>Ga0097691_1000113_pt1 | contig 73088 bp, 66 predicted proteins | sample NGESurdeep072012_8_FD_72858 | JGI IMG/M metagenome (GOLD analysis project Ga0097691, IMG submission 72858) | Arctic peat soil microbial communities from Barrow, Alaska - NGEE Surface sample 210-1 deep-072012 | ecosystem: Environmental > Terrestrial > Soil > Wetlands > Peat ...
AAAGAAAGCCGGCGTGGACTTTCGCGCGATCGACGAGAAGTCGGTCAACTTTTTTTTTCTGATCGTCGCGCCGCCGCTGGAGGTATCGAATCAATACCTGCCCGTGCTTGGAAAGATCGCGCAGTTCAGCAAGGAGTCCGACGTTCCCGAACGCCTGCTGGCGCTCACCGAGCCGTCACAGTTCATGGCGCTCCTCGACGAGAAAGGGCTCTAGACCGCTACTCCCATTCGATGGTGGCTGGCGGTTTTGAGCTCACGTCGTAAACGACGCGATTGATGCCACTGACTTCGTTGATGATCCGGCTCGATATCCGCGCCAGAACGTCGTACGGAAACGGATACCAGTCGGCGGTCATCCCATCGGTGCTGTTCACCGCCCGAAGACCAAGCACATTCTCGTAAGTACGCTCGTCGCCCATCACTCCCACGCTCCGCACCGGCAGCAGCACCGCAAACGCCTGCCAGATGCTGTCGTACAAACCGGCTGAGCGAATCTCCTCCAGATAGATCGCGTCGGCCTCGCGCAGAATGTCGAGCTTCTGACGGGACACATCGCTCAGGATTCGAATGGCAAGACCCGGCCCCGGAAACGGATGCCGGTTCACCATCTCGTCGGGCAGCCCCAGCTCCCGGCCGACATTTCTCACCTCGTCCTTGAACAATTCGCGAAGCGGCTCGATGAGCTTGAACTTCATTCCCGGCTTGAGCCCGCCGACATTGTGGTGCGTCTTGATCGTCACCGACGGGCCGCCGGTTGGCGAGGCCGACTCGATCACATCGGGATATAGAGTGCCCTGCACAAGGAACGACTGATCGCCGCCGACTTCTGCGGCAGCTGCCTCGAACACGTCGATGAACGTGTGGCCAATGGCGGTCCGTTTCTTTTCCGGCTCTTCCACTCCGGCAAGCGCGGCAAGAAAGCGGTCCGACGCGTCGACTGTGATCAGCCTGATCCCCAGATGCTGCCTGAACGTGCGCTCGACCTGCTCCCGCTCGTGCAGCCGCAGCAGCCCGGTATCGACAAAGATGCACGTGAGCTGGTCGCCGACGGCGCGATGGACCAGTGCGGCCGCAACAGCTGAATCGACACCTCCCGACAGTCCGCAGATAACGCCACTCGACCCCGCCATTGCGCGAATCTTTCGGATCTCGTCATCAATGAACGCTCCGGCAGTCCAGCTTGCTTCGGCCTTGCATGCTCCAAAGAGGAAGTTCGCGATGATTTCCCTTCCCCTCGGCGTGTGCGCCACCTCGGGATGAAATTGAACGCCGAAAATCGGCTTGGTCCCATGCCTGAAAGCGGCGAGCGGATTGTGCGAGCTCGAAGCCGTGGCGATGTAACCAGCGGGCGGCGACTCGACGTGGTCGCCATGACTCATCCACGCAGAGAATTCCTCGCCTGCGCTAAAGCCGTCGAACATTCCGCCGGCCTCCAGCACTTTCACCTCGGCCCGACCATACTCCCTTCTGCCGGCGCGCTTTACCTCCGCACCTTCGATGTACGCAATGAGCTGCATGCCATAGCAGATGCCGAGCACCGGTGCGATGTCGAGGAGAGCGCGATCGGCGGTGGGAGCGTCGTCGGCATAAACAGAATTAGGCCCGCCGCTCAGGATGATCCCGGTGGGATTCCAGTCACGAATCCACTCGAGCGACCTCGTTGGCGGGTGTATCTCGGAGTAAACCCGTGCCTCTCGCACGCGACGGGCGATCAGCTGAGTGTACTGAGCGCCGTAGTCGAGAATCAGTATCCGGCTGCTCACCGGCTCAAAGACTCACCAACTCGAGCTCGCCGGTTTCGAGATCGAGCACTGCGGCCGTGCACCGATCGGTGAGCCATCCGCACGCTTCGCCAGGATTGACGATCAGGGTGTCGCCACGTCTTATGGATTCCTGACGGTGCGTCATGCCGTGCACGACGAATTCATGCGAATCGATTGACCGCTTGTTCACTTCTCCGAGGTCGTGAACGAGAAGGATGCGGTGGCCGCTCACATCAAAGCTATGGGGAGATTCGTACAGCTCCGTGGCCATTCCCACCGATGCATTGGCCTTGATACCCTCGTGATCGCCATCGTTGCGGCCAAAAATGCCGAGGAGCGGCATGCTCGCGTCGTGAAACGGATCGAGCGCGAACGGGGAGCAGTAGTCGCCGGCGTGCATCACGAGGCTCGTCCCCCTGTCTGCAAAGAGCTTCACGAAGTCGCGAATCGCGGGAAGCCGGTCGTGTGTGTCAGAGATGAGGCCGACGAGCATCAGGCCGGTCTCCATACTGGCTCGAGCGTTTCTTTTCTCACCAGATCAGAATAGTCTTCGCGCTCCGTCGCGACTCCGTATCGACCTCGCTCCACCAGTACCTCCGCGGCTCGTGGCCGCGAGTTGTAATTGGACGCCATCGCAAACCCATACGCTCCGGATGACCGGACGACAACCAGATCGCCCGGCTCGACGTCGTCGACCTCGCGATGCAGGCCGAAAAAGTCCCCACTCTCGCAGATGGGCCCGACGACGTCAGCGACGATCTTCCCGCCTCGTGGCGTCACTGCCTCGATGCCATGATATGCATTATAGTGTGACGGCCGCAGCAGATCGTTCATCCCAGCGTCGGTGATTATGAAATCCTTGCCGCCGCTGTGCTTTCTGTAGAGTACCCGGGTCAGCAGCACACCGGCATTGCCGACGAGAAACCGGCCGGGCTCGAGGATCAGGTCGAGCCCGGTGGGTTGAATCATTTTCTTCAGCCCCTGCCCAAACCGCTCGATGTCAATTGGGTGCTCGGCGTCGTACGTGACGGCGAGCCCACCGCCGATGTCCAGATACCGCAGTTCCGTTGCGCCGACCGCTCCGATTTCCTTCCTGAGCTGAAGCAGGCGGCCGAGACCGATTTCGTAGGGCTGGAAATCGGAGATCTGAGAGCCGACATGCATGTCGATGCCCATAAGGGTCACGTTCTTCAGTGCCAGCGCGCGCTCGGCCACCACCAATGTCTCGTCGAAGGGAATTCCAAACTTCATTCCCTTGACGCCGGTGCGTGTGTACGGATGCGGAGTGTCCACCAGCACTTCGGGATTCACCCTCAGAGCAACGGGAGCGAGTATCCCCATTTCGCCGGCGATCAGATTCAGCAGCTCCAACTCGTCAGCCGATTCCACATTGATGAGGAGAACTCCAAAGGCAAGCGCCTCCTCCAGCTCGCGCCGCGTTTTTCCAACGCCACTGAAGACGATGTCGGCCCCTCGGAAGCCAGCCAACTTCGCTCGATACAGCTCGCCGCCTGAGACGATGTCAACACCGGCGCCGAGCTTTTTGAGCACATCCAGTATCGCCAGGCACGAATTTGCCTTCACGCTGTAGTGAAGGCGGTTCGGGAGCCCATCGAGCGCCGCAGACAGTCTCCCGTACTGCGACCGAATCGCCGGCGCACTATACACGTATGCGGGCGTTCCGACTTCCGCGCCGATTGCTTCCAGGGAAACACCGTCACAGAGGAGAGCGGCTCCGTCGCGAACGAAGCCAGTCGAAGGAGCACGGGCGGCGTTCACCGCCTTGCTCTCTGCCGCATTCACGTCCGGCGTCAGTACGCCTTCGCCCACATCGCTTCCGCGATGGATGCCTTCCCGCACTTGAGGCAGCTGGTGGGCGGCTCGGCCGAGCGGAATTCTTCGTCCGGGAGAAGGCGAATGGTGGCCTTGGTCTCGTGCTTGATCTCTGCTTCGCACTCGGCGCTTCCGCACCAACCGGCGTACACGAATCCGCCTTGGGCTTCCATCAGCTCGCGGAACGCGTCGTAGGTGATGCCGCCGCGGACGCTGTTCGCCTCGCGCCGCTCGAAAGCCGCGACGCGCATGTCCGTCTGGATCATGCTCAGCAGATCAGCTACGTCCTCGCCGACCGACTCGAGCGTAACCGTGCGCTTCACCCGGTTGTCGCGGCGAACGAGAACGCACTGGTTGTTGTCAAGATCACGCGGGCCGAACTCGAGCCGGAGTGGAATGCCCCGCAGCTCCCATTCGTAATACTTGGCACCGGGCTTTATCCCTTCGCGGTTGTCGAGGTGTACGCGGAGCTTGCCGGTTTTGCGGCGCTCCCATCCGGCAAGTTTCGCGCGGATTTTCTCCGCCCCCTCGAGAACGCGTGCCTTGTCTTCGTCCGAGCGCCAGATGGGAACGATCACCAACTCGATCGGCGCGAGGAATGGCGGGGTCTTCAGTCCGAAGTCGTCGCCATGCGTCATCACGAGCCCGCCGACAAGCCGCGTCGATACTCCCCAGCTCGTATTCCACGCGAACTCCATGCCTCCTGCTTCCGTCTGAAACTTGAGCTCGAACGCCTTTGAAAAGTTCTGTCCGAGGTTATGCGAGGTTCCAGCCTGCAGGCCCTTGTTGTCCTGCATCATCGCCTCGCACGCGTACGTGCGCAGTGCTCCGGCAAATTTCTCCGAGTCGGTCTTGATGCCGGTGATTACCGGCATCGCCATCCAGCCTTCCATGAAGTCGCGGTACACGCCGAGCATCTTGCGCGTCTCCTCCTCCGCCTCGGCCTCGGTGGCATGGGCGGTGTGCCCCTCCTGCCAGAGAAACTCGAGGGTGCGAAGGAAGAGACGCGTGCGCATCTCCCAGCGAACGATGTTGGCCCACTGGTTGATGAGCAGCGGAAGATCCCGATAGCTTTGCACCCATTTCGCGAACATCGCGTAGATGATCGTCTCGGATGTCGGCCTGATGACGAGCGGCTCTTCCAGTTTCTTTCCGCCCCCGTGAGTGACGACGGCGATCTCCGGCGCGAATCCTTCGACGTGCTGCGCCTCCTTGTGCATGAACGATTCGGGAATGAGGAGCGGGAAATACGCGTTCTCATGTCCGGTGTCCTTGAACATGGTATCGAGCTGGTGCTGCATCCTCTCCCAGATGCCATAGCCACGGGGCCTGATGACCATGCAGCCGCGCACCGGCGAATAGTCCGCAAGCTCGGCCCGTAGCACGGTCTCGTTGTACCATGCGCTGAAATCAGCAGCGCGTGTCGTCAGCTTCTTGTCGTCGGCCATTTACCGTCAATCCAGGGTCTTGAGAAATTCTTCCACCGGCAGCGCTCGCTCGGCGCCCGTTTCCATGTCCTTCACCGTCACCTCGCGCTCTCCATAGCGTTTCTGCAGCAACAGCACGGCATTCCGGGCGCCGACGGCTGCCGCCGCCTTGAGCTGCTTGCCGAGCTGTTGCGGGCGAAGCGCGTATTCGACGCTCTGATTTCGGCGGCGCAGCCCAGAGGCGACCATCATCACATCCTCGAGCAGCCCGTCGTCATCGGCTGCCACCCAGTAGTCAATGCCAGGCGTCAGTGCGGGCAGCAGGTCTTTTGAGCGAAGGAGGTCGCCGAGCACGACGTCTCCCATGCCGAATCCGAGCGCGGGGAGGTCAACTCCGCCAAGCGTTGCGAGGAGCGTGTCGTATCGCCCGCCGCCGCAAATTGCGCGAAGCTCTCCGGCTGTATCGAAGAGCTCGAACACTATGCCCGTATAGTACGCCAGCCCCCGCACGATCGAAAGATCGAGCCGCACCCATTCTCCAAACCCGAGGGCGTTGACGTAAACGAGATATTGCCGCATTCGCTCGATGTGCTCGGCAGCACTCGCGACCGAGCCATAGCGCTTGAGAAGCGACGCGACGTCGCTGCACGCGAGAATCACTTCGATGCGATCCGCCGTCTCGCCGCTGCCGGTCGCAGCCTGGAGCTTCTCGCGGGAAATGTGGGTCGGTTCGCGACTGCGCTTGTCGATAACCGCATAAACGGCCGGCAGCGCGGTATCGCTGACGCCGGCATCGAGCAGGAGAGCATCGAGCAGCCGCCTGTCCGACACCCGGGCTTCGACGTCCAGGTGCGTGAGCCCGAAACTGCGCATTACATCGAGCGAGATCGCCACCAGCTCGGCATCAGCGGCGACTCCCGTTTCACCAACGATGTCGGCATTCAGCTGAAAATGCTCTCTCAGCCTCCCCTTCTGCTGTTTCTCGTAACGGAAAAGCTGGGGAACCGAAAACCACCTCACTGGTTTTCGAAGGGCGTTTGCCCGAGCGGCCACCATTCGCGCGAAAGTCGGAGTCATTTCGGGGCGCAGCGCGACTTCGCGATCACCCTTGTCGGTGAACGCAAAGAGCTGCCCAACGAGCTCGTCGCCGCTTTTCTTGCGATAGAGGTCGAGCGGCTCGAGCGGTGGCCCGTCGTATTCGACAAAGGCGTACCTGCGCAGCACGTCTCGCCACACGCCAAGGATGTAAGCGCGCTCAGCGAATTTGTCGGGATAAAAGTCGCGAAATCCGGGTAGTGCTCCCTGCAGCATCACGGAAAGCTACGGGTTCTGGATGGAGCGGCAAGCGTTGCACATGCGCTTCAATGGACAACGTCGCACATGGACGCGTCTCCCACTGTGTGGAACGACCCCGTGATGAGGACTGTCGCCGCTTCCGTCGCCGCAAGCGCAACAGCGCTCGGCAAATCGGAGATGAGCGCGACATTCCATCCGTTTTCGGCACCGAACCGGGCAGCTTCAGATGCATCCCAGCACCGTGCAGGTGGCGCGCTCGTCGGATTGGTGACGATGATACGGTCCACCGCGAGGCTGAGCACGGCCATCATTTCGCGCCAGTCCTTGTCGCGAAGCACGCCGAGCACCGCGACAATCGGACGCGGAGGCGCGACAGCTTCGAGACTCTTCACCAGCGTGCGCATCCCGTCCGGGTTGTGGGCCACGTCCAGTATGAACTTTCCTTTTCGCTGAAACCGGCCGGGCATCGACACCGCCGGGAGCGAGCGCTGGGCTTCGGCGAGCGACACGCGCCACCGGCCCCCAGCTGCGTCAAGCATCGCCAGCGCGACGCACGCATTGGCCGCCTGATGCTCGCCGATGAGACCGGTTCGAAGCGTTACGCGAGCACCTTTCGATTCGACGTCGAAGGACGTGCCCCCGCTACCGGTGCTGACATTGCTGGCGTGGAACAACTCATCTGCCGCAATCACCGGTGAAGCGCCAGCCATGGTGGCTGTTTCGACGAGTGCTTCCCGTACCTCGTCAGAAACAGGGCCGAACACCGCCGGAACGCCGCGCTTGTAAATGCCACCTTTCTCGCGGGCGATCCCGGTGATGGAGTTTCCGAGATACTCGGTGTGATCGATGCCGATTGACGTAACCCCGGCGACCACCGGCGTAATCACGTTTGTCGAATCGAGCCGCCCTCCCAGACCGGCCTCGATGATCGCGACGTCAACCTCGCGGGAAGCAAAATGGTCGAGCGCAAGCGCGGTCGTTATCTCGAAGAAGGTCGCCCCCAGCCGCTCGCTTTCCGCTTCCCAGCGATTGATGAACGAGAGCACTTCGTCTTCGCCGATCTGCTCGCCGTCCACGACGATGCGTTCACGGAAATCAACGAGATGCGGCGAGGTGTAGCGCCCCACGCGAAGACCGTCGGGCTTCGCGCGCAGCAGGTTCTCGATGGTCGCAACAACGCTGCCCTTTCCGTTGGTTCCGGCAACGTGGATGCAGCTGATTCGTTCGTGGGGATTTCCGAGCAGTGTCAGGAGAGCCCGCGTGCGCTCGAGGCCAAACCTGGCGGTGCTGCCGGTGCGTGCGAAGAGACGGTCCAGCGCGCTCTTGTAGCTCGTCAGGCCGCTGTCCACCCCGTCGCGGCCGGCTTGCCGCTCATATGGCGAAGAAGCTGTCCCACGGTGTGCTTCAGGTCCTTGCGATGAACCACCGCGTCCACCATTCCGTGCTCGAGGAGAAACTCGGATGTCTGGAAGCCTTCCGGCAGATCCTGTCCGATTGTCTGCTTGATCACCCGGGGGCCGGCAAATCCGATTACGGCGCCCGGCTCGGCGAGAATTGCGTCACCGAGCATGGCGTAGCTCGCGCTCACTCCGCCGGTGGTTGGATTGGTGAGAATGGAGACGTACGGCAGGCGTCGCTCCGCAAGCTGCGACAAGATCGCGGCCGCCTTCGCCATCTGCATCAGGCTGAGCACACCCTCCTGCATGCGCGCGCCGCCGGACGCGGAGACAATAATGAGCGAAAACTTCCGCTCGAGGGCTTTCTGGCCGAGCCGCGCGATCTTCTCGCCGACAACCGATCCCATCGAGCCGCCCATGAACGCAAAGTCCATCACTCCAAGGCAGACGGGAAGCTCCATCAACTGCCCGGTGAAGGTGAGGATGGCGTCGCCCTCGCCGGATTTCGCGATGGCCTTGTCGAGTCGCTGTGGATATTCGGGGAAGCCGAGGGGATCGGTGGAGCGGATCTCGGTCTCGGTTTCCTCCGCGCTTCCATCGTCGAGGAGCAGGCTGACGTATTCCAGGGCTCGAATGCGCCGGTGGTGCTCGCAATTCGGGCACACGTTGAGGTTCCGCACGAATTTCTCGCGGATGTCGGTGTGCCCGCACTTCTCACATTTCTCCCACGCGTCCGGCGGGATCTCGTGCTTCTCGCGGCGCGGCTGGCGCGCCTTTTTCTCCTTCCGGAACCAAGCCATTAGCCGAAATGTGACCCGATGAACCGCTTCCCGCTACCCGTGCCCGCCACCCGGTACCCGCTATCCGTATCCCGTTACCCGGATCTTCTAGCTTTTCTTGAACGCGGCCTTGCCCCGCCCTTCGCCGGAGATGCGCATCAGCACGCCGATCGCCAGCCAGCTCGCCAGCATGAACGATCCGCCATAGCTGAAGAAAGGCAGCGGAATGCCGGTAATCGGCATGAGGTTGAGCGTCATGCCGACATTCACGAGAACGTGCACGAGCCAGCTCGCCATGAGGCCGAAGGCAACGAGCGAGCTGTAGGAATCGTTGGCCCGGCCGGCGATCTGGGTGATTCGCAGAAAAAGGGCGAGAAACAAAGTCAGCGCCACGGTGACGCCGATGAATCCCATCTCCTCGCCAACGACGGCAAAGATGAAGTCGGTATGCTGTTCCGGCAGGAATGCCAGTCGTTTCTGGGTTCCGAGAGTAAATCCCTTTCCAAAGAATCCGCCCGACCCGATCGCGATCTTGGACTGGATGACGTGGTAACCGGAAGCGCGTGGATCTGCTGACGGATCGATGAAAACACGGAGCCGGTTCTGCTGGTACGGCGCAAGCTTCTCCCACAGGATCGGCGCGACGACTCCCGTGACGACGTTCATGACCATCAGCACGATGCCTTCGACCAGATAGGGCCGATAGTACAGCACGAGCGCCAGCAGCACGAGAAACCATGCTCCCCACAAACCCGTGCTGAACGACAGCACAAGACTCACTACCGGGCTGGCAAGCAAGAGCAGGAGCGGCCACGCCACGCCGGACCAGTACAGCATGCCGAAGAAGATTCCGATGAAGACAATGCCGGTGCCGAGATCGGGCTGGAGCATGATGATGAGCCACGGAATCAGCACGATGATGGCCGGCTTCCACAGATCGAGCAGCGATTTGGGCGCCTCGCGCCGCGATGCCAGAACATGGGCCAGCATCAGAACGACCGTCAGCTTGGCAATCTCGGACGGCTGTCCAATGCGCACGCCGCCGATCGCCAGCCAGCTCTTGGTGCTTGCCGCCGTCCCTGCTCCCTTGCCCACAACGAGCGTCAGGCCAAGCAGGGCAGTCGAGAGAACGTACGCGGGAACGGTGACCCACTCGATGAATCGAACCGATGAGCGGCTGATGCCATAGGCGCCGATAATTCCGAAAAGCAGCCAGACCAGCTGCGATTTGTAGACGCGCGCAACCGCAGTGGGGGTGTCGGTCTGTCCCGCAGAGTAGACCATCGCCACGCCGAATATGGAAAGCAGAAGAGCGATGATGACGAGCGGGTAATCAGCAACTATGCGGCGCATCGGATCAACCGCCTGTGTCGATGAGCTCCACTGGAGCCGCCTTTGTATAGAAGCCGATTATCTTGGACGCGACACGGGCCGCCAGATAGCCGTGAATTCCGAACTCCAGAAACACGGCGACGACGATCGTTGGATTCTCGGCCGGCGCAAAGCCGACAAACCACGCGTGGTCCTTGTTCGGGTTCTCGGTGTTCTGGGCGCTGCCCGTCTTTCCGGCGATCACGAGACCTTGAATATTTGCCGACGCCGCGGTGCCGCCGACAGAGGTCACGCCCGCCATCGCCTGGCGGAGTCCCGCGATCTGCACGGACGTCAGCGTCATGATCTGCTTTCGCTCGGGATTCCTGGCGACGAGCTCCGGTTTTGCCGCCGCACCGTCCGTGGCCAGGGCGGTATAGAACTTCGCCATGTTGACCACGGTCTGTGAGTTGGCGCCCTGACCAATGGCCAGATTCAGCGCCTCGGCATTGCTCCAGTTGCGCGCACCAAACCTCCGATCGTAATACGCCTTGACGTCACGGCCCGGGAATCTCGGCATGTACTCATTGGGCAAATCGATCCCCGATTTGTCGCGGAACTGGAGGTCGATTCCCCCAGCAACGAGTCGTGCCAATCCGATCTTCATGCCGAGCTGATAGAAAAAAACGTCGCATGAGTGCGTGATGGCGTTGGCGAGACTGAGACTGCCGTGGCCTTTTTTTTCCCAGCACTTGAAGTACCGGCGACCGTATTGAAGCCCGCCCGAGCACGCGATAGGCATGTGGGAGTCGATGGTCACGAGTCCCTGTTCCAGCCCGACGGTCGCTGTCGCCAGCTTCCATGTCGAGCCCGGAGGATACGCGCCCTGAATGACCTTGTTGAACAGTGGACGACGCGGATCGGTGTTCAGCTCCTTCCAGTAGTCCGCGGGAATGCCGCCAGTGAACCGGTTGGGATCGAAGCTCGGCGCACTGTACAGCGCGAGCACCCCGCCAGTCTTCGGATCGAGCGCAATTGCACCGCCCTGCAGGGAATCGCCGAACACCGTCACCATGAACTTCTGCAGCTCGAGGTCAATGTTCGTTTTCAGCGCCGGCGCTCCGAGGGCATCGAGATCCGGGCGCGGTCCAACGCCACGCACCGGGCGGCCGCGAGCATCGACCTCGTCATAGCGCACGCCTTCCCTGCCGTGCAGCTCGGACTCGTACTGTTTTTCCAAACCGGCCTTGCCGATGACCTGCCCGGGCTTGTAGCCGTCGTACTGCGGCTTGTTGAGCTCTTCTTCGGTGATCTCACCGGTATAGCCAACGAACGATGCGACCGCCTGGCCGTCCGGATAGTAGCGCTTGGGAACCGACTGAATGATGAGACGCGGAAAGTCGATGCGATGCTCCTCGAGCACCGAGACGACGTCGATGGAGGCATCGGGAAGCACCACCGTCGGCCGTGTTGGCGCACGCCGGAAACGCCGGATGGCCGTGGCAATGTCGGTCTCGGTGAGCTGTAGCGTCGGCTGGAGGACTCTGAGCGATGCCTTGAGCGAGTCCTCGCTCGGCGCCACCAGCGATACGGCGTAGGCGGGCAGATTCTCGGCGATGATCTCCCCGTGGCGATCGTAGATGATTCCGCGCGGCGCCGGCAATGGAATCGGGCGCAACCGATTCTCTTCTGACTGCCGCTCGTACGTTCCTACCTGCAGCACCTGCGTCCTGAAGAACGCGCCAAGCAAGAACACAAAGCCCGCCATCAGCGCGAAGGAGCTCAGCTGCGTTCGCCTCGCGATGTCGTTCGGGTGGAAGCTCATGCGTGCGACGGCTCGAGCATGGGACGCATCATCAGCAGCAGCAGTATTCCGGCAATCGCGGTGGCCGCAGCGGAAAGCGGGGACCAGAGAAGAAGCTGCTGGACGAGCTCGATGCCGCCCAGCCGCTGTTCGACAACGAAGTAGATGATGTCAAACGCCCACTTGCCGAGGAAGAAAAAAAACGCATTAAGCGCGAGATTGTCGGCAAAGAATACGGCTCTGAGCCACGACGCGAGGTAGCCGACAATCGTCATCGCTATCGCCGCGGCGCCCAGCGACTCGGGAGTCAGCGAGTCGGCAACCAGCCCCATCGCCAGGCCGATGAGCGCGGCGGCGGCGGGACGAACACGAATTGACGCGAGCAGCAACGCGAGCAGCAGAAAATCCATCGGAGCGCGCCACCCCAGCAGCGGACGCAGCGTGTAGTGCAGAATGACGAGTATGACAAACGTTACAAGGGCGCGCACTGTCCCGCCAAGTGTCATCAATTGCCCCTTGTTGGACTGCGTCCAAGAGTATCGCGCCGCACTGAGTCGCGGCGGGCGGAGTCACGCCTGGCCGAATCGCGCCGCGCCGCCGCGCGCCTTGCCGCCGCCCGTCTGGCTGCATCAGCGCGTGCTGCCGAATCGGTCGGAGCGACGACGGCGCCGGCTGGGCGTGGCGCGGTGAGTGTGTCCGGCCTGAGCTCGGGTGGCAGGCCGCCTGGTACCTGCCCGCCCGCGGTGGTGTCACGAGCCGCAGTCGTGTCGAGCGCCGCGCGCCGGGCCGCAGCCTCGGCGAGCGCTGCCGTCCTTGCCGCAGAATCGCCGGCAACTACAATCCGCCTGGCCGCCTCCTCCGCGCCGGTGACGCTCGCCCACACATTCTCGAAATCCTTGGTGACGCGATCGGTGCGGAGGATCATCACCGCCCCTACATCGGCTGGAGAAACGGAGGGCTTGATCAGATAGCTCCGCGCCCAGCCTTCGGACGTTTTCACTTCCTCGAGGACTCTCCCAATGGGAATCCCTCGCGGCCACACACCGCCCAGTCCCGAGCTGACGATCAGCGTACCGGGCTTGAGCGCAGTCCGGAACGGAATGCCTCGGAGCTCCATCAGGTAGCCGCTAGTCGCGCTCGCCAGATGGGCCTGCACGATGCCGAATGCGCTGCCGTCCTCCGACATTGCGCTGACGCGAAAGTCGGGGTGGGTCCAGAGCATTGCCTGGCTCATCGTTGGATCGACGTCGGTCACCATACCGACTACACCTTCAGGGGCGACCACCGGACTCAGGCGGCGGACACCCGCGTTGGAGCCGGCGGTGAGCGTCATTGTGGTGATGTCGCGAACACCGCGTCCGTGAATCGCCTCGGCAGCGATGAATCCCCATTTGAGACGCGAGCCAAGCCCAATCACCTTGCGAAGCCGGTCGTTCTCATCTTCGAGGCTTTTGACGGTCATGGCGCGGAGAGTCACGCTGTCGCGAACGGAAGTCCGCTGCTCGTCGAGAAGCAGAGAGCGGCGGCTCGCCTCCGCTCTTTCCTGAAGCATTACGAGAGGTGCGAGGAAAGTCCGGCGCATAGATGTGGCCACCGGGTCCCGCATGCTGGGCGGAAGGCCTCGGGCAACGAGGCCAAGCAGGGCGCAGGCGCCCAGTACTATCAGGTCAACGCGATTGCTGCTTCGAAGTGCGCGCGCCACTCGAGCCTCAGGTGGCTAGTACGGACCAGTATTTTTCCTCGTCGTCGAGGATCCGGCCGGTACCGCGTACAACGCAGGTCAGCGGGTCTTCGTCAACGTGAATTGGCAAGCCGGTCTCCTGTGACAGGAGAACGTCGAGCCCGCGAATGAGTGCGCCACCGCCGGTCATCACGATGCCGCGATCGACGATGTCTGCGGCCAGCTCGGGCGGCGTGATCTCGAGCGCCCGCCGCACAGCTCCGACGATCTGCTGGATTGGCTCCTGCACTGCGTCGCGGATCTCGGCCGAATGGATGCGAACGCTCTTCGGGATTCCCGACACGAGATCCCTGCCCCGCACTTCCATCTCCCGCTCCTCTCCCACCGGATACGCCGATCCAATCTGTATCTTCACCTGCTCGGCCGTGGACTCACCGATGAGGAGATTGTAATTCTTTCGCATCGACTGGAGAATGGCCATGTCGATTTCGTCGCCACCCGTGCGGATGGACGTGTCGCTGACGATTCCCGAAAGTGCAATGACGGCAATCTCCGTCGTCCCGCCACCGATGTCGATGACCATGTTCCCAGTGGGCGTCTCGACAGGCAGCCCCACGCCGATTGCCGCCGCCATCGGCTCGGCAACCATGAATACTTCCTTCGCCCCTGCCCCGAGAGCCGAGTCGCGAACCGCGCGCCTCTCGACTTCAGTGATCCCCGAGGGAACGCAGACGATCACGCGCGGTTTCACCTTGAATACGTGGTTCTCGATGATGAGGGCCAGAAAATAGCGCAACATCTTCTCAGTGACCTCGAAGTCGGCGATCACGCCGTCCTTCATCGGCCTGACGGCGATCACACCTTCCGGCGTGCGGCCGAGCATCCGCTTGGCCTCGAGGCCAACTCCCTTGATTTTCTTGGTCTCGCGGTCAAGCGCGACCACTGACGGCTCGTTGAGCACTATGCCCTCGCCCTTCACGTAGATCAGCGTGTTGGCGGTGCCGAGGTCTACGGCAATTGCATTGGCGGGAAACAGCGATCCCGCTTTGAAGAAGGGCCAGCGCATTTTATCTCAGCTCAGGAAGGAATCGACGTTTTTCAATGGCAAGCCGAATGCCTCGGCGACGGCGGGATACACAACGTGCCCGTCGACAATGTTGAGGCCTTTGCGAAGTGGAAGGCTCTCGCGGAGTGCGCGCTTCCATCCAAGGTTGGCGAGCTTGAGCGCGTACGGGAACGTGGCGTTGGTCAGCGCCAGCGTGGAGGTGCGCGGAACTCCGCCCGGCATGTTGGCGACGCCGTAGTGAATCACTCCGTCCACGACGTACGTTGGATTCTGGTGCGTGGTGGCGTGAATCGTCTCCACGCAACCGCCCTGGTCGATGGCAACGTCAACAATGACAGACCCGGGCTGCATCCTCTTGAGATCCTCGCGGCGAATCAGACGCGGTGCGACTGCGCCAGTAATCAGCACGGCGCCGACGACGAGGTCGGCCGTCGAGATCTGCTCCAGGATGTTATGACGATTCGAATAGATCAGCGTTACGTTGGCCGGCATCACGTCGGACAGATACCGCAGGCGCTCGAGAGAAAGATCGAGGACTGTGACCTTGGCCCCCATGCCAGCGGCCATCTTCGCGGCATTGATGCCAACGATTCCGCCGCCCAGGATGACGACCTTCGCCGGCGGTACTCCGGGGACTCCGCCGAGCAGCACGCCACGGCCGCCGTAGAGCTTCTCCAGATACTTCGCGCCTTCCTGCACCGCCATGCGTCCCGCCACCTCTGACATCGGAATGAGGAGCGGCAGCTCGCGGTTGGCCATCTCCACGGTCTCGTAAGCGATGCAGGTGGCTCCGCTGGCAATGTGCGCGCGCGTGAGCGCCTCATCGGCCGCGAAATGGAAATAGGTGAATATCAACTGGCCCTTTCGCATGCGTGGCCACTCGCGCTTGATGGGCTCCTTCACCTTCATGATCATGTCGGACTCGCCCCACACGGTGGCCGCGTTAGGCGCGATGCGCGCGCCAACGGCCGTGTAGTTCCCGTCCGGAAATCCGCTGCCTTCACCAGCTCCCTGCTGAATCAGAACTTCATGGCCGGCAGCGACGAGCGCCTCGGCACCTGCGGGAACGAGCGCGATGCGATTCTCGTTCGTCTTTATTTCCTTCGGAACGCCGATCTTCATGCGATGGTTGTCTGTTGATGTTAGAGATTCAATGCCGGACGCGGCGCCGCGCCGGGACCAAGACTCACTACGGTTTGGCGATCCGGCGAAAAAAAATCGTTGCAGACCGCCAGCACGCTCTCCCGATCAATCGAATCGATCAATGCAAGCACTTCATCGAGCGATCGGAAATCCTCGTCGTATAGCTCGACGCCGGCAGCGCGATACATGCGCGAGGATACGCTTTCCAGTGAAAGTGTAATCTGACCCTTTAGCTGGTTTTTGCCAGCGGTAAGCTCATCTTCGGGAATTCCTTCGGATGACACGCGGGAAAGCTCGTCGCGTATCGCATCGATGGCGAGCCCGGCAGTTTCCGGAGCCGTCCCGACGTACACTCCGTGAATGCCGGAGTCGTGATGGAAAGACTGGAACGTATATACAGCGTAGGCCAGGCCAAGCTCCTCCCGAACCCGCTGGAACAACCGCGAGCTCATGCCTCCACCGAGGAGCGTGCTCACCAGCGAAAGCGCATACCGGCGCGGGTCGCCGTGGGGCACCGTGGCCGACCCGAACACCACGTGCGTCTGCGCGCCGTCGCGCTCGAAATGGGTGACGGTGGGCAGAACGGGGACGGCCGGAACCGACTGCAGCCGTGACTGACCGCCGGAAGGAATGGATGTCCAGCCGGTCGCCTCGAGGAGCCCAACCAGATCGTCATGCTCGACGTTCCCCGACGCGGCAACCACGACATGTTCCGGGTGATAGGCCCGGTCATGAAGGCCACGGAGATCCGCCGTCGTAAACGACCCCACCGTCTCGCGCGTGCCGAGTATGGGAAAGCCATAGGGATGAGCGCCCCAGAGCTGCGCACCATGAAGCTCGAAAACGAGGTCGTCGGGCGTATCCTCCACGGTGCTGATTTCCTCCAGCACTACTTTTCGCTCGAGATCGAGGTCGCATTGGCGAAGAAGCGGGCGGAAGATGAGGTCGGCGAGCACGTCGGCGGCGATGTAGACGTGCTCGTCGAGCACCCGGGCCTGATAGGCGGTGTGCTCGCGCGACGTGTAGGCGTCGAGAGAGCCCCCGACAGATTCCAGCGCCAGCGCCAGCTCCCGCGCAGACCGCCGCTGGGTTCCCTTGAACACCATGTGCTCGAGGAGGTGCGACAGGCCCATCGTCGCCGGGCTTTCGTGCAGCGATGCTGCCCGCACCCACGCTCCCAATGCAACTGACCGTACTCCCGGCATGTGTTCCGAAAGTACGGTCAGACCGTTAGCGAGAACGGTTCGGCGAAGCGTTACATCGTTCGACGCGAGAAGGGTCACTCCCGGCCGCGACCTCCACCACTTCGTGGGGGACGCCCGCCGCGCGGACGGCGTGGACGGTCTTCTTTTTGTCCGACGGCGGCTGCTGCCTCACCTTCGGCTGGCGCATACCCGTCGTCGCCTGACTCCCGCGTCTCCCCGCCACGGCTTCCGCCGCCCGAGGCGCCTCCCGAAGACCCATCACCGCCGGACTCCCCGCCGGCACCTGCTTCCGGCTTGGGCTCCAGCGCCTTCATTGACAGGCGAAGGCGGCCGCGCTCGTCACGCTCGAGGAGCTTGACCTTCACGCGGTCGCCCTTCTTCACGACGTCTTCCGTTTTCTCCGTACGCCCGTGCTTGAGCTCGGAGATGTGCACCAGACCTTCGGTGCCCGGCATGATCTCGACAAAAGCGCCGAACGCCGTCGTGCTCTTGACCGTTCCTTCGTACGTGTCGCCGATGATCGGCTCGGCGGTGAGCGCCTGAACCATCTGGCGCGCCCGCTCCATCGCCTCGCCACCGACAGCGGCGATCGTGACGAGACCCGAATCGTCGACTGTGAGCTCGGCGCCCGTCTCTTCCTGGATCCCGCGAATGGTCTTGCCCTTCGGGCCGATCAGCTCGCCGATCTTCTCGGGGTTGATGCTGATTGTCACGATACGCGGCGCGTATTGCGACAGGTCGGAACGCTGCGCGGGCAGCGCCTTTTTCATCTCGCCAAGAATGTGGAGCCGGCCTTCGCGGGCCTGGGCCAGCGCCTCGTCCATGATCTTGAGGTCGAGACCCTGAATCTTGATGTCCATCTGGATGGACGTGATCCCGTTGTCCGTGCCGGCGACCTTGAAGTCCATGTCGCCGAGATGGTCCTCGGTGCCAAGGATGTCGGTGAGGATCGCGTATTTCTTCCCTTCCTTGATGAGACCCATCGCCACTCCGGCAACGGCTCCCCGAATCGGCACGCCGGCGTCGAACAGCGCGAGCGAGCCGCCGCACACCGATGCCATCGATGACGATCCGTTCGACTCCAGAACGTCGGAGACGATGCGGATTGTGTACGGGAATTCGTCGAACGGCGGCAGAACACTCTGAAGCGCGCGCTCGGCCAGGTTTCCGTGGCCGATTTCGCGACGGCTCGTGCCACGCATCGGGCGAACTTCGCCGGTGGAGAATGGCGGGAAGTTGTAATGAAGCATGAACGACTTGGTCGACTCGGCTGCCTCATCGATGCTGTCGAGGCGCTGGACGTCGTTGGCCGTTCCCAGCGTGACAACCACGAGCGCCTGAGTCTGGCCGCGCGTGAACAGCGCCGATCCGTGGGCACGCGGCAGCACCTGCGTGTCGATCGAGATCTGGCGGACTTCCTTGGGTCCGCGGCCATCCACTCGCTTGCCCGAATCGAGCACCTGCGCGCGCAGACTGTCGTATTCAACATCGTCCACCAGCGCGCCAACATCCTTTGCGTTTTCGGGAAACTCGGCGACGAGGGTCGTGGTGGCTTGCTTCTTTGCCTTCTCCACCGCCTGAACGCGGGTATGCTTGTCGGCCTGATTGATTGCCGTGACGATGGCGCCTTCGAGAAGAGCCTTGACTCGCTTCTCCAATGCTTCGGGCGGCGTGGCTTTCTTCCACTCCATCTTCTCGGCCCGGCCTGCGGAGAGCATCTCCTCCTGAATTGCGATCAGCTCGTTGATTCCGCCGTGCGCAACCGTGATGGCTTCGAGCACTTCGGCTTCGGCCACCTCGATCGCTCCCCCTTCGACCATCATGATCGAGTCTTTCGAGCCGGCGACGACGATGTCCATGTCGCTGTACGGAAGCTGCTGGAACGTCGGGTTGAGGATCCAGTTCTCCTGAACGCGTCCAACGCGAACGCCGGCGATCGGCCCCATGAAGGGGATCTTCGAACTGTTGATCGCGTAGGAGGCCGCGAGAAGGGCGATTACATCGGCGTCATTCTCCTGGTCGGCGGAGATGATGTAGATGAATACCTGGACTTCGTTCTTGAATCCTTCCGGAAACAGCGGCCGGATGGACCGGTCGATGAGTCTCGCCTTGAGGATTTCGGAGTCGTGGGGGCGGCCTTCCCGCTTGATGAATCCACCCGGGATTTTTCCGGCGGCGTAGGCCTTTTCCCTGTACTCGACGAGGAGGGGGAAAAATGAGAGCGGACTTTCGGTGTCGCTGACCGTTACTGCCGCGAGAACCATTGTCTCGCCGAACTGCACCAGGGCCGAGCCCGATGCCTGTTTTGCCATGCGGCCCGTCTCGATGACGAGCTTCCTGCCCGCGAATTCGCGTTCAATACGTTGCATTCTTTGCCTTCGTTTTCTCTAGAGAACACAAAACGCGCGGGCAGCACTGTGCGCCCGCGCGCGGACATCAGATGATCAGGCTAGTAACGGAGTGCAAGATCGGCGATGATCTTGCGATAACTCTCGAGGTCGGTGCGCTTGAGATAATCAAGCAGGCGGCGGCGCCTTCCAACCATCTTGAGGAGGCCGCGACGGCTGTGGTGGTCCTTTGCATGGACCCGGAAATGATCCGTCAGGTAGTTGATGTTCTCGGTGAGAATCGCAACCTGAACCTGGGCCGAGCCGGTATCGCTACCGTGCGTCCGGTACTTCTCGATAGTAGCTGTCTTCTGAAATGCCATTGATGCTGTGCTCTCCGCGCGCGCATGCGCGCTGGTGTCTTTGAATCGTCGTAAGCCTTGTAACTTAGCCGACTTACGGGCTTGTGTAAAGTCCGGGATACAATGCGGACTCAGGACTCACAGCAATTGACAATCAACGACTAAGTGCGGACTGAGGAGGAGCGGAACCACGCTGAAATTGGTGATGTCCGTACGGTCTGGGTCCTCGATCCGCACTTAGTCGTCGACCGTCGATGGCCGTTGGTCCTGAATCCGCAAGGGTCCTCCGTCCGTGATCCGAGGTACCGTCCGAGGCGTGACGTCCTCAACACGACTCGCGACAACGCCGTCGTGGACAAGGAGATCAAAGGGGTCTCCAGCCTGAAACTGGGCAACACGCGACAGCGTTTCGCCGTCCGGCCCCCGCGCGACCGCGTATCCTCGTGACAGTGTCGCCAACGGACTCAGTGCATTAAGACGGCCGGCAATTCCGCCCACTCCAGCCCGACGCTTGTCCACCAGCCGGATGGCCGCCGCCCTCAAGTCCCGGGAGGTCGTCCGCAAGTCGGCCTGCGCAGACGCTGAGCGGTGAGTGATCGCCGAGACGAGTTTCGCATGCCGGGCGCGCAGCGCGGCCTGAAGGTCCGCCAGAGCCGGCACCGCGTGCTCTGCGGCGGCTGAAGGCGTAGCGGCACGCATGTCGGCCACCAGATCGCAGACGGTCGTGTCGATCTCATGCCCGACTGCCGATATCACCGGCACCTCGCAATCGCAGATTGCACGAGCCACCGACTCGTCGTTGAAGGCGCGCAGATCGTCCCGCGCCCCGCCGCCGCGGCCGACGATGATGACATCCACTCCCTTCCAGCGCCTCACGCGCAACAGCGCCGCGCGAATCTCGCGCGGCGCGCTCTCTCCCTGCACCGACGCGCAGGAGACGATGATCTCTATGCCCGGACGCCGTCGCGTCGCCACTGAGATGATGTCGTGGAGAGCCGCCCCATTTGCGCTCGTGACGATCCCGAGGCATCTGGGGAAAAGCGGGATCGGGCGCTTCCGGCCCGGCTCGAGCAGGCCGTCGGCCCGCAGGCGGGCGAGTGTCTGCTCCATCGCCTTGCGCCACAAGCCGTCGCCCCGCGCCTCGAGCCTGGTGATTCTGAGCTGCAGCGAGCCGCGCGCGGGAAACATCGTCATCTGAGCGAGCGCGACAACCTGCATTCCGTCGTCAGGCGACGCGGGAATACCCTGCTGGTCGCGCGACCAGATGACACACGCCATCTGTGAGGCCGAGTCACGCAGTGAGAAGTACCAATGACCATTGCGATGGCGCTTGAAATCCGTCACCTCGCCCCGCACCCAGAAATATCCGAACGTCTGCTCGACGAGCGTCCTGGTGGAGTTGTTGAGATCGGTGACGGTGATTGCGGACTCGCGCGTCGCACCCGGGGCCGAACGCGCGAGCTCACGGGGAGACGACAGCTCTGACGGATCGGACGAGCGTGGCGGTATCCGCGGGCTCACGCCGAGACCCTCTCGTCGCGATGTACGGCGCCTGCGTCCGCAAATCGCGCGGCCGACCGCACTGTATTGGAAAGAAGCATTGCAATCGTCATCGGCCCGACACCTCCGGGCACCGGTGTGATGAGCGAGGCCACCTCCCGCGCCGATGCCATCTCGACGTCGCCGACCAGCCTGTAGCCGCCGCGCGCCGTGGAGTCCGCCACTCTGTTCATGCCGACGTCGATGACCACGGCGCCCGGCATTATCATTTCACCCGTGACGAGATTCGGGCGCCCGGCCGCTACTATAAGGAGCTCAGCCCGCCGCGTGTGCGCCGCGAGGTCGCGTGTATGCCGGTGACAAACGGTCACCGTGCAATTCCCCATCGGCCGGTCCTGCGCAAGCAGTGCCGCCATCGGCTTGCCGACGATGTTGCTGCGCCCGATGATGACGCACTCCTTGCCCGTCGTCGTCACCCCAGCGGCACGGAGCAGCTCGATGATCCCCGCCGGCGTGCACGACACGAATCCGTCGGATTGCCCGATGAGCAGCTTGCCGACATTCACTGGGTGGAATCCGTCGACGTCCTTCAGTGGATCGATGCGGCGGATCACCGTATCGCTATCGATCTGCCGCGGCAGCGGCATCTGCACCAGAATGCCGTGGATCGAGCTGTCGGCGTTGAGCGCGTCGATGCGCGACAGCAGCTCCGCCTCCTGCGTGTCGGCCGGAAGCCGAATCGTCGAGCTGTAGATGCCCGCTTCCTCTGATGCTGCTCCCTTCGAGCGAACGTATGCCCTGCTGGCCGGGTCTTCGCCAACGAGAATGACGGCGAGCCCAGGCCGCACACCGCGAGCAACGAGCGCCGCGGTTTCACTCGCCACACGCTGCCTCACGTCGCGAGCTATCGCAACGCCATCGATTAGCTCAGCGGGCAAAATCCACCGAGCGTGTCTCGCGAATCAGCACCACTTTGATCTGCCCCGGATACTGGAGCTCTGACTCGATCCGCCGCGCGATCTCGTCGCTCAGTGACGCCATCCGTGCCTCGTCTATGTCGTCGGGCGTGACGATGACACGTACTTCGCGGCCGGCCTGGATCGCGAACACTTTCTCGACGCCCCGGTACCCGGACGCAATGCGTTCCAGACCCTCGAGACGCTTCACGTATGTCTCGAATGCTTCGCGCCGTGCCCCGGGGCGCGACCCGGAAATGGCGTCGGCGGCCTGTACCAGCACCGACACTTCGCTCTCGTGCGGAACGTCGTCGTGGTGCGCCGCAATGCAGTTGATCACGAGAGGATTCTCGCCGTACCGCGTGGCCATTTCCACACCGAGCTGCACGTGCGTGCCTTCGTGTTCGTGCGTGAGGACCTTTCCCATGTCGTGCAGCAGCGCGCCGCGCCTGGCCATCGCCACGTCGAGCCCCAGCTCCGCCGCCATGATTCCCGCCAGCCACGCCACTTCCTGCGAGTGCGACAGGATGTTCTGGCCGTAACTCGTGCGCCAGCGCATGCGGCCAATGAGCTTGATCAGCTCCGGATGCAGCCCGTGCACGCCGCTGGCATACGCAGCCCGCTCGCCCGTGTCGACAATCCCGGCGTCCACCTCGATCTTCGACTTGCCCACGACTTCCTCGATGCGTCCCGGATGTATCCGGCCGTCCGCAACGAGCTTTTCCAGGGACAGTCTGGCGACCTCGCGCCGAACTGGGTCGAAGCACGAAACCACGACCGTGTCAGGCGTGTCGTCGATGATCACGTCAACGCCAGTGATGAGCTCGAATGCACGGATGTTTCGGCCCTCCCTTCCGATGATTCTGCCTTTCATCTCGTCGTTCGGCAGCGCCACGGCGGATACGGTGGTTTCAGCCGTCTGTTCGGCGGCGATTCGCTGGATGGCGAGTGCGATGATCTTCTTGGCTTCGCGATCGGCGTTGCGCTTGGCCGTGTCGCGAATGTCCCGGATGCGGTTTGCGGCATCGGCCTGCGCTTCGTCTTCGAGGCGCTGAATCAGCTCCGCCTTAGCTTCCTGGGCCGTAAGACCGGCGAGCTGCTCGAGACGGCGCCGTTCCTCTCCCACGAGACGGTCGAGCTCCTGCTCCCGGGATCCCATCGCCTGCTGCCGGGCGTTGAGCGAGGTCATCTGGACCGAAGCGTCCTTCTCGCGCTGCTCCAGCAGCTCGAGCTTGCGGTTGAGGAGGGATTCCTTTTCCTGGACGCGGCGCTCTTCGCGCTCGACCTCTTCCCGGCGCTTCCGCGCCTCAAGCTCCCACTCCTCACGCAGGCGGATGAGCTCTTCCTTGCCGGTGAGAACCGCGGTCTTGCGGAGGGACTCGGCCTCTCGGGACGCATCATCGAGGACGCGTTTTGCGGTTTCTTCGGCGGTGGACTGGGAGCGCGCCTGTCGTGCGGTCTCGCCTGCCCGTCCAATCCGACGCCCTACAAAGAAAAAAGCCGCGCAGGCTGCTACAAACAGTAGTACACCAGCCACGGCGAGCCACGCTGTTTGAGTCATTGGGATCTATGTAGAGCCCGCGGCAATGCCACAGGCGGCCCTAATCGCGCCGAAAAGTCGTCGCGTCTCTTAGCGGTAAACTAACTCTACCGCTTGGCGGGTGGGAGCCACGGCCGGATTTGGGCGCTGAGCTCGGTCATGGACGACGCCAGCCGGGCGGCCTCGACCCGCGCCTCGAACAGCTCGCCGGCAATCCGCAAAGCGGCGAGGATCGTGGCCTTCTGGCTCTCCACTATCTGGCCCGCCTGCATCGTCTCGGCGATCGTCTCATCCACATAAGCGGCAACCGCGCGCGCGTGCTCCGGCGTCGTCTCCGTGCGCAGAGTGTACTCGCCACCAAGGATGGTCACCTTCACCACGTTCTTTCGCAAAGTCATCGCGCAGCCCCCTCGTCCTGCTGGCGGAGGAATCGGACCCGGTCGAGCATTTTCAGGGTGCGCCCCCGAGCCTTCTCGAGACGAAGCTTCAGGCTCGCGTTCTCGCGCTCGAGCTTCTCGATTCGCTCAGGGCTGACACGCGTTGCCCCGGGGGAACCTTCCAGCGCCTTCACCCTCGCTTCCGCCTGAAGCGCCCGCCGGCGAAACGAAGCAAGCTCGTCACCCAGATGATTCACGAGCCGCTCCAGCTCGGCAAATGCCGATTCCATGTCAGGCTGTTCGTTGTTTGACGCCAAGTTCCGCCTCTAGTGTTTTCACAATCTTCGCCGTTCGCCCTTGAATCTCCTTGTCGCGTAGTGTGCGCTCCGGATGGCGGAACGTCAACGCCCATGCGAGACTGCGGGAGCCGGCCGGAATTTCTCCGCCGCGGAATTCGTCGAACAACACGAGCTTCTCGAGCAGCTCGCCGGCAGACTCGTTTATGACCTGCTCAACCTCGGCGGCACGAACGGAGTCGGGAACAATAAGGGCGAGATCGACCTCGATTGCCGGCATGGCCGGAATGGCCGAGTAAACAGGCAAAGCCGCATGTCTGGCGGCAGCCATTCCATTGAGTGGTGGCAGCGACACCGCGGCCGATGCGTCGAGGGCCTCGAGGTTGATTTCAACCGCAAAAGCAGGCGCTGCCCACGTCGGCCCGTCGAGCGCCACGGATGTGACGACGCCAACGGTCACGTCGCCCGCCCTCACGTTCCACAAAGCGCCGGATTCGGCGGGCACGCAGGAAATGGGATGTCCCGGAAAGGCGGCTTCACCAACCGCTTCGGCGAGACCTTTGGCATCCCATTCGTCGTACAGCGGTGGCTTTGGCTCGGTAAAATGCGGCGGCCGGCGATGTCCCATCACGAGGACGGCCGCGTGCATCCGTTCATCGGGCAGTGCGCCGGCAACGGGTTCTCCACGAGCGAACACGGCACCCAGCTCGAACAATCGGACGTCGCGCTGCATGCGTGACAAGTTGTACTCGGCGCGTCGCGCCAGCGTGTCGACGACGCTTTGACGAAGGAAGGCTTCGTCCTCGGCGAGGGGATTCCGCACGCGAACAGACCGTTCGTCGCTATGGCGGGTGAAAGGAACCGGTCGCGCCTCGAGCAAGCCCGCCGCGACACAGCAGGAACGAACCCGCGCGATGCGCGCATGCAGCAGCGACTCCGGTACGTTGCCCGGACGAAACGGCCGGATTTCGGCAGAAAAAATGTCGTAGCCGTGGAGTCGCGCGATTTCCTCGATCACCTCCGGCTCGCCGACCACGTCGCTGCGCCATGACGGCGGAGTGACATGGATGACCTGATTCTGATCGTCTCGCACCACCGTGAAGCCCACAGCGGAGAGCAGACTTTCGCTCTCGGCTGCCTGGATCGGCTCACCAAGCAGCCGCTGCACCCGGCTGGTGCGGACGGTAATCGCCGGCAACGGCTCGATGTCTCCCTGCACGTCAGCCGGCTTGCCGCTCAGTGTGCCACCGGCAACGGCGACAATCAGGTCGACTGCAAACTGGAGGTGCCGCGGCAGGGCTGAGATATCCACGCCCCGCTCGAAACGATAGCTCGCATCGGTTGACACACCGAGTTTCCGGCGCGTAGCGCGGATTCTGCGTGGGTCAAACGCTGCCACTTCGAGCAGAACATCGGTTGTGCCGTCAGTGACTTCGCTTCCCTCTCCACCGATGACGCCGGCAATTGCCTGGGCGCGCCCGGCGTCGGCAATGACTGTCATTCCATTGTCGAGCGCGCGGTCGACACCGTCGAGCGTTCTGATTTTTTCGCCCGGTCGTGCGCGACGCACCACCACGCGCCCGCCGTTGAGACGGGCGAGATCGAACGCATGCGTCGGCTGGCCGAAACCGTGCAGCATGTAGTTCGTGGCGTCGACGACGTTGTTGATGGAGCGTGCTCCAACGGCTTCAATTCGCGCTGCCAGCCACGGCGGACTCGGCGCGATCTTCACGCCTCGAATGACTGCCGCCATGTAGCGCGGGCAGCCATCGTCGTCTTCGACGGCAACATCAACAGGCGGACCCTCGCCGGCTTTTCCGATTGAGTGAACTGCGCCGGGAATCTCCGGCACCATGAGCGGCGAGAAAATCGCAGCGGAAATCTCGCGGGCCAGTCCCTCGTGGGACAGCAGGTCCGGACGGTTCGGAAGAACGTCAATGATGAGGCGGGTGTCGCCGACAGCAACGGCGTCCAGAAAACGCGTCCCGGGCGCTACGTCGATGTCGAGCGCCATGATCCCCTCGTGATCAGTGCCGAGCCCGAGCTCGCGTGGCGAGCAGAGCATGCCTTCGGAAATTGCGCCGCGAATCTTGCGCTTCTCCAATCGCAGACCGCCGGGGAGAGTCGAGCCGACGGGAGCGAAGGGATAGAGCGTGCCGACAGTCACGTTGGCGGCGCCGCAGACGACGTTTATGAGCTCAGGCTGCCCGGCGTCGACTTTGGTCACCCAGAGGTGATCGGAGTCAGGATGCGGCGCCGCTTCAACCACGCGGCCGACGACAATCTCGCTGAGGTCAGCGCGAAGACGAATCAACTCGTCAACGGTTGCCGCCCGCGACGTCAGGAGGTCGCGCAGCTGTTCCGGACTCAGGTCGAACCGGACGAAATCGCGAAGCCACTGATATGACGCGTTCATCCTGCCATCTGCTCCAGGAACCTCATGTCGGAGTCGTAGAGAATCCGAATGTCGGGAATGCCATAGCGCTGCATTGCAATGCGGCCCGGCCCCATTCCGAAGGCCCAGCCGGTGTAGCGTTCGCTGTCCACGCCGGAGGCATCGAGCACGGCCGGATGCACCATGCCGGAGCCGAGTATCTCGGACCAGCCCGTGTTCTTGCAGGCGGCGCAGCCCGAGCCTTTGCACAGCGTGCACTCGACGTCCATCTCGGCAGACGGCTCGGTGAACGGGAAGAAGCTCGGGCGAAAGCGTGTCCGCGTCGACCCGAAAAACCTGTTGGCAAAATGGGTCAGCGTGGCCTTCAGGTCTACAAAGCTTATTCCTTCGTCCACCGACAGACCTTCGATCTGCGCGAACACGGGCGCATGTGACGCGTCGAAGAAATCGCGACGATACACGTTGCCTGGCGCGAGAATGCGAATCGGCGGCTTGAATGACTGGAGCGTCCTGATCTGCACCGGCGACGTGTGCGTGCGCAGGAGAACGCTGTCGTCGAGATAGAGCGTGTCGTGCATGTCCATCGCCGGATGGTCGGGCGGGAAATTGAGCGCCGTGAAATTGTGCCACTCTGTCTCGGCCTCGGGGCCGAGGGCGACGGTGAAACCGAGCTCCCCGAAAATCTCCTCGATTTCTTCGATGACGAGAGTGACCGGATGCTTTCCGCCTTTCCACCGGCGCCGGGCGGGCATTGTCAGGTCGCGCGCAGTGGTCGACGGTATGGTCGCGGCCAGCTCCGAAGCCCGCGTTTCGAGAGCCTGCTCGACAGATGCCTTGGCCCGGTTCGCGGCGGCTCCGCCCGGGCGGCGATCGTCGGGCGAGAGCGACGGCAGCTCGCGGATGAGCGTGGTGAGTGCGCCGCTCTTCCGGCCTGTGAGCTGGTTGCGCGCCGACTCGAGCTCAGCAGTTGAAGAAGCAGCCGCCATCAATGCGGCGGCGTGCTCTTCGAATGCGGCAATCTGCTCGAGAAACTCCTGAAGCGTCACTTTTCCGTTGGGACAAAGGATGGATAGTGAAAAAGGCGGCCCCGGAACGTCGTGCTCAAGCGTTCCCGGGCCGCCCAGACTGCACCAGCAGCCCTAGGCCGCCGCGAGCGCAGCGCGTGCGGCTTCGGCCAGAGCTCCAAAAGCTGCGGGATCGTTGACTGCAATGTCGGCGAGCACTTTGCGGTCGATCTCCACCCCCGCGCACTTCAGCCCGTTCATGAACACACTGTAGCTCATGTCGTGCTGGTGTGCGGCGGCGTTGATGCGGACTATCCAGAGCTTCCGGAAATCCCGCTTTTTGTTCTTGCGATCGCGGTAGGCGTACTTCCACCCGCGCTCGACGTTTTCCTTCGCTGCCTTCCAAAGCTTGCTGCGAGCGCCGAATGCGCCGCGAGCGGCCTTCATCACCTGCTTCTTGCGCTTCAGGCGCACTACGTTCGATCTGACGCGAGGCACTGTAGGTCTCCTTTACGCCTGCAGGAGGCGCTTGATGTTCTTCGCCTCGCCGCGGGTGGTGATAGTCGTTGCCTGGCGAAGCCGGCGCTTCCGTTTGGAAGTCTTCTTGGTGAGGATGTGGCTCTTGAACGCCTTCATGCGCTTGACCTTGCCGGTCCCCGTGATGGAGAACCGCTTTCGGGCGCCCCTGTGACTTTTCATCTTCGGCATTTGTAAATCTCTTTATACGTGGGTGACCTGACCGCTCGTCCTACTTGGGGGCGAGAATCATCGTCATGAACTTTCCTTCGAACTTTGGCTCGGCTTCGACTTTCGAGACGTCCGCCAGCTCTTGCGCAACCCGGTTTACCACTACACGGCCCAACTCGGGGTGCGCAATCTGACGTCCTCTGAACATCAACGTCACCTTCACCTTGTTGCCTTCGGCCAGAAACTCGCGCGCATGGCGGGTTTTCGTGGCGAAGTCGTGCTCTTCGATTCCAGGACGGAATTTCACTTCCTTCAGATGGATCACGTGCTGCTTTTTCTTGGCCTGCCGCGCCATCTTGGCCTGCTCGAACTTGAACTTCCCGTAGTCCATGATGCGGACAACCGGGGGACGAGCCAACGGTGCGACTTCAACCAGATCCAACCCCTGTTCGACCGCCGCGGCCAGTGCTGAGTCGACATCCATGATTCCCAGCTGTGCGCCATCGGCGGCAATCACGCGGAGCGGGCTGATGCGAATCTGCCTGTTCACGCGCACACGTTTTGTGGTGTCCTGAATACTCGGCTACCTCTATTGAAAGAAGACTGAAAACGAAAAGCGCGAGCCCCGTTTAAGAAGCCCGCGCGGAATCGAGACCGGAATAGTCCTCCGGCCCCGCTCGGCGTGAACCTCTGCAGCACGCCTCGCGCTCGTGCGAGGGCCGAAGGGTGAAGCGGCCCGCCGGGCCGCTCGCTTGTCGAATTGTAACTCTCGAAGATTAAGTGAGTTGCGCCGGCCGGGCAAGGTCAGCGCGGAAAACTGCTAGGTGGCTTTTCTTTAGTCGTTGATGAGCCGGTAGCTCTTCCCATCGTGCTCGACATATCCCCACGGGACTGTCGCGTCGTGCTCGAAAATGAGAAGCCAGTGCTCGTCTTCCGCTCGCCGGAGTATGCGGCGTTTTGTCTCGAGCGTGACGAGCGGCTCGACGTCGTAACCCATGATCCACGGCAGCGGAAGGTGGGCGTGGGTCGGCAGCATGTCAGCAAGAAAGAATGCCCTCTCGCCACCGGATTCAATGAGTACGCTCTCGTGAAATGGCGTGTGACCCGGCGTCGGAATTACGCGTATGCCCTTCACGATCTCCCGCTCACGGCTGACGAACTCGAACATTCCTTCGGCAACGACGGGCATGAAGTTGCGCGGAAAGTAGCTCGCGCCGGTGCGTTCATTGGGGTGGGTGGCGTAGTCGTACTCCCCGCGCTTCACGAAATACCGTGCATTCGGGAACGACGGTTTTATGGTTCCAGCCTCGTCGCGCCAGGTATTACCGCCGGCGTGATCGAAGTGCAGATGAGTGTTGATCACTATGGCCACATCCTCAGGCCGGGCTCCCACCGCGCGCAGTCCGTCCTCGAGACACGTGCGGCCATCCGCGCCTTCGTTATCGAGTCCGTAGATCTGCTTGAACTTGTCGTCTTCCTTGTTCCCTGCACCGGTGTCGACGAGCACGAGGCCGGAGGGATGCTCGATGAGAAGGCAGCGCATCCCAAGCTGGATACGGTTCCGGTCATCGGCGGGAATCCGGCGCTCCCAAAGTGGCTTTGGAACGACACCGAACATTGCCCCACCGTCGAGCTTCTGGCCGCCGGACTGAATTGCGTGAACGGTGAGCTTCCCAATGGTGCGGGTCTGAACCAGCGGAAGCGGCGCGCTCATGCTGTCGTGTCCGATGCGGGACCGGGCAGAGCCGACCGTCGTCGCGCGCGCGCCCGCGCTCGGGCAGCGCGGGCAGCCCGGACAGCTTGAACCCCCATCAGCTGATCGAGATCGTCCCACGTCACGCAGCCGCGATCGGCCGCATCCTCCAGCAGGCGCAGGAGGCAACGGGCGGTGGCGATCGCGTCGCCGGCGGCGCGGTGACGCCCCGAGATCTCCACGCCATAGTAGTTCGCCACATGGTCCAGCGAGCGGCGGGGAAGCTGCGGAAGAATCTTTCGCGCCAGACGCACCGTGCACAGCCGCCGACCGATGAGCTGCTGGCCCGAAGCGCGGAAAACTTCGGAGCAGATGAATCGCCAGTCGAAGTTCGCGTTGTGCGCCGCGAAAACGTTGCCCGCGATCACGTCGAGTAGCTGTGGCTCGACGGCGGCAAAGGTGGGCGCATCCTTGACCATGTCCCAGCTGATGTTGGTAATCTGGGTGATGAACGCCGGAATGGGGCGGCCAGGGTTTACGAGTGTCTCAAAGACCTCGGCCAACTGGCCGTCGCGAACGACCACCGCCGCGACCTCGGTGATCCGATCGCCTCCGTAAGGGCGGCCTCCGGTCGTCTCGACGTCCACCACCACATATGAAAGGCGGGACAGGACGTCGGCATCTTCGGCGATAACCAGCGGAAGCTCAGCGGCCACGCTGCGGCGCGCAGGCGCGGATGATGTTCCGTACTCCGGAGCGCTTGCAGTCAGCAGCCATCGCCCGGTCTGGTCGCGAGAAAATTCCGGGTGCCCGGCAAAGATGGCTTCAGCCATGTGCTCGGCAACAATTCGCGGCGCTCCGGGAAGGTTGCAGACGTGACCGATGAGCGCAACGGGATCGGCCGGTCCGCCCCTCAGATACTCGGCGGCCCGCGTGGCAAGAAACGTCGCTTCCGCTCGCGTCTCGACTCCCCCGCGCGTCAGCGCCACGGCTCATCCCTGATGAGGGGACACGTCATGCACCGCGCACCGCCACCGCCGCGCACCAGCTCGGCCCCGTCGAACGTGATCACTGCCCGTGCATCGTCACTCACTTCGCGATCTCCCGAAAGAAAATCCGACGCATCGACGACGTCGAATCCGGCCTTCTCCATTTCGCGAAGCGTGAGCTCGTTTCGCGCGTACGACAGGACCAGGCCCGGCCTCACGGCAACGAAGTTACATCCGGACGACCATTGTTCGCGCTCCTGCATCACGCGGCGCTCGCCACCACAGAATACCGGCTCCATTGGCAGGCCGCATTCGTCGAGGGCGGCAAAGACGCTCGGCATCTCACGCATCCTTGCGGAACCTTTCTTCCAGAGGAGAATGGGAAGTCGCCCCGGTCCGATGAAGTGCGGCGGATACACGACACAAAGCCGGCTGTCCACCTGGGTGAAAATCATGTCGAGGTGAATCGCGATATCCTCGCCCGGCATGACGACGATGATGAGGTCGGTGACTCCGGTATGGGTGAACAGAACCGACGCGAGTTGATCGATGGCAGCCGGGCTCGATCGCTCGCTGAAGCCGATCATCACCGTGTCGCGGCGGATTGGGTGAACGTCACCACCTTCCAGCGTGTAGTTGAGGCGATGCTCAACTGATCCGTCGTAGATGATCCCTTCGTTCCGAAGGCGGGGGTTGTAGGTGAAGATCGCCTTCATCACGAGCGCTTCCGTCCAGCGGATGCTGTAACGCATCGAGCCGATCAGGATGTTCTCGTTCAGGCCCACGGCTACGTCGCGGGTGAAGAACAGGTTCGGCAGGGGCGGCAGCGCGTAACCGCCCTCATTGAGCGCGGCAGCCAGGGGGCCCGGTGCCTCCTCCCTTCCCTCTATCAGCGCCCGCGCCAGCTCGGCGGGAGCCATTTCCTCGAGCTCCCGGGCCAGAGGAACAGATGGCACGACGTCTAGCGTGTCACGGATGAGCAATTGTTTAATCGCGTCATCCGCGAGGACCTCGGCCAGCAGATCGCGGACGTGGAGGACCTCGGCAAAGCGTTCGAGGATTGCGACAAAGCGCCGGTGCTCGCGTTGTGCGGCGGCGACATCCATGATGTCGTCGTAGAGGTAATCCTCTCTCGTGGAGGGAGTTACGGCGTAGAGCTCCGCCCCCGGAGGGTGGACGAGGACCGACCTGAGCCGTCCGATCTCGGAAGTAACATGGACTGCCATTAAGGGGACAAAATAACCCTCACGGCAGGCACGTGTTTCGATTGCTTGCCGCGAAGGGCCGCATTATCTAACTTGTGAACTAATTCACAAGCCGCCATAAAATTGAGACGGATCGCAGAATCAACCGTAAGACGGCTGTCGCTCTACCTCAGCTTTCTCGAGGAGATCGAAGCCCAAGGCGTAACGACTACTTCGAGCGACGACCTTGCCCATCTGGGCGGAACAACCTCCGCCCAGGTAAGGAAGGATCTCTCGTTCTTCGGCTCGTTCGGCAAGCGCGGGCTCGGCTATTCGGTGCCCGAGCTGTCGTCGCGACTGCGAGCGATTCTTGGACTTGGGCGGCAGTGGCGGGTGTGCATCATCGGCGCGGGAAGGATTGGGGCGGCGCTCACCGGATACGCCGGGTTCGTCGAGCGGGGGTTTATCGTCAGCGGCGTTTACGATAGTGATCCGGCGAAAATCGGGACCGACTGGGGCGACCTGATAGTCGCCGACGAGGCCAACCTTGAGCAGGATATTGCGGCCAACAACTACCAGATCGCGGTACTCGCCGTTCCCGCAGACGCCGCTCAGAAGCTCGCCGACCGCGTGGTGCGGGCGGGAATAAAGGGCATTCTCAATTTCGCTCCGGTGCAGCTTGCGGTTCCCCCGCATGTTGCTTTGAGGGCCGTGAACATGGCGATGGAGCTGGAAGCCCTCACTTTCGCGATCACCAACAACGGGGCCTAGCGAGCCCCGCCGGTCAGCGGCGGCGCGCGCCTCAGACTGTCGCGTGCATCAGCGCCGCGAGCTGCCCCGGCGCCAGCATCTCCGGCCTCGCCTTCGGATCTATCCCCTGACCCCGCAGGACGCTCGCCGCCTCGTCAAGTGAGAGCCGTCGCACGGAGCGAAGCACGTTGGCCATCTGCTTTCGCCGCATTCCAAACACCGCCTGAACGAACACCCGGAAATCGGGAAGCTCTTCCGCCGGCACGAGTGTTTCCTGCAGCGGAGTGATCCGAACGACGCACGAATCAACCTTTGGCGGTGGGCTGAACGAGCTCGCCGCCACATCTCGCACGATCTCCGGACGCGCGATCGCCTGGACATTGACCGACAGCGCGCCGTATTCGCGCGAGCCCGGCGGCGCCACGATCCGCTCGGCCACCTCCTTCTGAACGAGAAACACGGCGCGTGCCGGCAACGGCGCCTGAAGGACGTGGAATAAAATGGGAGTCGTGATGTAGTAGGGGACGTTGCCGACCACGGCGAAACGGCCGCCGACGATATCGCGGAAGCTCACCTTGAGAATGTCGGCTTCCATGACTGTCAGCCGAGGGTCGCCCTCGTGGCTCTTGCGCAATCGGTCGGCAAGTTCGTGATCGAGCTCGACGGCGATGACGTGTCCGGCGCGGACGAGAAGCAGCTCCGTGAGCGCTCCCCTGCCCGGTCCGATTTCGACGACGACGTCGCTCCCCGTCGCCTGCAAGGCATCGGCAATGTCGCGAAGCGCTTCGCTGTCGTTGAGGAAATGTTGCCCGAGGCGTTTCAGGACCGGAGGGTAGCCCCGCTGCCGCGGCATCAGCTCATCCGCGCAGGATGAGGAGCGTCAGGTCGTCCGCACTGGCCACTCCTCCGGTGTGCTTGCCGAGCATGTCGAACACCTCGCGCAGAATTGCATTGGGCTCGAGGGCTCGATTGAGCCCGATCACTCGAAGCACTTCCTCCTCCCCAAGGCGTTCGCCAGCGGCATTCCGGGCATCGCTGACTCCGTCCGTGAACAACACGAGCGTATCCTGGCCTGCTCTCCACGGGACAGCGTCGGACGCGGGCGCTTCGTCCGTCATTCCGAGCGGAGGCCCGTGCGCAACGAGCCGCCGGGGAGCGCCGGTCGAACTGAATATGAACGCGTGTGGATGCCCGGTGTTCGAATACGTCAGCGTCGATGACGGTCTGTCGAGCACGCCGAAGAACATCGAGATGAACATTTCGGTGGTGGCGAGCTCTTCTCTCAGGGTCCCGAGCAGCATCGACAGCATCTGACCCGGACCTGCGGCGGTCTGAGCGTGGATTGCGGCTGCGCTCATGGCGAGCGCCATGATCAGCGCGGCACGATAACCATGTCCCGAAACGTCGCCGATCATGACGCCGGTTCGCTCCCCCGAAAGACGAAAGAGATGATAGAAATCCCCGCCGACGCTCTCGGCGGGAACGACACGCGCCGCGACCTTCGCCTCCGGAGCGACGATGGAGGGATTGGGCAGCAGCTTCATCTGCAGATCGTGGGCGAGATGCATCTCCTGCATCAACCGCTGCTGCTCGAGGGATGCCCGCACCAGGCGCGCATTCTGGATGGCGGTGCCGATCTGCGTCGCAATCGCCGCCACCAGCTTCTGGTCTCCGGCACTGTACGGCTCGTGCGACCGGCGGTCGGAAAGATTGACTACGCCGAGCGGCTCACCGCCCGACGGTGTAGTCCACATGATTGGCACGGAGAGCATCTCGCCTCTCCTGTACGGACGCTCTGCGTCACACACCATGTCGCCGTCCTCGACGGTGAGAGGATGCTGCGTGCGGAACACCCGGGCCGATACGCATTCGGGGTCGTCGACGCGGATGGAAGGTGCTCCGCCAGAGCCGGCGCCGATCGCGGCGACGACCTGAAGCACGTCGGAGCCTGGCTCGTGCACGAGGATGGATGCGTGCCTCGCTCCGACCGTCTCCGAAATCTCGGTGAGAATCGTCGTTGCGGCTTCCTCGAGTGTAACGGTTCGGCCCAGGATCTCGCCGATCGTATAAAGGAGATTTATCTCCTCGTAACGCTCGGCGAGCTCGAGCGCGGCATGCTCGACTTCCTGCGCGCCGCGGAGTATCTGCGAGACGAATGGGAGGAGAAGGCGAATATGCTTTTCCGGCGGCTCGCCGCCGGAGCCGCACGGAGCCACGGCAAGCCAGGTTCGTTTGATTCCGGGCACCTGTGCCACGAGCATCGAGCCGTCGTTCGTCCGCATCGGCTGCGGAGCATTTCCGACGGGGACATCGTCAGGCATCGGCAGCCGTGCGGCGGAGGCGGCGACCAGGCTCAGTGACTTCAAGTCGCCCAGTGGAGCGTTCCAGACGGCAGCGTCGCATTGCGCGATGTCGCGGAATGCAACGAGGACCGTCTCGAGCTCTTTCATTCCCGTCGGAGGGTAAGCCGAACGACGTTGCCGTGATCGTGGATGTGCTCGACCCGGTCCATCAAGGAATGCATCAGAAAAAGTCCGCGGCCCTCTTCCCGCACCACGTTTTCAGGGGTGGTGGGATCGATCCACTCGGCCATCATGTCGAACGCCGGGCCCTGATCGGCAACATCGATGACGACCGCGTCATCACTCACCACCGCGGTGACGCGGACGTGCTTCCCGTTGCCCTCGGCGTTACCCCGGAGGATAGCGTTCGACAGCGCCTCCGACAGCGCCACGGGGAGATTCAGCGAGCATTTCTGGGACGGCAGATGCAGCTCGCGACAACGTCGTGTCGCGAGCTCTACCACCTCTTCTATGTATCTGACGTCGCTTGGGATCTCGACATCGAGCGCGACGCGGGGCTCGGCCATCAGAAACTCTCGAGAGCGCGCTCCCTCGTGTCCGAGATCTGGAAGAGCGTGTCGAGCTTGGTGAGCTCAAATAGGGTCTGCAGGTCGTCGTTCAGATTTGCGAGGCGAAGCTCGCCGCCCTGCTCGCGGATTTTTTTCGACAGAGAAACGAGCACGCCAAGCCCCGAGCTGTCGATGTAGCCTGTCTGGCTGAAATCGATGAGGAACTTCTTCTCGCCCCGCTCGAGCTCGTCGAGGACCTTTTGCTTCAGCTCCTGGCGATTGCCTACGATCAGTTGACCCTCAACGTCAACGACGACCACTTCTCCCTGCTTACTGATCGAGAAACTCATTCTTGTCTCCGAGTGTGTTCATCAGGTCGACGACGGCACCGACTTGAGCGCGGTAACCGCGGCAACGTTAATAATGTCCTCCGGCGTGGCACCGCGCGAGAGATCGGCGGCCGGCCGGGCAAGCCCCTGAAGTATCGGGCCGACTGCGCTCGCTCCGGCCAGGCGCTGCACCAGCTTGTATGCGATGTTCCCGGCATCGAGTGTGGGAAACACCAGCACGTTGGCGTTGCCACCGATTATTCCCCGAGGCGCCTTGCGAAGCGCGACGTCCGGAACCAGCGCCGCATCACCTTGCAATTCTCCGTCCACCGCGAGACCGGGAGCACGGGAACGTATCAGGGCGAGAGCCGCGCGCACGGTTTCGACGCTGTCACCCTCGGCACTCCCCCGCGTACTGAAGGAGAGTAACGCAACCCGCGGCTCGTCGCCGACGACGAGCCTCCGGTCGGACGCTGCGCAAATGGCAATATCGGCCAGCTGGTCGGCGGTCGGGTACCTGACAACGGCGCAGTCGGTGAAAGTGAGCACCTCGGCCTCCGTTTCCCACGGCCGGCTGCGTACCATATAAAAAGCGCTCGATACGGTGTTCAGGCCCGGCCGCACTCCGATCGTATGCAATGCAGTGCGCACGACGTCGGCCGTGGTACGCACAGCACCGGCCACACAACCGGCGATCCGGCCTGCCGCCACCTGCATGTCGGCGAATTCGAGCGGATTCGATCCCCAGGCGAGAATGGTCTCAGCCCCCGTCGCAATCGCGCCTGGATGGCTTTCCGGACTGGCCGGATCGAGGATGAGCACCGGACGAACGATCCCTGAGCTGACCAGCGACCGGACTGCGTCGAGAATGCGCTCGTCAGTCGATTCGGGAAACGCAATTCTGGCGTCGAGGGCGGCCGCGCGGCGGCGGATGCTCTCGATGAAGGTCATTATCGCGACTCAGCGGGCAGAGAGTAGCGCTTCTTCAGCGCCGCGGCGACGGCCTCGTGCACCAACCCCTCGAGAGACCCGCCGTTCTGCGCCACCTCGCGGACGATGCTCGAGCTGATGAAGGTAGTCTCCACTGATGGAATCATGAATACGGTTTCCAGACCCGGCGAGAGATGGCGGTTCATGAGGGCCATCTGGAACTCATACTCGAAATCGCTCATCGCTCTCAAGCCACGAATGATCAACGATGCGTTGACACTGCGGGCGAAATTCACCAGAAGTCCTTCGAACTGGTGGACCTGCACGCAGCGGTTGCTGCCGGCGACGCGCCTGATCAAATCGACCCGTTCGTCGACGGTGAACAACGGCTTCTTTGTGCTGTTGCGCGCCACCGCTACGACGAGCGTGTCGACGAACTCACAGCTCCGCCGGATGAGGTCCTCGTGCCCCCGGGTGATCGGGTCGAAGCTTCCGGCGTAGATCGCGATTGTGCCCACGCTAGACCTCTTTCCGGTAGATGGTGATTGAAGTGGTGCCGTAGCGGCGGGTTTCCGCCGCGCCCGGCATCCTGTCCGACACGGAATGCTCCACCGAGAAGACGCGCGCAAATGGAACTCGCAGCCAGTGAGCGGCAAGCCGCGCCGCGCTGCCGCTGGAGTACGGCGGATCGGCAAACGCGATGTCATATGCACCCACCTCGGCACGTTCCGCAAATTCCACAGCGTCTGCGTGGTAAACGGTGGCGGCGCCAGCCGCACCCAGACTGTCGATGTTTGCGCGAAGGACGCGCAGACTGGCGCTGCTCTTCTCGACGAAGTCGACGCTCGTCGCGCCGCGCGACAATGCCTCGAGCCCGAGCGCGCCGGAGCCGGCGAACAGATCAGCCACGCGCGCCCCGGGAATGTCGTTCTGAAGAATGCTCATCCACGCCTCGCGCACCCGGTCGAGGGTGGGTCGGACGGTCGAGCCGGCGGGGGTCTCGATCCTGCGGCCACGCCACCGTCCGGCAACGATGCGCACCTCAGCCCTGGCGAACGGGCTGTACCGCGATATCGGCGATGCGTGCCTGAAGCCGGCTCACGCCCCGGTATTCGTCGCGCTCCAGTCGGAATGCGATGTCAAGCGGTACCGCCGGGTCGAACTCGGCGATGCGGTCGGCGAAACCCCAACCGATCGCCTCCAGCTCCCCTCCGCCAGTCGACAGGCGAAGGCGAAGGCCGTCTCGTCCGATGAGCCGTGGCGGAGCCGTGAGGCGAACGCCGCGCGCCGCCAGAACCGGGGTCGCATTGCCGACGCCGAAGGGTTCGAAATGGCGAAGCATGCGCTCTAGCTCGTCGTTCGCGCCGTCAATTGCGACTTCGAGGTCGATGCGAATCTCCGGCACGAGGTCCTCAGGCGTGAGTGCCGCCCGCGCCACCTCGTTGAACCGGGCGGCGAATTCGGCCACGCGCTCGCTGCGAATGCTGATGCCGGCGGCAGCGCGGTGGCCGCCGTACCGCGTGAGCAGGCTGCTGCATTGCGTGAGTGCGGCATGGAGATCTAGAGCCGCGATGGAGCGGCCCGAGCCCTTGCCGGTTTCGCCTTCGAGCGCAATAAGGATTGCCGGCCGGCCGTATTCTTCGACGATCCGTGAGGCAACAATGCCGATTACTCCCGGATGCCAGCCTTCTTTCGCTAGGACAATGCCGTACGTCTCCTCGAGATCGACGTCGGCAAGCATCTCGCGAGCCTCGTCGAGTGTCCGCCGGTCGAGCTCCTGTCGGCGCGCGTTGAGCTCCTCCAGCTCGCGGGCAATGGCGTTTGCCTCGTGCTCGTTGTCGCTCATCAGGAGCTCGACGCCGCGCATCGCGTGGCCGAGCCGGCCAACAGCATTCAATCGCGGAGCCAGTATGAAACCGACGCGGCCCGCGGTAAGCTCCTTCCCCTCCATCCCGGCGGCGCGAATCAATGACCTCAGTCCGATATTCCGCGTGTCCGAAAGCATCCGCAGGCCGAACCGCACGAGGATGCGGTTTTCTCCCTTCAGCTTGGCCACGTCGGCAACGGTTGCCAGAGCGACCAGATCGAGCATGCCCCAGATGAAGGCATCGTTTCTGCCGAGCTGCTTCGCCAGCGAGAGGGCCAGCTTGAAAACAACGCCGACGGCAGCGAGATGCTTGTCCGGGTACTCGCATCCTTCCTGCTGCGGGTTGAGAACGGCAAGACAATCGGGAAGCGCTTCGCCGGGAAGATGATGATCGGTGACGATGACATCGATTCCTTCGCGGCAAAGCTCGGCCACCGGCTCACGGGCGCTGGTTCCACAATCGCACGTCACCACAACGGACGCGTGATTCTCCTTTGCCGCCCGCACTCCGGCCTGACCGAGATCGTACCCGTCCTCTATCCGCCGGGGAATAAATGGAACGGCATTCGCGCCGAACTCGCGCAGCGTGCGAACCATTATCGTAGTTGAGCAGATGCCGTCGACGTCGTAGTCCCCATGCACCAGCACTGTCTCGCCGGCAGCGCACGCGCGCGCCAGGCGATCTACGGCCTTGTCCAGGCCGAGCATCGAGAGACCATCGTGAAGCTGATCGAGCCGGGGGCGCAGGAATCGCCGCGCAGCCTCAGGATCTGCATGGCCACGAATCAGCAGAAGATTTGCAACGGCGTCGGGAAGGCTGAGGGCCGCGGCCAGCGCGGCGACAGCTTCGGGCTCGGGGGTGCTCGAAATGATCCAGCGGGCGCCAGCCCGTTGCCTGCGTCGGGCTACCGGCTCAGCAGTCGTCGCGGTCACAGTCGCAAGTTAGCGCGTGCGGATATGTTGGCAAAGCTTCTACGCTCCCCGGTAAAGGAGCACCCCGCACGCTTCGCACACATCGATGGCGCCGTTGACGGCCATCAGATTGCGCCGCTGCATCGGAATTGCCGTATCGCAGTTACCGCACGACTCGCCGCGAAGAGCATACAGCGCTTTCGGCCGGCGTGTGCGGATGCGATCGTACTTGCCGAGAAGCGGGCGCGGCACGCCGGCCGTCTTCTCACTTCGGGCACGGCGCGCTGTCTCCAGCGACGCCATGATTTCGGCTTGCTCCAGATCGATCTCTTCCCGCGCGGTGGCCTGTTCCTCTTCCACGGCAACCACCGCGGCTTCGTGACCTTCGACAACGGCGCGCAGGTCGACCAGGCGCCGCGAGATGGATTGCAGCTCGCTCTCGTCCTCGGCAATGATGCGTCGCGCGGACTCCACCTGCGCCATAGCGGCGGTCGCTTCCTTGAGCCGTTTGACGGCGTCGAACTGGGCAAGGTTCCGCTCCTGCATCTGTTTGTGCGTGGCGACCTTGGTGAGGAGCTCGCGCTGCCGTTTCTCCTCGGTTTCGACGGCCGCCCTTGACCTGTTCAGTGCCGCAACAGCGCCTTCCCGCTTGCGATCGAGCTCGAGCATCCGTGGCTCGAGCGCGCGCAACCGCCGTTCGAGCTCGAAGATCGCGGTATCATCTGCCTGGAGGGCCAGCAACACTTCGACATCATTCTGCATCATTTTCCCCCTTGAGTGTTTAGCGCCCGCGACTCGAGCGGTGCGCCTTGAACGAACCTTTCCCCGATGCCCGCATCCGCATCGCCAGCTTTCGCTGCTCTTCAGCGAGCTCTTTTTTTTCTCCCTCGCTGGCAAGGGGCAGCAGTCTTTCTATCTCCGACAGCCTGTCCTCTATGTCGCGCACCTCGAGCTGAGCGAGCGAATCGTCAATCGTTCGTTGCGGATCGATTCCCAGTGCCAGCGGATCCTCGGTGAGGGATTCGATCACCTCGATGGCTTCCGGGTCGAGCTTTGACGCCAGCTCCTCGGGTGTTGTTGCGCCTCCATCCGAAAGGAGTGCGACGAAGATCTCCCGGTAACAGGGATCCCGAAAACCGTCGGGTCCGATCCGCTCGGCGATCGTTTCCACTCGCGATCGCTGCAGGAGCATGATGCGCAGCAGTTCCTTCTCTGCCGAAGCCTTCCGGACGTGAGACCGGGCGCGGCGATCGCCGCGACGTGCGTGCGTGTCGAGATTGATTCGTGGTCCTGGCTGGCCCGGCGTCACCGCCTGCCGGCCGCCTTGTCGCGGCGCCGGCGCCTTGCGGCCGTCGAGCTCCCGAAGAAGGATCGCGCGGTCGACACCGGTAATTTCACCGGCGCGAGACAGATAGAGATCCCGCATGATCTGGTCGGAGGTCGCACGAATGGTCGGCAGCAGTCGGTCGAGAGCCCGACGCTTTTTCTGCAGCTCGCCAAACCACCCGGCACGTTCCAGTATCTGGATCTTTCGCTCGAAGACGTCTATCGCCGCGTCAAGCTGCGCTTCGAGAGCTGCCGCGCCTCGCGATTTCACGAAGCTGTCCGGATCTTCGCCCGGGGGAAGCGTCACCACGCGGACAGAAAATCCCTGCTGCAGAAGCTCATCGCCCGCGCGGAAAGTGGCCTTCAGCCCGGCGGCGTCGCTGTCGTAAAGCAGGAAAACATTTCGCGAGTACTTGCGGAGCAACGTCACTTGCATCTCGGTCAGCGCGGTTCCGAGCGGGGCGACAACTTCTTCGATTCCGGCCGCCATCAGACGAACGGCGTCGAAATATCCTTCGACGACAAGTGCGCGATCGGCCCGCCGGATGGCATTCCGCGATCTGTTCAGTCCGTAGAGAATCTTTCCCTTGGAGAACACCGGCGATTCGGATGAGTTGAGGTACTTCACATCGCCCGGACCGATCAGCCTTCCCCCGAAACCAACGTGACGGCCGGCAACGTCGAGAATCGGAAACATCAGCCGATTCCGGAAACGGGGACGTGGCTCGCTTTCCTGGTCGTTCTGCACCAGCAGCCCCGCCTCGAGCAGACGCGCGTCGTCGAACCCCAGCGTGTTCATGTATGTGCGCATCAGACCGATCTCGCGCGGGGCGAAACCAAGACCGAATTCCTCGGCAACCTCGCGCGATATCTCGCGCTCGGACAGATAGTCTCTGGCTGATTCGCCGATTGCTTCGTCCCACAGAAGCTGGCGGAAGTAACCGGCAGCGGTTGCGTTGAGCTCCCAGTAGGGCTCGCGCGGATCCGGGCCTTCGCGACGGGTCTGCGTATCCCGGACCTCGATACCCGCCTTCTCGCCAACGATGCGCACCGCCTCCGGCCAGTCGACGCCAAGCCGCTTGGTGAGGAACTTGAATACGTCCCCACTTTCGTTGCACACGAAGCAGTGATACATGCGCTTGGCGGGCGACACTGAGAAATTTCTCCGCGTGCCCTGGTGGAACGGGCAGGGTCCCCGGAAGTCGGCACCCGTACGCTTGAGCGGGACGTATTCACCGATGATGCCGACGATGTCGGCCGCTTCCCTTACCTGCTCGACCGTTTCGTCGGGAATCACGAGAGCTCCGCCACGGTCACTCCCGCTCCACCCTCGTTCCACGCGCCAAGGCGGAAGCCGGTCACGCGTGATTCCTTGCGCAGCATTTCCGTCACACGCTCGCGGAGCGCGCCAGTTCCCTTGCCGTGTATGAAACGAAGGGTCTTCAGGTCTGCGCCGACGGCGGCGTCCACGGCGTGCATGACGATGTCCTCGATTTCGCCCGCTCGCATTCCGCGAAGGTCTATCTCGCTGCTCACGCTGAGCTCGGGTATTTCTCCGCGGACGGCCACCTGGACGCGGTCGCCGCTTTCGGGCGCCGCTGCTCGTTGGAGGGATGAGCGCGGCAGGGTCAGCTTGACCGAGCCCAGTGCCACGACCGCATCGTCTCCGCGGAACTCCATCAATCGCGCCGTGCGCCCGCCGAGCGACGGGACCGAGACTAAATCACCTTCAACCGGCGCGCCGGCTGGTATCGCCGGCTCATAGCCGCGCCCCTTGAGACGCGCGGATTCGGCACTGGCGGCTTCATCCAGCCCGGAGATGGCGGCCGCCTCGTCCGCCGCGAGCTGCTCCATGCGACGCCTCGCCTCGCGCGCCGCTTCCTCGCGCGCCGCTTCCTCGCTCGCCTCCCGTGAGGCGTCGCGAAGGTCGCGGATTGTCTGCTCCACCTTGTCGCGAGCGTCGAGAAGCACGCGACGAGCTTCTCTCCGCGCATCGCGCTCCGTATTCCGTTCCCGGTCTTTCGCCGCACGCTCCCGTTCCGCAACACGCTTCGCCCGCGCCCGCACGTCCTCGCCGATGGTTGCCACCTCGCGCTCGGTCTCTGACAGTCGCTGCTCCCGCGCCTCGAGCTCCGCGAGAAGTGCGTTGACGTCGCGCTCGCCCTTGGGCAAGCGCCCTTCGGCGCTGGCGAGAACGTCGTCCGGAAGCTTGAGGCGCCGGGCGATGCTGATTCCATACGAGCGACCTGGAATCCCCTTGACGAGGCGATAGGTGGGAGCCAGCGCCACTGCGTCGAACTGAAGCGACGCGTTGATCACGCCGGGTACTTCCGATGCCAGCTCCTTGAGAGCGCCCAGGTGCGTCGTGGCAACGGAGAGACTGCCACGCCGCGTCAGTGATTCGAGAATCGCGCCGCCGAGCGCTGCGCCTTCGACGGGGTCGGTCCCGGAGCCGAGCTCATCGATGAGCACGAGCGAGCTTGCCGTCGCGGAGCGCAGCACTTCAGCGAGATTCCGAATGTGAGCGCTGAAGGTGGAGAGGCTCGAGCTGATGGACTGCTCATCCCCGACATCGGCGAAGACTTCGTCGAAGATTGCGAGCCTCGACCCCTTTCCCACAGGCACCGGGATTCCGGATTGTGCCATGGCCGCGAACAAGCCCAGCGACTTCAGAAGGACCGTCTTTCCTCCGGTGTTCGGGCCGGATATGAGAAGCGTGCGTTCGCCGGGGTCGAGCGTGAGATCGAACGGTACTACGGCAATTCCCTGAGCCAGCAGCAGCGGGTGGCGCCCGTTGATCACGATGAATCCGTCGGTCGCGGCGCCTGTCTCGATCGTGCCGCAGTTGAACTCGACGGCGAATCTCGCCCGCGCGTACAGCGTATCGAGCTCCACAAGGGCGTCGAGAGTCGAGGCAATCGCGTCGCGTGACGGCCTCAATGACTCAGACAGCTCGGCAAGAATCCGATCTATCTCGCGAACTTCATCCACCTCGAGCTCGCGGATCCGGTTTCCCGCTTCCACTGCCGCGGGAGGCTCGACGAACAGAGTGCTGCCGGTGGAGGACGTGTCGTGAACGATCCCGCCAATGACAGCGCGCGCATCCCGCCTCACAGGAATGACGAAGCGCCCATTGCGCACCGTCACCGACATGTCCGGAACCTGGTGGTGCGAGTCGAGCCGGGCGACGATGCGCTCGAGGAGCTTTACGAGCTCGCCCTGAGATCCGCGAAGCTCGCGCCTGATACGCCGCAACAGCGGCGATGCATCGTCTCGCACATTTCCATCGTCGTCGATTGCGGTGCCGATTCGTTTTTCATCAGCCGCCGATACGAGGAGTGCCTCGAGCTCAGGCGCCAGCAGGGCGCGTGACAGAGCGGGAATGCGATCGCCGCGAAGTGAATCGACCGTCAGACGCGAGCTGCGCAACAGTTGGCCCAGTGCGAGCAGATCGGCAGCTGAGAGCGACGCGCCTTCCACGCGAAGGCGGGCCAGAGGGGGCCGCACGTCCGGGACGGGCTGCGGCGACCAGCCGGGCTCGTCATCAAGAAGGGCGCGCGCCACTGCAACGCGCGAGTGCTCGCGGTCGAGCCAGTCCTTCTCCGGCTTCGGGGTGAAGCTCCTCAGCCGTTCGGCGCCGAGCGCTGAAGATGCGCGGTCCGCGACAAGGTCGAGCGCGGCCGGAAATTCGATTACCTGGAGGGCGTGCGGGTTCATGACCGGCTTAACGGGATCATTGCTGCGTCACTTCTCGGCCATGCAGCCACGCCAAGACGGAAAAACCCGAACTCGCGAGTGTCGTCGCCAGTTCGGGTTTTTCTAACCACATGCACGTAGGTCACTCCTGCTTGCCAAGCTCCTGTCGCGCGATGGCGTTGATGGCCGAGCCCTCTGCCCGTCCCCTGAACTGCGGAAGGACCTTTCCCATCACTGCGCCGATCGTCGTTGCACCCCCGGCAATTGCGGCCATGACAGCCGCTCGGATTTCATCATCGCTGACCTGCGGCGGAAGGTACTTCTCGAGACTCGCGGCCTCGCTGCGCTCCTTTGCGGCCAGATCGTCTCTGCCGCCCTTCTCATACATATCAACCGACTCGCGTCGCCGCTTGATGCCTTTCCGCAGAACGTCGACCACTTCCTCGTCGTTCGGATCCCGCCTCAGCTCGATGCGTCTGTTCTTGACGTCCGAGATAATCGTTCCGAGAAGGAGAGTGGCTTGCTTGTCCTGCGCTTTTCGCGACGCGTTGAGATCAGACTGCAACTTCGCGAGCAGCTCGGACACCCTAGACTCGCCGTGTCCGACGGTTCTTGCGCATCGCCGTGTTCAGCTTGCGCTTTCGACGCTCGCTCGGCTTCTCGTAATGCCGATGCTTTCTGAGATCGGAGAGAATGCCCGCTTTTTCGCACTTCTTCTTGAAGCGCTTGAGCGCGCGCTCAAAGTTCTCGTCGTCATGAATTATGACTTCCGACAAAATCTACTTCCCCCCTTCGTGGCGTTTGCGCGCCGGTTGTATGGATAGACTAAGCAAGCTAGTCGGGGTAGGAGATACCAGCAAGTAAACGGGATTGATTTCCTAGCCCGGAGGCCACTTCATCTGCCGCCCGCCAAGTACATGCAGATGCAGGTGTTGAACGGTCTGGCCTCCATGTGTGTTCGTGTTGACGACCACTCTATAACCGGGCTCCGCGATCCCCTGGTCCCGGGCGACCCTCGCAGCGAGCAGCAGCAGGCGCCCAAGCTCCACGGCATCGTCCGCATTGTCGAGCGACGCAACGTGCCGTCTCGGAACGACGAGAAAATGAGATGGCGCCTGGGCATTGATGTCGCGAAACGCGATGGCGTCCTCCGCATCCGCAACGATGTCGGCAGGGATCTCGCCGTTGACGATTCGACAGAAAAGGCACTCCCGGGGTGCAGGGCCGCCAGCAGTCATGGCTTGTCTCCGGTGTCTCGGTTTTTTCGGGATGAGGCCAGAGTGTTCGGTTTCGCCGGCTTGTCCGTTATTGCTCGCGCGATGGCCAGCGCCGCTATCCCCGCAGTCTCGAATCTCAGAACTGCCGGTGCAATCCGCACCGGCACAAAGCCTCCGTCAATCATTTCCTGTCGCTCGTCATCGGCCAATCCACCTTCCGGTCCGAGCGCAATCACCCAGGGTAGATCGGAATCATTCGAGAACATCGACTCCGAGGCGTCCGGGTCGAGCAGAATCCGCCGGCCGGCGGGCGCCGCCGCAATCGCGCGTGCAACCGACGCCGAAGGATGAATCTCCGGCAGCCATCCGCCCCCCGATTGAGTGAGCGCCGAGATCATGCGGGACCGGATCCGGCCGACGAACGTTGGGCCTTCTCCGCGGCCCTCGACGCTTCTCGAGCGTCTCCAGATCACTGGGCGCCAGCTCGTGGCCCCCAGCTCGGTGGCTTTTTCCGCGAGCAGCAGCATCCGGTCGCGGTCAGCGATCGGGACGAGCATGTGCACCGGCGGCGGCGCCGGAATCTCCCACGTGTCATCCACATCCACTGTCAGCGAGCGCTTTGTCATCCGGCCGATCGCTCCGCGGGCGGCGGCCCCTGCACCGTTGCGGAGCGCCACTCTTTCTCCCGGACCAATGCGAATCACGCGGGCGTGCTGCGCCGCGTCGTCGCCCAGCGAGACATGGCCTCCACTGACGAACGGATCCGAGGAAAAGAAAGTCGCTACGACCGGCTGATCAGAACGCTCCACCACTCCTCCTCCGAGTCCTCGGCCTCCACGCGCCACACACCCCGCCCGATCTCATAGAGCATCAGGTCGCGCTCCTGCAGAAGTATGCCGGAAAGAATGGCGTACCCGCCCGGCGTAAGCGAATCGTGAATCACCGGCAGAAGCGTCACGAGCACCGATGAGAGAATGTTGGCGAACACGACGTCCACCGGCGCTACGAGTGGAAGAAGCGAAAAAGCATCGCCGACGAAGAAGTGAACGCGGTCCGCCACTTCGTTGGCCGCAATGTTCTCCGTGGCGTTTCCCGCCGCGTCGCTGTCGATTTCGATCGCGATCGCACTGGCGGCTCCCAGCTTTGCTGCCGCAATCGACAGGATTGCAGACCCGGCACCGAGATCGGCGACAATCGATCCCGGAACAATGACACGCTGCATCAGGCGCATGACGCCGCGTGTGGTTGCGTGTTCCCCGGTACCGAAGGCCATTGCCGGATCGATGACAACTGTGGTTGCGGGATCGCTTTCGCTGGCGAGCCACGGGGGCGCAACCGTCAGCCGGCCAAGGCGGTGGGCCCCAACGGCGGCACGCCAGCCGCTCCAGTCCACCGGAGCTGATTCGCTGATTTGAACGGTCGATGCGGGGTCTGCCGCGACTACGGCGTCGCGAATCTCCTTCTCGCTCGTGCCGGCTGGCAGATGCGTGACGATGTCAACGTCTGCCTCATGAACGCCCTGCGATCCGCAACTGAAGAGAGCGTCGATGACTTCCTGTCTGCGACTCGCTCCGGTGACGCGGACTTCGAGCCACCGAGCGGTGCCTCCCGCTGTGCCTTGGGCGGCAGACCTGCCGGCGTCAGCCCGCATTGGAGCCGCGACTCGCCCCGATCACGCGCCCAGCGACTCTTTCACTTTCGACCAGAATCCCTTGGGCCGTCGCTCCAGCGGCGCCACCTGAATCTCGCCGAGCCGTTTGATCAGTCGCTCCTCTTCCTCGGTCATCAAATCCGGAGTATGCAACTGCAGCCTGATGTGAAGATCGCCGGTGCCGGAGGCATTCACCCGCGGCAGGCCGCGCCCTTTCAGGTGAAAGACCTGGCCGCTCTCGGTGTGGGCGGGCACGTGAAGCGTGACGCTCGAGCTCACCGTCGGCACTTCGACGTCGGCCCCGAACACGAGCTGCGGGTAGGTCACGAGGACTTCGCAGTACAGATCTTCTCCGTCCCGCTCGAATCGCGGATCCTCCTCCACCTCGAATACAATGAGAATGTCGCCGCGACCTCCGCCCCGCGGGCCGACGTTGCCCGCGCCGCGCATGGTCATGTACTGGCCCGTTGCGACACCGGCCGGCACACGAATGGTGATCTGCTCTTCCTGGCGGATGCGGCCTTCGCCGCGACACTTGCGGCACGGCGACGTGATCACGGTGCCCTCACCGGCGCAGGTCGGACACGGAGTAACGCTGATTACCTGCCCGAAGAACGAGCGTTGGGCACGCCGCACTTCGCCCGCACCGGCACACGTGACGCATCGCGCGGCTTCGGTGCCGGGCTCGGCGCCTTTCCCTTCGCATCGATCGCAGGCGACTAGAAGCTTCGCGGGAACCGCTCTCTCGACACCGGTAGCGACCTCGGAAAGTCGAAGCGGAAAGGTGATGCGGATATCCGAGCCCGTGCGAGGTCCGGTACCGCCTCCTCCACCTCCGCCGAATAAATCGCCAAATCCGGCAAACCCGCCAAGATCGCGCATGAAGATATTGAGCGCTTCCGAAAGATCGACGTGATGGAACCCCGCTCCACCGCCGCGCAGCCCCGCCTCACCGAAGCGGTCGTAGGTGGCCCGTTTCGCGGGATCGCGCAGCACGTCGTACGCTTCGGTGATCTCCTTGAACTTCTCCTCCGCCTCCCGCGAGCCGTTGTTTCGGTCCGGGTGCCAGGTCATCGCAAGCTTGCGATAAGCCAGCTTTATGTCGCTTTCCGAGGCGTTGCGGGCGACGCCGAGCGTCGCGTAGAAATCAGCCATTGATTGCAGTTAGTCCAGTAGCTCGGTTATGAGCTTCGAAGTGTGCGTGACGAGCGAAATGACCTTCTCGTACGGCATTCGCGTCGGCCCGATGACGCCGATCACGCCACTCAATCCACCGGCATGATACTGCGCAGTGACAACCGTGAACTTCTCGAGTCGCGGATCGTTGTGCTCCGACCCGATGCTGATGGTGATTCCACTTACGTCGCTTCTCTTGCGGAGCAGATTCGCCAGGTCGTCGCGGGTCTCGGTGAGGGCAACCAGCTTTCGCATGCTGTTGACGCTTGCAAACTCCGGCTGCTCCGCCAGCACCGACGCGTGGCCCAGCAGGACGGCTTCATCCTGCCCCTGAAGCGCCGCGTCAATGAGCTGTTCGCCCTCTTCGATGAAAACGTTGAGCAGCTCGGCCGCGGTTCCAGTCGGGCCAACGTCGCGAAGCCGCTCGCCAAGACTCGCCCGTATCTCACGCATCGTCGATCCGGCGAGGCGCTGATTCAGAACGCGCGTGACCTCGACCAGCGCTCCGTCGGCGACTTCTCCCTTGGCTTCCACGAAAATCGTTCGCACCGACCCGCCGGCGAGGGTGAGCGCGACAAGAATTCGCTCAGATGACAGACGGACAAGATCGACCCGCTCCAGAACGCTGTTGTCCAGCCGCGGCCCGAGAGCGATGCCCAGCTCCTGCGTAATTACGCCGAGGCTCTGCGCGGCCCGGCGCAGGATTCCCTCGATCGCCGAGCCCCCCGAAACGATTTCCGCGGTCAGTCGCGTCTCCAGCCGCGTCATCGGCGGAATCTGGATGATCGAATCGACGTAGACTCGGTATGCGACGTCGGTAGGGACTCTGCCGGCCGAGGTGTGCGGGTGATAAAGCATCCCCTTATCCTCGAGGTCGCTCATCGTATTGCGGATGGTGGCTGGCGAAACTCCAAGCCCGAAGCGACGCGCAATCGCCTGCGAGCCGGCCGGCTGCGCAGTCTCTACGTACGACTGAATCACAGCCTCGAGCACCCTCCGCTCCCGCTCGTTCAGCTCCGGATATGCCATGGGTCCGAACGTAAGAATGACTTCAAGAACCTGTCAACCCGGCGGCAAGGCTGTCCAGCCGCAACCATCCTTCCGCGCTGAGGCGCACGAGGTCGCCGTCAAATTCCGCCCACCCCGCCCTCATCCAGTCCTCGGCGGCGCGACGGTCTGTCGGGCCAACGCGGTATCCGTTCGACGTGCGAAGCCCGAGGTAAACCCGCTCGGTGGTCGCGGCATCGTTCTCGATTAGCTCCTCGCCTTCAATGACCCTTCCGCCCGCACGCAGAACATCGGCCCATTCGGCGTACGCCCTGATGTTCCACCACCGGTGCAGGCCATCGAAGCTGTGGGCCGCGGGGCCGATCCCGAGATAGGGCGTGCCTGTCCAGTACACGGAATTGTGGCGCGATTCCCGGCCCGGGCGAGCAAAATTCGAGACTTCATAATGGGTGAATCCTTCCTCCGTCATCCGACGGTGGGCGTGAAGAAACTCGTTCGCGTACCGCTCCTCAGCCGTGGGCGACACCCGGCCGACAGCCGTCCAGCGATGAAGCGGCGTTGCCGGCTCGACGGTCAGGCCATAAAGCGAGATGTGGTCAGGCTCCAATGCGAGCGCCGCGTCGAGATCGGCTTCCCATGAGCGTTCGACTTCGGGGGGCAGTGCGAATATCAGATCGAGCGAAAGATTGGCAATTCCGCCGGCCCTCAGTGTGCGGACGGCGTTCGATATCTGAGCCGCACCGTGGGTTCGATGCATCCAGACAAGGACAGTGTCGCTGAAGCTTTGCGCACCCAGCGACACGCGATTGATTCCGGCGGCGCACCACTGATCCACCGCCTGCGCCGTCACATCCTCGGGATTCACCTCGATCGTGACCTCGGCGTCCGGCGCAATCGAGGCTCGCCTGCTGATCAGACTGACAAGCTCACCAATGCCTTCGCCGCCAAGCCGTGAGGGAGTGCCGCCACCGAGATAGAGAGTGTCGATCCGCCACGGGTCGGAGGCAGCGCCCTCGGTGAGTCCGTCCAGCTCGCGACGTATCCCGTCAAGGTAGTCGCCCACAGGCACCGTACGCCGGACGGCGATGGAGAAATCGCAGTACGAGCAGCGGCGCGCGCAGAACGGCACGTGGACGTATAGATGCGAGGGAAGCACGGTTGAATATACCCCCGCCGCCTCAAATTCCCCCGCTCAGCGGCGTCGAACCTCGCCCGTGAGCAGGCACTCCACGAGCCCGAGAATCTCGAGGGAGCTGATCGCAGTCAGACATTCCCGCACCGGTAGGCTCGACCGATTGCTCAATGCGTCGGCGTCCAATCCGCCATCACACAGGGCTTCCCAGATCCGGGTCTCGCGGTCATCGAGCTGGACATCCCTGGCGCGTGGCGGAGGGCTGACGCCCGCGAGCGCGAGCACGTCGGCGATGGCGACGATCACCGTGGCTCCGTCGCGGAGCAGGCCGTTGGTGCGGGCGCTCTGCGGAGAATCGATTGGGCCGGGCACCGCTGCCACTGTACGGCCGATATCCAGCGCGTGCCCGGCAGTATTCAACGCCCCGCTTCGGGCTCCCGCCTCGATGACGATGGTGACTGGTGCAAGAGCCGCAATGATTCGATTCCGGCGTGGAAACGCTCCTTTGTGCGCGCGCGTTCCCCGGCCATACTCCGAGAGCACCAGGCCACGCTCGGCAAGGGTCTGGTGCAGCTCACGATGCGCCACCGGATATGGAACGTCGATTCCGGTACCCAACACGGCGACAGTCCGGCCCCCGACCTCGAGTGCTGACCGATGCACGACCGCGTCGATTCCGCGCGCCATGCCGCTGATCACACAGACTCCGGCGCGCGCGAGGCCGCTGGATATCGCGCGCGCCATTCGAAGGCCGTAGGCCGTCGGGTCACGCGTGCCGACAATTGCGATCCTTGGTGCGTCGAGCACAGATGCGTCACCCAGGGCATGCAACTGCTGAGGCGGGACGGCGAGATCTTCCAGATATTCAGGGTAGGTGACGTCGCCGCGACGCCACATAACGGGCATCACATCAAGTACCTAAATCTATGGTAATTGGCTTGTTAGATGGTCTTCACTAATGTTTTCCTTGAGCTTGAGAAGCTCGGTCCACCAGCTGGCCAGAAGCAGGTCGAGGCCATGTCGCCCCGCAGCGCTGACGGAAAAAATTCCAAACGCATCGTCGGTGCGGATTGGCGGCGAGTAGTCTTCGCCGAGGAGGTCGAGCTTCGTGAACACGACGCAGTGGGGCCGGGCGGAGAGCTCGGGAGAATAAGACGCGATCTCGCGCCGGAGCTGGTCATATTCCTCCTGCCAGTCCATCGCATCGATCGGAATGAGGAACGCCAGAAGGCGCGTTCGCTCGATGTGACGGAGAAACTGAAGGCCTAGGCCCTTGCCTTCGTGCGCTCCTTCGATGATGCCGGGAATGTCCGCGACGACGAACGTTCGATGATCGCTGAGCTGAACGACGCCGAGGTTGGGGGCGAGAGTGGTGAAGGGATAGTCACCGATCTTCGGAGTTGCCGCGGAGATCACGGACAGAAGCGTGGATTTGCCGGCGTTGGGCTGGCCGACCAGCCCTATGTCGGCGATGAGCTTGAGCTCCAGCTCGAGGCTGCGCATTTCGCCTTCTTCACCGGGCTGCCATTCTCGCGGTGACTGATGCGTCGCCGTGGCAAAGAAGCTGTTTCCCTTCCCGCCGCGTCCGCCTTTCGCGACGATCACCTCCTGACCGTCGGTCAGAATCTCCGCCAGCATTTCGCCGGTCTTCGTATCGCGTACGAGCGTGCCGGGTGGAACGGGCAGAATGACGTCGCCGCCCGACCGGCCGCTCTTGTTGGAGCCCATGCCGTGCTCGCCCCGCTCGGCTACCCAGCGGTCGCGATATGTATAGTCGAGCAGCGTCGCGAGATTGCTGTCGCCCTGGATGATGACGTCTCCTCCGCGGCCTCCATCCCCACCGTCCGGGCCACCCATCGGCACCCGATGCTCGCGCCGGAACGACGTGCAGCCCGAGCCCCCCGTGCCTGCTTCGACATTTACGACAACGCGGTCAACGAACACTTTGACAGCCGCCGGTAGTGCGTGGATTACAAATGATGTGTTCCTTCATCTGGCGCCTGTGGATGGTGTCGTGGTGCGTCTGGAGAGGACGCGGGCAAGGAGTCCCTTGTATGCAGCGATTTCACTCTCGCCCACGAGGTCGTTCAGCACATCGAGCGTTTCGGCAACCTCATCCGGCGACGCGCCGCTGTTGAGCGCGCCATGCAGATGGGAGTGCAGCTGCCGCTGCTGGGCGGCGGCAGCGCAGGCAGCGACGATGCACAGCTCGCGCGTCTTGAGCCCCAATGTCGGTCGGGAGAGCACCTTGCCGTACCCGTCGGTGATCATCCACGCGTCCAGCGCCGGATGCAGCTCGCGAATGTTCCGTCGCAGCATCTCATAGCTCGCCCCGTACACTATCGCACAAGTCGTCTCGCCATCGCGGTCCCACTCCTCGACATGACTCGAAAGGGCGAGATCGTCGGACGCCGGAGCCGGAACTCCGGACACAGTGCGCCAGATTCTGGCGGCGTTCAGTGCACGTGGAAATCCTGCGAACAGATACGATTGCAGTATGACCTCATCCACCAGCTCAGCGCGTACGACGCCCGCGACGTCATCGACTGCCCGGCGCGTGGTGGATTCGTCTGCGCCGGATATGGCTGCCGACAACCTGACGAGAAGCCGGGTGTCGTTATCGAGATGAGAGATCATACGGTTCTGAAGTCGGCCGGCGGCATCGTTCGCCCGCTGCCGGAATCAGATCGACGCCAGCGCCGGCGCGACGAAGCGCGCTCCTGAAGGGCCGGCCATCCGTATCTCGCCCACCACTTCGCCCCGGGTGTTTCGCACCGGCTTGCGAAGAAATTCAGCCAGTCGTTGAGGGAGGGCGTCGGGCAGCTCACCGAGCTCCTGCAGCAGGTGAAGGAGCGCCGGGTACTGCGCCCGGCTGCACCCATCTTCGACTTTGAGAGCGATGCCGATTCCCCGCCCCACCACCACTGCGGAATGAACGCCTTCGGCTCCGATCTTGGAAACCACGCGGCCCTCTGTTTCCTCGATGAGTATGGTGTCGAAGCGGTCCGTGCCGCCCACGAGGAACGGGTGAGCGAGCATTGCCCGCGCCACTCTCATCGCTATCTCTTCGCCGCGCCGGGCGGCGCATCCCAGCCGGGCGTACGCGCGAGCCATGTGGTCGAGAGGGAGCCCGAACACCACCACTCCGCACCCGTCCACCGCGAGCTCGAGCTGTGACGGCCGCATTTCCGTCCACAGAGCGACGTGGTTGAGAATCGACTGCTGCACCGGATGGTCGATTCTCTCATAGCCTTCAATTGGCCAGCCGCTCTGGCGCGCGTACCCAAGCATCGCGGCGTGTTTTCCGGAGCAGTTGTTGTGCGTGCGTCTGGGCCGCATTCCCGACTCGCGCAGGATTTTTCCCCCGCGGGCGGCGAGTGGCTCCTGCGGTCCGCAAGCGAGATCTCCCTCCTCGAGCCCGAGGTCCGAGAGCATCTCCTCGACAACGGCTACGTGCTCCGGCTCCCCGCCGTGGGAGCCGCAGGCAATCGCCAGCTGCTCGTCCCCCCAACCAAGGGCATCGAAGCCGCCACTGGCGATGAACGGCATGATCTGGAACGGCTTGGCCGATGAGCGCCAGAACGTGACGGTTCGCGGATCGCCAGCTTCTCCGATGAGCTTGTCGCCATCACCGACCACCGCAGCGTGCACGCGATGGTATGATTCGACCGCGTTTCCGCGCGTGAGGACGACGTCCAGCTCATGGCTTCGCATTACATACTTAAAATACCGAGATCAGTCCTTTTGTGTACCGTCTGGGATCACGCCGTACGTCAATCAGGACGTTGTTCAGCTCGGTGACCGTTTTTAGCAGCTTGTCGTACAGCTCCTGATCGGTGAACAGCTTGGTCATCGTGCCGTTGCCGTGGGCCATCGTGGCAGCGAGAGTGTCGAGACGCGAGACGGTGGAGATGAGACGCGTGTACAGCTGGTCGTCGCGCACCAGCTTGCCGAAGGTGCCCTGGCTCGAGTTGATCTGAGCCACGACCGTATCCGCCGAGCCCAGAACGCGATTGAGACTGTTGTAAACCGCCGGATCGTCGAGCAGCCGTCCAATTGTCCCGCGCGGACTCTGGAGCCGCACCATGAGCCCGTTGGTGCTCGCAAGCGTGGAGTTGAGCTGGTCGTACAACTGGCGGCTCGTGACGAGCGCGCCGATGGTGCCATCCCCGCGCGTCACGCCGTTCACGACTTTCTGCAGGCTGCTGGTGAGTGACACAACCTGACCCAGCGCGCTGGACGCCTGGTTCAGCACAGCCTCGTAGTCGAGCGCAGTGCCGAGTGTCAGCGTGTCGCCGTCGTGGAGCTCGGGATAATCCGGAGTGCCCGGGCTGATGTCGAACACCCTATCACCAAGAATGGCAAGCGAGCGCAGCGTCGCTTTCGAGTTTCGCCGCACCTGACCCGCCATCGCCTTGTCGACCTCGACGGTGATCTTCAGGTTGCGCATCGTATCGCGATCGACGGGCAGGAAATCGATCGACTTGACGTTGCCCGCGAGCTGCCCGGCGATCGTCACCTGTCCGCCCACGCTCAGGCCACCCGCACTCGGCACGAACGTCACCAGCGTGTACCGCTTGGTGAAGAGCTTGGCCGATTCGCCAAGCTTGAGCACGGCGACGATCATGATCGCGATCGCGACAGCGATCATCGCGCCGACCTTGAGCTGGTCCCAGGTAATGAAAGTCGATCGTTTCATCGGAGGCTGGAAGATAACCTGCGCATGTCAATACCCGCCGAGGAAGTCACGAATATACTGGTCGTCGCTGCCCGATATCTCTTCCGGAGTGCCGAAAAAATGTATCCTCCGGTTGTAGAGGACGGCGATGTAGCTTGCCATCCGGAAGGCTGACCGGACGTCGTGCGTGACGACGACGCTGGTGACGTTCAGCTCATGCTGGAGCTTGAGGATGAGGTTGGTGATTGTCGCCGTGGTCAGCGGATCGAGGCCGGATGTTGGCTCGTCGTAGAGCATGATCTTCGGATTGTTCGCCATCCCCCGCGCGATACCAACCCGCTTCTTCATGCCTCCCGAAAGTTCCGCCGGCATTTGCTCCAGGACCTTGTCGGGCTCGAGGTCCACGAACTCCAGCTTTTCGCGGACCCGGGCCTCGATTTCGTCTTCGCTTAGGTGGGTATGCTCGCGGAGTGGGTAGGCGACATTCTCGTAGACAGTCATCGAGTCGAATAGCGCGGCGCCCTGGAAGACCATCCCCATCTTCTGCCTCACCTTGAGGGCATCGTCGAACGTGAGCTGAGTGATCTCATCGCCCTCGATGTACACTTTTCCGCGATCGGGGACCAGAAGGCGCAGCAACAGCTTGAGTATAATGGATTTGCCCGAACCCGATTCGCCGAGGATGGCGATGGTCTCCCCGAGGGCAGCGTGAAACGACACGTCCTCGAGTATCGGCTCGTCGAATGCGAGGTAGACGTGGTCGAGCGAAACTACATTGGCCGCCTTGAACTCCATCGTGTTAGCGGGCGGCGGGGGCGGCGGACCCTGATCGGACTCCAGCTCATTCCTGATTGCCGCCCGAACGCGCTGCTCGTCTCCCGGTCTCCTCATCGGCGGTTCCGGTGCGGCGGGCGCCGGCGCGCTGCCGGGCGGTGTGACTCTGCGCTCTTCGCGGTCCGTCACTATCCGAGAAACGCCAGCAGAATCTGCGTGATGAAATAGTCCACGACGAGAATGAGGATGCTCGCCGTGACGACAGTGCGGGTCGTCGCGATGCCGACGCCCTCGGTACCGCCCGTAGTCTTCAGCCCGAAATGACAGCCGACGAGTGAAATGATTCCGCCGAACACGAACGGCTTGATGAGACCATGAATGAAATCGTTCGGGATGTACTTGAGCGTGAATCCGCCGTTGGCGATGGTCGACCAGACCGTTCTCCAGTACAGCGCCGTGGGAATTCCGACGTAGGCCCTGGCGATGACGTTGCCCCCGAGAATTCCGGCGAAGTCGTTGATGACCGTGAGCGTCGGGAGCATGATCAGCGCGGCGAGCACGCGGGGCGTAACGAGCTTCTTGATCGGGTCGGTGCCGAGAGTATTGAGCGCGTCGATCTGCTCGGTTACACGCATCGAGCCGAGCTGGGCGGCGATGCCGGATCCCACTCGTCCGGCGACCATCAAGCCGGCGAGCACCGGCCCGAGCTCGCGGATCATCGAGGCGGCGACGAGGCGGCCCATCAGCTGGGGCGCCCCGAACGTCTTCAGCTGCACCGACGACTGCAGCGCGAGCACCATTCCGGTGAAAAACCCCGTCAGAAGAACGATGCCGAGCGACTGGACCCCGATGGCGTCCATCTGCTGGATGACATCGGCGCCGTAGAAGGGTCTCCTGAAAGCGAACCAAATCGCCTTTCCCGCCAGAACGAAAAAGTCCTGGAGAGCCAGAATCTGCCGCTTGGCCGCGTTGTTGAAGCGATCGAGCAAATGAAAAGGGGTAGCGGGTGAAGCGCGCTGTCACGTCGAGCGGCGGACGAGCCGCCGTCCAGAATCAATTTGCGTCGGTAATTTACGAGGTTGGGAAAGAGGGCGCCCGGTTTGCCGCCGGCATGGCGCTCCTTTAGCTTCCGAAGCGAATGATCGAAACTATCTCGCGTGAGCGGCTGTTGGCGCTCCTCGACGCCGCCCGCGGCACCCGCATCGCCGTGATCGGCGACGCGATGCTCGACGTCTATCTGCGCGGAGACGTCGACAGGATTTCGCCCGAAGCCCCGGTGCCGGTGGTCCGCATCACCGAACGGAAGCTCGCACTTGGCGGCGCGGCGAACGTCGCCCAGAACATCACCGCCATCGGCGCCGCGTGCGAGATGGTGTGCGTGACAGGCGAAGATGCGGCCGGAGTTCTCGTGCGCCAGATGCTCCACGACGTAGGCGCCGAGACGCGATCGATAATCAGGGTGGCCAGACCAACGACCACAAAAACGCGAATCGTCGCCCGGTCGCAGCAGCTCGTGCGCTACGATGAGGAAGATGACGCGGACGTGGACGGCGGCGAGATGGAGAATATTCTCGATGCCGCATTGAGAGCCGTCACCGAAGCGGACGCAATCGTGTTCGAGGACTACAACAAGGGGATTCTCGTGCCGCTCATCATCGCCCCGGTGATCAGCAAGGCGAGGTCGCTCGGCATTCCTGTGGTTGTCGATCCGAAGTACAGGAATTTCTTTGCGTATCGGGGAGCTACCATCTTCAAGCCGAACCGCCGCGAGCTCGAGTCGGCACTCGGCGCTGAAGTCGACATCGATCATCCGCAAGCGCTGCCCTCGACATTCGACCGGCTGGGAGTCGAGCACCTTCTTCTCACCCTTGGAGAAAAAGGCATGGCGCTGCTTTCCGCGGACGGCGAAATCGGCCGGATCCCAACGACGGCACGCGAAGTATATGACGTGGTGGGTGCCGGTGACACGGTCACCGCTTACCTGGCGACGATGCTTGCAGCGGGAGGATCGCCGGCTGAGGCCGCGGTGATCGCCAATTTCGCCGCCGGCGTGGAAGTAGGTAAACTCGGCGCCGCGACAGTCACGGGCGATGAAGTCATCGCGGCATTCGACCATTTCAGCGAGGCCACAGCATCAAGTCGTTGAGTCTGTTATTCGCAGTCGCTGTGGCGGCCATTCTCGCGGCAAAGCCGGCGATGGCCCAGTCAGTCCCACCGCCCGACAGCACCATCGGGAGAGACACGGCGACATCCGTTATCGCGACAGCGCAGGCACCGGCCACCGATTCGAGCGAAAGCGTGAGCTGCGCCCGGAACGGCGGCGACGTGCGAGCGCGGCGAGCGGCCGTGGGAGCCGTCTTCGTCGGCGGCAATGCGGCGCTTTTCAGCTACTTCAAGCGAGCATGGTGGTCGGGAGAGCGGGCGAAGCATTTCTTTTTTCGCGCTGACTGGGACGAGGATTTTCGGGACCAGGACAAGTTCGGCCACATGTTCGGAGGGTATCATCTCGTGCGAATCGGAGACGCGCTCCTCAGGGACGCGTGCGCCTCGAAGCAGCACGCGCTGCTCTGGAGCGCCATTTATGCCGCGGCATTTCAGCTCCAGATCGAGATATGGGACGGCATGTACCTGAAGTACGGCTTCTCATACGCCGACGTCATCGCGAACACCACCGGCCTGGCGTTCGCCGTGGCACAGGAGAAATATCCGGCGCTCAGGGCCATCAAACCGACCATCTCGTATTCCCGAAGCGCGGCAATGAGAAACGCGAAAAACATTCCCGGCGAATTGCGACCGTCACTCGACTACTCTGGGCAGACGTACTGGTTCTCGACGGACGTCAATGCGTTACTTCCAGACAACGCAAAGCAGTACTGGCCGGCCTTTCTCCGTGTATCGGCGGGACATTCGGTAACGGATTGGATCAATCCGCAAACGGGCGCGAACATGCGTGCAAAGCGGCAGATTGTGCTGTCGATAGATCTCGATGTGGAGAAGCTTCCCGGAAACAACCCCATCTGGCGAACGGTGAAACGAAACCTGAGCTACATCCATCTGCCGTCTCCGGCGCTCCAGCTCACACCGAAATTCGAGGCGATCAAGTGGTATCGCTGAGGTGGCTGTTGTGCGCGGCGGCGGTAGTACCGATGTCGCTCGCGGCGCAGGCATCGCCGTACGTTCCGATTGACGACATCGCCTACAGCTATGTAGACGCCCTCACGGCACGCGGAGCGCTGCCCGCCCTTTCGGCCCTGGAACGTCCGTACACGGCGGCCAGCATCAGGGACGCCGCAGACTCGGCACTCGCGCGCGGGGCGTCCCCGGTCATGACCGGTTACCTGCGCGCTCTCGAGTCAAGCCTCGAGCGATACGAGCTGCGCCGGCCTGGTGAGTCCGCATCGGATTCCCTTCCGTTCCGCGCCAAGGCGACCTTCGACGTCTTCGCCACAGCCGAGTCGTCAGCGAGGCATGAGCTGATGCTCGCCGACACAAAAAATGATGCCGAGCCGGGAGCGACGGGATATTTCGTTTTTGGCGGCGGCAGTCTCGCCGGAGGCGTGCGGGCGGTACTGGACAACCGGCTGAACAAGGACCCGGACTTTACGGGGAAGAAAGACCGCAAGATCGCGGGAAGAACGCAGGATGGATATGTGGGCGGCCAGTGGAAATACGCGCAGGTTGCATTTGGGCGCCTCGCGCGCAACTGGGGGCCACCTTCGCTGGATGGGCTACAGCTCAGCGGCGCGCCGTTCACCTACGACCACCTCTATGCACGCTTCGGCACCGACCAGCTCCACGTCTCGAGCGTGATCGCGCGGCTGGAGAACTATGTGGTGTCGCCGGGCGTCGAAGCCACACGGTATTTCGCCATTCACCGCCTCGCCTACAAGAAAGGCCGGTATGAGGGCGCGTTGAGCGAGGGCTACATCCAGAGTGGAGTCGGGCGCGGGCTCGAATTCAGCTTGATCAACCCGTTCAACGTCTACTCCCTGAGCTGGCGAAACGAGAGACTCGATGGAAATCTGAGCATGGGATTCGAGAGTTCGTGGCGGCTGGGAAAATTTGGCACGTACGCCGGCCACCTGTTCATCGATGATCTCCAGATCGACAAATGCGACACGACGTGCAAGGAGCCTTCGTCCTACGGGTTCACGCTCACCGGCGAGGGCATCCCTCTTTCCGGCGATCAGCGGCTTTTCGCGAGCTACACGCGTGTGACCAACCTCGCCTATCACACGCCAAACCCTGCAGAGAGATACTCCATTTACGGGATCGGCCTGGGTCGTCCATACAGTGATTACGACGAGCTTCGCATTGGCGCGGACCTCGCGCTCGTGCCGCGAACGCCTCTCAAGCTCTACGTTGCGCACCGGCGACAGGGAGAGGGCGATTACCGCAACGACTATCCGCCCGTCGTCGACTATGGAATTACGCCGGTGTTTCTGAGCGGGGTTGTCTGGACTGTGAATCGAATCGGACTCAGCGGCTCATCGTCCGTGAGCCGCGATTTCCAGATAACCGGCGACGCAGGCATCAATCAGGTAAGGAACCGCCGTCACGTCGTCGGCAACGACATCACGGCGTTCGAGGGACGGGTGAAGATCGTGTGGGTGCCGCGCTGGCTGGTGACATTTGAATAGGGCGCGTTGCGAACGAGGTGTCGGGTCAGGTAGCTTGCTCCTGACCGGGGCCCTTAGCTCAGCCGGTTAGAGCAGCGGACTCATAATCCGACGGTCGCAGGTTCGAATCCTGCAGGGCCCATTGCGCCCGCGCGCGGCACATGCGTTGCGAAGCGGTGTAACCAGAAATTGCGCTACTTACTCGCTCCTACGTGCATTGTTAGGTTTCGGATTGGCTTCGTTCAGGGCTCTGGCAGCGTCTTCGCCCATCGAACGGAGATTGTGATCCCGGTCGCGTAGCTCAGCTGGTTAGAGCGCTGCTTTCACACAGCAGAGGTCCACGGTTCGAGTCCGTGCGCGACCATGCACGGTTCTAGTCCCCGATTCCGAATTTCCTTTCTTCAATTCATTTCCATTCTAATGAATTCATACCGATTGCGGTCGCTCGTTTTCACCCTATTTCTCGTCGCAGCCCCGTCGCTGGCTGTAGCCCAGAATCCCAGCCCGACCGACGCGCAGCGAGCTCTCGAGTCCAATCCGGCGTTGCTGCAACAACTGAGGCAGAGGATTCTCTCAAGCGGTCTCACGCCTGATCAGGTTCGCGCCCGGCTGCGCGCCGAGGGGTATCCGGAGACGCTTCTCGATGCCTACCTCCCCGGCGGCACCAGCAACGGCGCCGACGTCGTGAACGCAGGCACACCCGATGACGTTCTCAATGCAGTCAGCCAGCTCGGAATCGTCGACACGGCTGAGGTGGCGACGCTTCGCTGCGCGACCATCACTCGTATTGACAGCGTTGGCGCCACAGTTGACACAAGCCAGGCCGCCCGCTTAGCGAGGCTCGCCGCGAGCGAGCGCCGGGCGCGCTGCATGGCGCGCCTCGATTCTCTCAATGCCAGCCGTACGCCGGCTGACAGCGCGCGCCTCAAGGCTTTGGCCGACAGCGGCTTCACGATTTTCGGACTGGCGATGTTCCGCCAGAACACGACGCTTTTCGATCCGAACCTCAATGGTCCGGTGGACGCCAACTATCGGCTCGGACCCGGCGACCGCCTCGTGCTCATTCTCACCGGGGATGTCTCGCAGTCGTACGCGCTCGACGTCACACGCGAAGGTTTTATCGTCGTACCACAGGCGGGGCAGATCTACGTCAACAACCTGACACTGGGGCAGCTCGAGGACATCCTTTACACCCGCCTCGGCAGAGTTTACTCGGGGGTGCGGCGTGGAGCCGGCGCGACGACACGCTTCTCGATCAGTCCGGCACGGCTTCGCAGCAATCAGATCTTCGTCGTCGGAGACGTCATCACTCCGGGAAGCTTCCGGATCTCGAGCGCCGGGACGGCGCTGACCGCGCTCTATGCGGCACTCGGGCCGTCCGACAACGGGTCGCTCCGCAACATTCAGATCAAACGCGGCGGCAAGCTGGTGGACATTCTCGATATCTACGACTATCTGGTAAACGGCGATGCGTCGCACGACGTACGTCTCCTCAGCGGCGATGTCGTATTCGTTCCCGTTCACTCCACCCACGTGCGCGTTGTTGGAGAGATAATGCGGCCAGCGACTTACGAGCTGAAGAGCGGTGAGACGCTTGCCGACGTGCTCCGGTTCGCCGGAGGATTCACCGCCGCTGCCGCTCGCACGCGCGTACAGATTGAGCGCATTCAAGCGCCCGCCATGCGCGCCGAGGGCGGACGCGACAGAATCACCATTGATGTCGCCTCCAACGCTCTCATCGAGGGCACAGGGCCCGCCATTGCGCTGCTGCCCGGCGACGTCGTGCGCGTCTTCAAGGTTACCGACCGCATGCGGAACCGGATCAGCATAGCTGGCAACGTCTGGCAACCGGGCTCGTTCGGCCTCGCGCCGGGAATGACCGTCTCACAGGCGCTCCACGCGGCGGGCGGGCTCAAGCCCGACTCGTACCTTGGCCAGGTGCTGGTTTCGCGTCTCAATTCCGATTCAACGCGGGTGCAGCTCCACGCCACGCTCGCCGACACGACGGGACGCGTGATCGGTGATTTCCCATTGAAGGAAGATGATCAGATTCGAGTCTTCTCCGTTTCCGAGTTCCGGCCGGAGCGGTACGTCGCCATCACCGGCGCTGTCCGCAACAGCGGGCAGCTCCCATATCGCGAGGGCATGACTGTCCGCGATCTCGTTCTTCAGGCAGGTGGACTCGACCAGAGCGCCGACCTCCAGACGGCGGAAATCGCGCGACTCCCAACCGACAGGCGCAATGGCGCGACGGCCACGACCTTCCGCGTTCCGCTCGACTCGAGCTACATCTTCGAGAGGGGCCCGGACGGCAGGTATTTCGGACCGCCGGGGCTGCCTGCCCTGAGCGGCACGACCCCCGAGGTGGTCCTCAAGCCGTACGACAACGTGCTGGTGTTCCGCCAGCCGAACTGGGAGCTTCAGCGCACGGCCGTTGTTTCTGGTGAAGTCAGATACCCGGGGACTTATTCGCTGACGACAAAGACAGAGAAGATCTCCGACCTCATTCAGCGCGCCGGCGGATTGACACCTGAGGCCTACGCCGATGGCGTAACGTTCTTTCGCACCAAGGACAAGGTCGGCCGTATCGGTGTCGCATTGCCTGATATTCTTCGCAACCCCAACGCGCGCGACAACCTGCAGCTCCAGGACGGCGATTCGATTTTCATTCCACGGTTCAACGCCGTCGTCAACGTGAAAGGCGCCGTAAACTCTCCTGTCGCGGTGACGTACGTGCCGGGACGTTCGCTGGAGTACTACGTCAACGCCGCCGGTGGCATCAACCGAAAGGGCGACCTTCGCTACGCGTATGTAACCCAGCCCAACGGCAAGGTTGAAGCAACGTCGGGCAAGTTCATCTTCAAGAGCGATCCGCACCCGCGTCCGGGTAGCACAGTCTACGTTCCTGAGAAGGACCCCAACGCGCGCGGGACCGACTTCATCGCGACCATCGGCTCGATAGCGCAGGTTGCGGCGAGCTTCGTAGCCATCGCGATCGCACTTCGCCGATAACGCCCGTGCAGATCGCCGAGCAGGCATCCGCCAGCGACCACCTCACATTCACAAGGTGGCTCGCCGGCGTTTTGCTTCGCTGGAGAACCGTTGTCGCCGTAACGCTCGCCACGCTCGTGATCGGCCTCGTTGCGACGGTAGTCATTCCGCCGGTGTATCGCAGCAACGCGTCGTTCGTTGCGAACACGTCCAGCAGCTCGAAGCTTCAGGGCGCGACCAATGCCAGCTCTGGCCTGGGCGGTATCATATCGGAGCTCGGCGGAACCATGGGAGGCGACCCATCCGAGTCGCCCAACTTTTACGTGGAGCTGCTCTCGAGCCGCGAGCTTCTCACGCGACTGATCGAGTCGAAGTTCCCAAACCCCCGCACCGACGCGCCGAACGACAGCGCGACGCTGCTGACCATCCTCCACATCAGGAAATCGGACCCGAAGCGACAGCTCGAGCTGGCGGTAAAGAAGATGCTCGACGCAACGCAAGTCGGGCTCGACCCGAAAACGAATTTCGTCTGGTTCTCGGTGGACGCTCAATGGCCGGAGCTCAGCGCGCAGATCGGGAATCGGATGATCGAGCTCGTGAGCTCGTTCAACCGCGAGACGCGCGTGTCACGCGCGAAATCCAAGCGAGCATTCCTGCAGATGCGCCGCGACAGCGCCCAGACTGCGTTGAGGGACGCCGAGGAGAGGCTGCGCATTTTCTACGAGCAGAATCGAGGAGCGATCATCGCTCCAGGTCTTAGATATGAGGAACAGCGCATCAAGCGTGACGGCGACCTGGCGTCCGATCTGTACATGAATCTCGACCGGCAGCTCGAGGTCGCACGCATTGACGAAATCAACGATGCCGCCTTGATCACCGTCATCGACTCGGCCGTGGTTCCCCGCAAGGCCCAGTGGCCGCGCTACGGCGTGATGCTCTTCACCGGCACCGCATTCGGCCTGTTGCTGGGAGTTCTCATCGCGGGGAGCGCGGCGGTTCTCGCTGACTGGCGCCAGCGCAATCCGGATTCGTGGCACGACTTCCGGTCGGCACTGGCGACGACGCGAGCGGAGTTGGGGTCGGTGATCGGCGTGCGCAACAAGCACCGCGTGCGAATTGATGAGCAGCCTGCAAGCCATCTCCCACCGCTTTCGGCCTCGCCGGCGGGACTGTCCGGCGCCCGATCAGAAGAGCCGATCGCCAGAGCACAGCGACCCGTTGCCTGACGGGCCATCCACGGCGCCGCTGACTCTCGCAGCGCAGCCCGCACTACAATCGGGGCCACCTTCCTTTGGCGTGGTGGTGCTCAACTGGAACAACGCGCAGGAAACGATGCGCTGCGTGGAGGCACTCGAAGCAATCGACCCCGCGCCAGACCACGTCGTGGTCGTGGACAACGGATCGGAAGACGACTCAGTGGAACGCCTCGAGAGCTGGGCCGACGAGCACTGGATATGGCGCATGAGCGGCGGGACCAGCGATAGCTCATCGCGTGCCGAAGCGCCGTGGCTGGTGATTGCGCGCGCAGGATCCAATCGCGGATTTGCCGGGGGCAACAACGTTGGGATCCGATACCTCCAGCAGCGCACAACGGTATCGCACATCCTTCTTCTCAACAACGACGCGACGCTGGCGCCGACATTTTTCGCTGAGATCGCCAAGGCAATCGCGACCTACCCCGACTCCGGACTGCTGACCGGCACGATATACGAAGATCCGGATCGCACCCGCGTGTGGTACGCGGGGGGAGTCGAATACCCGCTGAGGGCGCTGATGCAACACCGGTACGATGTTCCCGAATCGTCCGAGCCCGCGCCCACAGAATTCATCAGCGGCTGCGCAATGGTGATTTCGCGTCACCTTGTCGAACGCATCGGACCACTCGCCGAATGTTACTTTCCCGCCTACTGGGAGGACGGCGAGTACTCCTATCGCGCGCGGGAAGCAGGGCTTCCCGTTCTCTATGTGCCGGCAGCCACGGTGTACCACAAAGTGGGCTCGACGGTGCGAGCAGCGGACATGTCGCTTACTCTCGACCGCTGCAAGAACCGGCTTCGAGTTTTTTATGTGCGCCGCAATTATCACGGTCTGAGAAAAGGCGCGGCCCTCGGCTATCTTGCCGTCACGAAACCCGGCCGGGCGATTCTCGAAACGCTCAAAGGCCATCCTCGATCAGGATGGGCGATACTCAGTGGAACGATCGCCGGGTTCGTGAGCCCGGACGCGAAACGCTAGGTTGTGAGCGAATCGAAAGCCGGCGTTAATGACGCGGCCTTCCGAACAAAGTCCCGACGCTGGCTCGCCCACACCTCAGAATTACTTGCGCCACTGCTGCGCACCGGGGCCAGTCTTGCCAGTCGCGGCGCCCCGGGCGAGCCACGGAGCTGGCGCAGCGGTCTGATCCTCGGGCACAACCACATCGGCGACGTGATGTACCGCACGTGCTCCCTTGGGAAGCTTCGATCTGTGCTGCCCGATTGCGAGTGGTGCTACCTCACCGCCCCCGCGTCCGCCGAGCTCCTGGCGGGCAACCGATGCATCAATGAAGTTTTGCCGTGGAACACTGGCGAAGACAGCTGGACCTTGAGCGACGGCGCATTTGGCGAGCTGCGGCGCCGCCAATTCGATGTGGCGCTTTGCACCAACACCCTTCGGCATTACCCCGATCTTTCGCTGGCCGTCGCGCTTGGCATTCCCAACCGCGTCGGCTATGCGTACAAGGGCTTATCGGGATTCATAACGCGCCCCGCCCCACTCACATTTCCGAGCGCGTACGCTGCGTACTTTCGAGCCATGGTCGCGGACCTCGGCAATTGTGCCCCCGACTGGCCACTCATCCCGCAATTGTCTCCCGACACGGCAGACGTGTCGGCTGCGACACAGGTCTGGAATGCGTTCGGGCTCGCAGACACCCGCCAGGTTATCGCATGCTGCGTCACCACGAGACAGGCCGCCGGGAACTGGCCGAAGGAGCACATACTCGCCGCGCTCACGTCAGCGCGGTCCATTCGCGAATTCGACGTGGTTCTTTGCGGAGCGCTCGAGGATTCAGCAGCGCTTTCGGACATTGCGAGGAGTCTGCCTTTCCCCACACGTGTTCTTGCCGGTGGTCTCGGCCTTCGCGCATTCGTAGCCTTTCTCGCGTGGTGCACGGCGCTCGTCACGCTCGACTCCGGCCCCCGGCACCTCGGCAATGCTGCCGGAATTCCCGTTCTGTTTGCCAGGAATCTTTCGCACTCGCGGGTGGAGGCAGGCAAGTATTGCGAAACTGAAACGGATCTGGCTCCGCCGCTGGAGTATCTGAACGACGAGGAGACTCGACGGGTCGTCGGAGGAATATCGCCCGCATCGACAGCCGAGCGAATTATCGCGGCGCTTGGCGCAGCCTGATTCGGGGGCTGGGAATCGTGTCGCGCGACGCAACACGAAGAGCAGCCAGGGTAGTTCCCTCGAGTGCTACAACCGTGGCAAAATCCGGATGGTGCCGGCGCAGCTGATTCAGCGCCGCGGTTACTCCGTCCCACCTCCCGTAATCGTGCCAGAGTATGGTTCCGCCTGACGGCTTCAGCATTTTCCGCGCGTGCAGGGAATCGTTCACGACATAGTCGAACGTGTGTGACGCATCGATGAACACAAAATCCATCAATCCGTAGTACGGCCCGAAATCGAAATCTCCCGAGTCCCCGTACAACTGGACGATCTGGCGTTCGGCATCCGTGCCGCGGTAGCGCTTACCGGATTCCGGTTTGTCCGCATACCGGACCTCGTGAGCATGGATGGGCGCAGACGAACTGTCGATTTTCGATCGGGGAAGATCCAGTGTGCAGACGATCGCGCCCTGTGCAGCGTTGACCGCCATGTTCACGGTCGTCCGGCCGTCGAATGTCCCGAACTCGAACAACCTGTCCGGCCGGCTGTCACGCACCATTCGGCAGATGGTGATTAGCTCACGGTCCGTGACGTTGCCGTCAACGGAGTCGACTGCGCGCACGTCGATTGGCAAGTCTGACGTCGCGATGAGATCGCCGGCGGCAACGACGGGCAGCTCCGTCCGCTCCCGGGATTCATGGTGGTAGCCAAAGTGATGGCACAGCTCGACTATGGCCGCGCGGTGCTTCGAGCGGGTCCACCCCAGCGAGAAGAGATAGGCATACCCGGCCGCACCCAGCAGCCACGGACGCAGGAACGACACCGCCCGAACGGCCTGACCGCGAGCAGCGGGAGGCTTCACACCTTTCAGCGTCAGCAAGCGTCTGATGCGGTGGATGCGGTGGATGCGGTGGATGCGGTGGATGCGGTGGATGCGGGCGAGGCGACTGCAGGAACAGGCACCGTTGCAGCGAAAAGCGTCCGAACTGGCGTGCCAAGTACTCTCGAAGCCGCGGCGAAGAGCAGCACCGCATCGAAGGTTACGCGCGTCGTCCACGCTATCGCCGCCCCGGTAACTCCAAACCGCGTCACCAGCCACCACGCAAGCGGCACGTGTATCGCGAGCTCGAACAGATGGAATTTCGCGCTGATGTCGGGCCTGCCGAGCGCGGCGACGAAGCTCGACGGCACGTGTGCGAGGGCGTTGGCAACCACACCGAAAGCAAGAATGCGGATTGCCAGTCCTCCCTGTTCGGCGTATGCGGGCCCAAGCCACAACCGGAGCAGCTCAGGCCCGAAGAGCATCAGCACCAGAGCCGGCAGCGACAATATCAGGAAGATGTTGCGCACCGCCTTGGAAAAAACACGGGTCAGTGACTCGGCGTCGCCGACGGCGTTCATCCCACTCACCGAGGGGAAAAGCGCGCTCACCAGGCTACCCGGTACGATCAGGAGGCGGATGACTCCGTCAAAGGGTGCGGTGTAATAACCGACGGCGGCCAGCCCGATCAACGCGCCGAGCAGAAAGCGGTCGAGATAGATGAGGAGCGGGCTGACGACGTTCGAGACAGACATCCAGCCGCCGAACGCGAGCAGCGGCCGCAGCATCGACCAGTCGTCGGGTAGCTGCCACGCGAGGCTGGGTATGGCGCGCTTAACCGCGACGATGGTCACCACGCACACCAGGAGCCGGGTGGCGAGCAGCATCACCATGATGGCCGGCAGCGAGTAGCCGGCCGTGGCCGCCGCGGCAGGAATCACGAACGATGCAACACTCGCGGGGATCCGGATGGCGTTACTCAGGTCAAACCGGTGAGCTGCCTCGAGCACTCCGCGGAGACTCATCAGCAGGAGAGTGGCAGGGATCATCACCGCGAGAACACGAAAGACCGACAGCGCCTCCGCCGTCATTGCCGGCGGTATGACGAAGACGTGGCTCACAAGGTATGGCGCGGCGAGCGCGAACAGGGCGCCGCCAATTGCGCCGAAAACGGTCTGGCTGACGACCGAGCCCACCACGAGGTGAGACACCTGTCCATCGCCCCGCGCGAGGCGCTCGGCGACGTGCTTCGTCGTCGCCATTCCCAGGCCGAAATCGAAAAGTCCCGAATACTCGAGCAGTGCCAGCGTCAGGCCCAGCAGGCCGAAGCGAGTTGTACCGAGATGCCGCGTTATGATCGGCATCACCGCCACTCCAACGACGAGCGGTATTCCCAACCCGGCGAGGTTCAGAACCGTGTTGCGGGCAATGGAACGCCGCGAGCCGAGCGATCTCATCGCGTCACGTGTTCGACTGGACGGCCGCTCTTCGCCGTGAGCGACCCACTCAGGGCCAGACGCTCCTCGGCGGCACGAAGGACGTCATCTCGCGTTGGATATGAAATCACATCGTGGCCCGTGCCCTGCCCAACCGTGATCTGATCGTCCCCAAAAGGTCGATGCCATGCGGGATTGCCGGTGGTAAAGATTCCAACGAGCGGAACGCCGAGCGCATCGGCGACGTGCATCGGCCCGCTATCGTTGCAGAGAAGCAGGTCGCACTGCGTCATGGCGGCCATCAGCTCGCGCAGGGATGTCCTGAGGAAACGAGCGCCAGGCAAACGCATCGCCTCACCGTAGCCGTCTGGATCGAGAAATACGAGCGCTTTGCTCGAGTAGCGATCGCCAAGGGCTTCGGCCACCCACGCAAAATCCTCCAGCGGCCAACGCCGACGCGGCTGACTCGCGCCGGGGTGAATTCCAACAATCAAGTCGTCCTCGAGAAAGCCGAGCGACCTGAGCCGCGCAGCCGCCTGTGCGCGCTCGTCGAGGGTTACGCTCAACCGCGGCTTGAATCTGCGGGCGAGGCTCTCGGTGATGTCATTCGCGACATTTCCTTCAACGAGCGGTCGCAGCAGGGCCAGCCAGTCGCGGACCTTGTGATGATCGTCGGGCGTCGCGACAACGGCGTCTGTGAGCAAATAACTTCCACCGCCAAACGCGTATCCGATCCGTCGCGGCGCGCCCGTCGCGAACGTGACCAGATTGCTTCTGATGTCCATTCGGCAGTCGATCGTGAGGTCGAACCTCGCCTCGCGCAGACGCGACACCAGCCCGGCGATCGCGCCGCGGTGGTAGCGGCTTGGCCGATACTTTCCAGTCGTTGCCGTCCACGGCAGATCGGCAATGATCACGTCATCCACCAGCCCGCTGTTTCTCAAGAGCTCCTCTGCGTGCGCCTTGGCGAGCAGGGAGATATGAGCGTCGGGGTAACGTTCCCGAAGCGCCTGCAGCACCGGTGTGGCAAGCACAACATCTCCAATCAGCCACGGCTCGATCACCAGAATGCGTCTTACCGCTTCGCTCGAATCATTTCTCGGCGGCCACAGTCGTTCGAGCAACGGCATGAGCGCCGGGCCAATTGCATCAATGGCCTTCAACGCCAGTTTCTTGTTTCGCGTCACCGGCCAGGTCTGCGCCATGTCAGGATGCCCCGGTTGATGACGTCATCGCGCAGCGCGCTCCGCCATTCCGTAGGCCTTGGCGCGGGCCGTGATTGCCCGCTCGAGCTGTTGCTGGGCGGCAGCGAGCACGTCGCGCACCGGAACGTCCGACGTCTGTCCCTTCGGTGCTCCACTGCCGATTACCTGCTGGTTCTTTCCCGAGGGACCGTACCAGCTGGGATTGCCAGACGTGAACACTGCCGCCACGGGAACGCCGAGGGCGTCGGCGATGTGCATTGCTGCCCCGTCGTTACATATCAGAAGGTCGCAGCTTCCAATGAACGCCATGAGCTGGCGCAGTGACGGTGTGACGTAGCACGCCGGAGTCCGGAGCGGAAGACGCGCGCCGTGGCCTTCGGGGTCGACGAGCACGACGATTCGCGCGCCATAACTTTCGGCGAGTGCGTCGGCGACCTCCGCAAACCGTTCTGGTGGCCATCGCTTGTGCGCGTGACTGCCGCCAACGTGAAGCGCGACGATGAGGTCCCGTGGCGCGATGCCCATGGACTCGAGCGTCGCCGCCGCGGCCTGCCGTTCCTCGGGCAGCAAAGTCAGCCGTGGCGCAATCGGCTTCCCGTCCTGCGCCCGCGTGATGGCTTTCGTCCCTCGTTGTGAGCCGAGCGCCTCCATCAGCCTCAGCCAGTCGCGAACCTTGTGATGTGCGCGCGGCGACGCAGGAATCGCGTCGGTGAGCAGGAATGTTCCTCCTCCGAACGCATAGCCAATTCGTCTTCGTGCGTGCGTGGCGTAGGTGACCAGATTGCTCCGAAAGTCCATCCGGCAATCAACTGTCAGGTCGAACCGCTCCGCCCGCAGCCGGTGGAACAGGTCAGACATTGCTCCCCTGTCGTAGCGGGAGCGGCGGTATTTGCCTGTGTCAGCCGTCCACGGAAAATCGAACGTGATGATTTCGTCCACGAGCCCGCTCCCGCGAAGAACTTCCTCGGCGTGGGGCTTGGCGAGAAGCGTGATCCAGGCGTCAGGGTACCGTGCGCGGAGCGCCTGCAGGGCGGTTGTCGCGATCACCACGTCGCCGATGTGCCAGATCTCGACAACGAGAATTTTCCAGATGCCGTCGCTGTCACGCCTGTGCCGGGGCAGGAGTGCCGCAAAAGGGCGTGCAATCGCATCCGCCGTCGCCAGCAGCAGGCGCTTGCTGAACGTGACTTCCCATGTTTCAGCCACCGCTCAGGGAGCCCCGGCCGGGGCCAACGCAGGTGTCGCGAAAGCTGGGCTCACCGCGCCGCGACTTCCCTGAAGAGTGTGTCGTATTGATCTGCGATTTTTTCCCACGTGTAATTCTTCCGTATTCGCTCTGGTCCCATCCGGCGCAGCTCCGCCACCCGGGCCGGGTTCGCCTCGAGAGCCAGCATTTCCCGGGCAAGCACGGCCGGATCGCGGGGAAAGAAGATACCTCCGTCGGCCAGCACCTCACGATTGAATACAGTATCGAGCGCAAGGATGCAATTGCCGTATCCCATGGCCTTCAACAGCGAAGGATTCGTGCCGCCAACCGAGTGCCCATGCACATACGCAAAGCAGTTGCAATGCAGCTCGCGGATAACGTCCTGGTCGTCAATGTGGCCGGTGAGGATGATCCGGTCGCCGGCCAGTGCCCGCAGGTCGCGGTGGAACTGGCTGTCGTAGTTCGCACCGCCGGCGACTACAAGCTTCCTTGGGGAGCCCGAATCGAGAAAGGCCCGGGCAATGAGGTCGGCGTGGTTTTCCGGGATGAGCCGGCTGGCGATGAGGTAGTAGCCGTCGCGCTCGACGTCGAATGGAACGATCAGCTCCGGCCGCTGGGAAGTCTCGACGTAAGCACCATACGCGATCATCGTCGTTTCCTTGTGGAAACGCTCCAGATAGAACTGTCGCATTGCTTCCGCGTCGGTAATGAGCTCGTTGCAGAAGCGTACGGCAGAGTGCGCCGCAGAATAAAAGTACCGGCGCGCTACCGGGCCCCATTTTGCGCGCGTCCAGTCGAGGCCGTTGACGTTCATCACCACCTTGCCGCCGAACAAACGACAAACGGCTGCGTGGTGCCCCATCCCGACGTTCACGAAACAGAAAATGTCGTAGCGTCCGACAGTGATGGCGTGCAGCACCGCAAAGAGCGTCGCCACCAGGCCGGAGAAATTCTTGCCGCCGGGAGACGGCACGTACACAAGCTGGACGCCCCTGTATTCGGGCACGCGCATTTGCTCCGGAAACGACCCTTTGCGGCAGTACATGACGATCTCGTGGCCCTTTGCCGCCAGGCGGGGCGCGATCTCGCCGAAGCCAGTCTCGAAGCCGGTGAAGTGGAGCTTCGACAT
>Ga0097691_1000114_pt1 | contig 72997 bp, 73 predicted proteins | sample NGESurdeep072012_8_FD_72858 | JGI IMG/M metagenome (GOLD analysis project Ga0097691, IMG submission 72858) | Arctic peat soil microbial communities from Barrow, Alaska - NGEE Surface sample 210-1 deep-072012 | ecosystem: Environmental > Terrestrial > Soil > Wetlands > Peat ...
CGATCCGTGGCCGCGAGGAGTCCATCGCGTCAACCAGAGCTTCCTTGGCGGTCCGGAGCCGGGAGTCCCGGGCCGTGGCGCGCTCGGGAAGGTGCTGTTCGCGGGTGCTGTCGAGGTCGAGGAGCGTGGCGTCGGGCGGGCTCGGCTCGGCGTCATCTCCGACGCCAGCGCGGACAGTCTGGCCGCGTTCCTGGACGCGAACCTCGAGCCGGGCAGCTGCGTGATCACCGACGGCTGGTCGGCCTACCCGGCGGCCACGAAGGGCCGTTACACGCACAGGGGCACCTCTGTCGCCTCCTCGGGCAGGCAGGCCCACGAGGTGTTGCCAGGAGTGCACCTGGTCTTCTCCCTGGTGAAACGCTGGGTGATGGGCACCAGGCAGGGCTCGGTCAGCCCCGAGCACGTACAGGCGTACTTCGACGAGTGGGTGTTCCGGTTCAACCGGCGACACTCCCGCAGCCGCGGCCTGCTGTTCCACACGCTACTGCGCCAGGCCGTCGGCGGCGTACCCGTGACCTACAAGTCCCTGCGCAAGACCGGGCGGACCCGGCCAGCGCCGCCACCTGCGCACGGTCCACGGCCATCCCCGCCCAGTTTGGACGTGAGGCGGCCCCAGCTGCCCTCGCGAGAGCCGAGTCCGACTTTCTCAGTTCACGACACCTAAATGGAAACCCCATTTGCCGAGATATCACCGAGCAGATGTGTGGAACGTCAGTCAGGGTAGCGACCGAGCAGGACTGGCCCCGCATCTTCCCCTTGTACGAGGCCATCGTGGCGGATGGACGGACATACGCGCTCCCGCAAGGACAGACACTGGACGAGGCGCGCCCTTGGTGGATGGAGAAGGCGCCAGGGCAGACGGTGGTCGCCTACGAAGACGACCTCATCCTCGGCTCAGCGAAGATGGGCGCGAATCGACCAGGCAGAGGCGCGCACGTGGCGACCGCCTCGTTCATGGTTGACCCAGCCCGCCAGGGCCGCGGCGTGGGGCGCGCACTCGGGCGGTACGTCCTGGACTGGGCTCGTTCATCGGGGTTCACGGGCATCCAGTTCAAGGCCGTGGTCGAGACCAACAGTGCGGCCGTGCACCTCTGGCACTCGCTCGGGTACGACATTCTCGGCACTGCGCCTGAGTCCTTTGACCACCCTGAACACGGCTTGGTGGGACTGCACATGATGTTCCAGCGCCTCTGACGAATCTGACCAGGCCACAGAAGAGGTTCGAAATGGGTCGGGGCATGTGGGAGCACGCAAGCCACCGTCGTTGACGTCGCATTCTCGCTAGTGCGCGACGTCGGCAGGAGGCATGCTGTTGAACATGCACCGGGACACCGAAGCCTGCGAGCGCGCCATAGCGTCCAGGGACGCACGTTTCGACGGCTGGTTCTTCTGCGCCGTGGTGACCACCGGCATCTACTGCCGCCCTAGCTGCCCGGCTCGGCCACATCGTAAGAACCTGCGCTTCTACCCGAGTGCTGCCGCGGCGCAGCAGGCGGGTTTCCGGGCCTGCAAGCGCTGCCGCCCCGACGCCAGCCCCGGATCGCCGGAGTGGAATGTGCGCTCGGACCTGATCGCGCGGGCCATGCGGCTGATAGGGGACGGTGTCGTTGACCGTGAAGGCGTGACCGGTCTCGCCAGCCGGCTCGGCTACAGCGTGCGCCAGATCCAACGCGAGCTGAGCGCCGAGGTTGGGGCCGGCCCCCTTGCCCTGGCGAGAGCCCAAAGGGCCCAAACGGCGAGGGTTCTCCTGGAGACGAGCATTCTCCCCATGGCTGATGTCGCCTTCGCCGCCGGGTTCGCCAGCATTCGAGCGTTCAATGACACGGTCCAAGACGTCTTTGCTCAGTCCCCGACCGAGCTGCGTGTCGCAGCCGCCCGCAGGGGAGGCCAGCAGGATGCCAGCAGGGGTGGGCCGGACCTCGCCTGTGCGACTGCGGGCACCCTGTCACTTCGCCTGCCCTTCCGTAAACCCTTCTGCCCCGACAACCTGTTCGGTCACCTTGCGGCGACTGCGGTTCCGGGCGTGGAGGAGTGGCGCGCGGGTGCCTACCGCCGGACGATCCGGCTGACCCACGGTCACGCCATCGTCGGGCTCAGACCAACCCCGGACCATGTGGCTTGTCAGCTCTCGCTCACTGACCAGCGCGATCTCACCAGCGCTATCAGCAGGTGCCGCTGGATGCTCGACCTTGACGCCGATCCGGAGGCGGTCGACGCCGTTCTGTCCCAGGACCCGGCGATGGCACGGCTCGTCGCAAGCAGCCCCGGCCGTCGCGTCCCGAGGACGGTGGATCCCGCCGAGTTCGCCGTCAGAGCCGTTCTGGGACAACAGGTGTCCACGGCTGCGGCTCGCACCCACGCGGCGCGGCTGGTCCGTGCATACGGCGATCCGGTGTTCGATCCGCATGGTGGCCTGACCCACCTTTTCCCCACTCCGAAGGTCCTGACCGCATTGGATCCATCCGATCTCGCCATGCCCGGCTCACGGCGTCGTACCTTGATGGGGATGGTCGAGGCTCTGTCCCAGGGACGGCTCGACCTCGACCTCGGAGCCGACTGGCGCCAGGCCAGGGTCCGGCTGAATGCCCTGTACGGCTTCGGGCCCTGGACGGTCGAGAGCATCGCCATGCGATCCCTGGGTGATCCCGACGCGTTCATCGCGGGTGACCTGGGTGTCAGGCTTGCCGCCGAGAAGCTCGGGATGCCGACCACGTCGCGGACGCTTACCGAGCACTCACATCTGTGGCGCCCGTGGCGTTCATATGCCGTGCAGTATCTCTGGGCCAGCGGGGAACACCCGATCAACCACATGCCTGAAGAGGAGGCCGCCTGATGCGCAGCCATACCGTGATCGATAGCGCAGTCGGTCGCCTGACCCTGGTCGCCGAGGATGGCGCGATCGTGGGTCTGTACATGAACCTGCAGCGGCACCGCCCAGATGACGGCGACCTCGGCGAACCTGACCGCCGTGGCCGCCAGGCTGCGCCGTTCAAGACCGCCGCCGACCAGCTTGACGCCTACTTCGCCGGTGCCCTCACCCGCTTCACCCTCCCCATGGCGCCACGTGGGTCCGAGTTCCAACAACGGGTATGGACAGCCCTGCAGGACATTCCTTACGGCCAGACCGAGTCCTATGGCGAGCTGGCCGAGCGTATCGGATCGCCCCGTGCGGCGCGTGCGGTGGGCCTGGCGAACGGGAAGAACCCGATCAGCATCGTCATCCCGTGCCATCGAGTCGTCGGCTCGGATGGCAACCTCACCGGCTACGGCGGAGGTCTCGACCGCAAAAAGCAACTGCTCGACCTCGAGCTGGCGGTCAGTGGCGCCGCGCTCTTCTGACTATCTGCTGGGTACCCTTGCCGGGTGAGTGACACAGCACCCCCCGACGTGCCCGAGATCGACATCCCCGAGCAGATGCGCGTCCGCCGGGACAAACGCGCTCGCTTGCTGGATGAGGGCCGGGAGCCGTATCCGGTCGGCGTGCCTCGCACGCACACCCTCACGCAGGTGCGCGAGGCCTACGGACACCTGCAGACCGCCGAGGAGACGCAGGACGTCGTGGGCGTGGTGGGCCGGGTGGTTTTCATTCGCAACACCGGCAAGCTGGCCTTCGCCACCTTGCAGGAGGGTGATGGAACGCGGCTCCAGGCAATGCTCAGCCTGGCAGAGGTTGGCGAGCAGTCTCTGGCGTCGTGGAAGGCCGACGTGGACCTCGGGGACTTTGTCTTCGTGCACGGCCGGGTCATCTCGAGCAGACGGGGCGAGCTTTCCGTCCTGGCCGACGAATGGGCGATGGCGAGCAAAGCCCTTCGACCACTTCCGACTATGCACAGCGAGCTATCCGAGGAGTCTCGGGTTCGCCAGCGCTACGTGGACCTGATCGTGCGTCAGCAAGCACGCGACATGGTCCGCGACCGCGCGGCCATCATTCGTGCGATACGTGACACTCTGCACGACCGCGGGTTCATCGAGATCGAGACGCCGGTTCTTCAGCTCGTTCATGGTGGAGCCGCGGCCCGGCCCTTTCCGACCCATCTCAATGCCTTCGACATCAATATGTCGCTTCGGATTGCTCTTGAGCTGTATCTCAAACGGGCCGTCGTGGGCGGCATCGACAAGGTGTTCGAGATGGGCCGCATCTTCCGCAACGAGGGTGTTGACTCCACGCACAGCCCCGAATTCACGATGCTAGAGGTCTATGAAGCGTTTGGCGACCAACACACGATGGCCGAGTTGACCCAGGGGATCATCCTCGCGGCTGCGGATGCTTTCGGCTCTCGGGTCATCGACACGCCTGCCGGACAGATTCAGCTCGCCGGTGAATGGCGCTGGCTGCCGGTCTACCAGGGCCTTTCCGAAGCGGTGGGAGAGGATGTCACTCCCGATACAGATGTCCAAACGCTACGGGCGATTGCGACCCGCTGTAATGTGCAGGTGCAGCCCGAATGGGGGGCCGAGAAGCTGGTGGTCGAGCTATTCGGGGAGATCGTCGAGCCAACCCTCTTGCAGCCGACCTTTGTGTGCGACTATCCGCCATCGGCTCAGCCGCTGGCTCGACCGCACCGAAAGGACCCGAAGCTCATCGAGGCCTGGGATCTCGTCATCGGTGGCACTGAACGTGGGACGGCATTCTCGGAACTGATCGACCCGGTGATCCAACGTGACCGGCTCACGGCGCAGTCCGTGAGGGCTGCCGCCGGAGACGTCGAGGCGATGCAGCTGGATGAGGACTTCCTGCGCGCCCTGGAATATGGCGCGCCACCAATGGGTGGCCTCGGTCTGGGCATCGATCGCATCGTCATGTTGTTCACCGGTGCAGGTATCCGTGAGACCATTCTGTTCCCGTTGCTGAAGCCGGAGGTAACATGAGCATGCATTCCGTGTTGATCGCTCTGGGGGCACTCATGCCGAGCGCGGGTGTCGCCTTCTTGTTCTATCTGGTCATCAAGGCAATGCTCGAAGGGGACCGCCGTGAGCGGCTAGCCCATTCCAAGTGGGAAGCCGATCAAGAGCCGTCGACTTCCACGGCGAGGCAATCCAGCAATATCGACGAACAGGATTCCGTTTTGTGAGAATTGTCGTATATGGTGGAGTGATTAACAGTTGGTGAACACCGCTCATCAGCTCGTAAACGTTCCTCATTCGGGAGTTCTCATGGCACAACGTGTTCAATATATGCTGGTTGACGACGTCGACGGCACAACGGCGGTTGAGACCGTATCTTTCTCGCTCGACGGCGTCTCCTACGAGGTCGACCTGACCGCAGCAAACGCCAAGAAGCTGCGCAACGACTTCAGCACGTGGGTGGGACATGCTCGTCGCTCCGGCGGCCGCAAGAGCTCGCGCAAGGCAGGGGCCGCTGGTGCGCGTCGTGGCGACCTCGGCGCGGTCCGGCAGTGGGCGCGCAAGAGCGGTCACCAGGTCAGCGACCGCGGCCGCATCTCCGCTGACATTCTGGCTGCCTACGACAAGGCCCACAGCTGACCCGTTTCCCGTGGTCTGTCTGTTGCTTTGTCGAAGGCATCGCTGTGACGTGATGAGACCTGCTCTTTCTCATGAATGTGTCGGCTCAGGGTGGCTGGGCTGCCGGTGTGAAGCGCGGCACGGTCCCTAGGTCTGCAGGGAAAGGGCTATGGCAAAGACGTCGCCATCGCGGGCCATCCTGGCCAGGACGTCGTCCATGTCCAACTGCCTCAAGGTGTCTGGCTTGTCTGCGCCGCGTTCGACCTCTGCCCACGTGCGCGGCGCGGCGACAAAGGGAGCGTCCTTGCCTCGCAACGAGTAGGGCGTGATGGTGGTCTTTGCTGCGACATTCTGGCTCCAGTCCAACAGCACCTTGCCAGGGCGCAAGGACTTCGTCATCTTCCACACCACCAGCTCCGGCCGCGCTCTGGTCAGATCCTGGGCGATCTCACGCGCGATGTCGCGAATCGTGTCGGAGTCCTGCTCGCCCGGCAAGGCGGCATACAGCTGCATTCCCTTGCTGCCGCTGGTCACAGGTGCCGTGCCGAGCCCGATGCTCCGGAGCCGTTCACGCACCAGCAGCGCCAGCTGGGCGCACTCGCGGAGCCCGGCGGGGGTTCCCGGGTCGAGGTCGATCACCAACCGGTCGGGATTGCGTGGCCGGCCGTCGGCATCAAATCGCCATTGGGGGACGTGCAGCTCCAGCGAGGCCAGGTTGACCAGGTAGGTCAGGTCTGCGGTGTCCTGCACGACGGGGTATCGGATCGTGTCATTGCCGCTCTGAGAGCGGCTGCCGCTGGTGGGTACCACGACGGAGTGCAGCCAGGAGGGCGCTCCTGATGGCAGGTTCTTCTCGAAGAACGACGGTCCGCTCGTGCCGTGCGGCCAGCGGATGCGGGTCACCGGCCGGTCGGCGAGGAGTGGGAGCAGGAACGGGGCCACCCGGGCGTAGTAGTTGAGCACCTCACCCTTGGTGGTCTCGGTTGCGGGGTACATCACCTTGTCCAGGTTGCTCAGCTGGAGGCGACGGCCATGAGCGATCACGGTCACCAGGTTGGTTGTCCTGTCCGGCAAGCGAGCTCACCCCTGGTCGTTGACGTCGTCGGGCGACAGGTCAGGTCGAAGACCACGGTATGCCGGTTGTCTCAGTCGACCCTGTGCCGTAAGTCCCAGGGACTGCACGTCCATGACGACCTCCGCCCGAACCCATTGCGTCCCCTGCGCATCCATGGCTGGAATCTCGTCGGCAAAGGGCGAGGTGTCGACCCTGCGACCCTGAAGTGCCCGCAGAACACGATCCTGTTCCGGGCCCGCCAGGCCGCTTCCCACCCGGCCCAGATATGCCAGACCACGGGGAGTCGGGCGGCCGACCAACACGGCGCCGAGCTGGCGGACCCTGTCGGTCTCGGGCCGCCAGCCCCCGATCACCACCGACCGCGAGATGCGATGGGGGAACTTCAGCCAGTCGGGGCTGCGTCGTCCGGGCCTGTATCTGGACGAGAGTCGTTTGCTGACGACACCTTCCAGCCCCTGCTCCAGCGTCGCGGTCTGCAGCGCACCCCCGTCGGCATAGGTAGGTGGCACCTGAGTGTTGACGCCGGCAAGACCGATGCCCTCCAGGGCTGCACGCCGTTGGGCCAGGGATTGGGAGGTGAGATCGACGCGTTCCAGGCGCAGCAGGTCGAACACCATGAAGGTGACTGGTCGGGCGACTGCCAGGCGGCGCGCCTTCCTGACGTTGCTGATGTGCATGCGTTCGGAGAGGGCCGAGAAGGAGGGGCGCCCGGCGTCGAGTGCCACGACCTCCCCATCGAGCAGCATGTCGTCGGGCATCCCGCTGCCGGCCAGGGTGCTCAACTCAGGAAAGGTGGACGTGACGTCGTTCTCGTTGCGCGACCACAGCCTCAGCCGGCCATCAGCGACATCGGCTAGCACACGCATTCCGTCCCACTTGATCTCGTGCACCCATTCCGGACCGCCGGGGATCACCGTTCCCGCACTAGCCAGCATGGGGCGCATTGGTCCATCCTGGCGGCGTCAGATCCGCGACACAATGACAATCCCGAAGACGGGGAGGTGATCTGAGTATGCGTGCCATCTGGAAGGGCGCCGTGTCCTTCGGCCTGGTCAACGTGCCCGTGCGGCTCTATTCGGCCACCGAGAACCACGATGTACAGTTTCGCCAGGTACACCGTGAGGACGGCGGCCGGATCCGGTACCAGCGCATCTGCAGCATCGACGGCGAGCAGGTGTCCTATGACGACATCGCCAAGGGTTATGAGACCGAGGACGGCCAGATGGTGGTGCTGACCGACGAGGACCTGGCAGAGCTGCCCACACGCAGCAGCCGCGAGATCGCCGTGGACAAGTTTGTGCCCGTCGACCAGATCGACCCGATGCTGCTCGACAAGTCCTACTACCTCGAGCCGGACAAGACTGCGGCCAAACCGTACGCATTGTTGCGCGATGCACTCAAAGCCGCCGACCGGATGGCCATCGTCACCGTCTCACTTCGGGCCCGGGTGACCATTGCGGTGCTGCGCGTACGCGACGATGTCATCGTCATGCAGACCATGTTGTGGCCCGACGAGATCCGCTCGCCCGAGTTCGCCAGCCTGGGGCAGGAGGCCGAGGCCAAGCCGGCCGAGCTGGCGATGGCCAACATGCTTGTCGAGTCGTTGGCGGGGGACTACATCCCGGACGACTACGAGGACGATTACAGGCAGGCGGTAGAGGCCGTAGTGAAAGCCAAGCTGGAGGGTGGCGAGGTGCGGGAGGTGCCCGCGGCTCAGGACACCGGCGGCGAGGTCGTCGACCTGCTGGCCGCCTTGCAGCAGAGCGTCGAGCGGGCCAAGGTCGCGCGCGGCGAGGCCAGCTGACCGATGCCCGAAGGTCACACCACTCATGCACTGGCCACACGGCTCAACCATGCGTTCGCCGGGTCGCCAGTCGGGGCCTCCAGTCCGCAGGGCAGGTTCGCCGGCGGCGCCGCGCTGCTGGATGGACTCACCCTGGTTGACGCCTCGGCGTGGGGCAAGCATCTCTTCGTGGAGTTCGAGCGGGAGCGCTGGCTGAACGTCCACCTTGGCCTGATCGGCAAGTTCTCCGTGATGCCGCACCTCGTGGGCCTGGAGGCGGGGCCAGACCCGGACCTGCAATGGCCCGGTATCGCGGACGGCCAGGTCCCGGTTGAAGGGCAGGTCCGGCTGCGGTTACTGAACCCCGTGTGGGTGGGGGACCTGCGGGGTCCGACCGTGTGTGCCGTGGTCACGCCCGAGAAGGTCGAGCAGATCCAGGCCCGGCTTGGTCCCGACCCGCTGCGGCCCAACGCCGACTCGGACCTGGCGCTGATCCGGGTCTCGCGCAGCGCCAGGCCGATAGCCGAGCTGTTGATGGACCAGGCCGTGCTGGCCGGGGTGGGCAACGTCTACCGGTGTGAGGTGCTGTTTCGCCACCGCGTCGACCCTTTCCGGCCCGGTCGGGAGATCCGGTCCACGACCTGGCAGGCCATCTGGGAGGACCTGCTCGTGCTGATGCCGCTCGGAGTGGCGTTCGGCCAGGTTCTCACCATGGACGACCAGGTCGCCGACGCCCTTGCCGAGGTCGCCGACGGTTCTGCGGCCATGCATGCCGCTGAGGTCACCGGGGCTCGACCCGGTGACCATTTCGAGCGACGTTTCTACCTCTACAAGCGAACCGGCGAGCCGTGTCGTGTGTGTGGCTCCAGGGTCCGCACCGGGCTTGTCGCTGGACGCAACCTGTTCTGGTGTGGGCGATGCCAGCGTCGCCGCTGAAGCCGCTGAGGAGCTCGGCTCAGCCGGAGAAGCTCTTGACCTCGAGGGTGATCGGCGTGGCCGCCAACGCCTGGCTCACGGGGCAGCCACTCTTGGCGCCCTCGGCTGCATCGGCGAACTCCTGCGCGGTGATGCCGGGGACCGTGCCGCTGACTCTCAGGACGATCCCGGTGATGCCCGTGCCTGGCTGGAACGTGACGTCGGCGGAGGTGTCCAGGGAGGTGGGCGGCGTGCCCGACGTGGACAGGGCGTTCGACAGGGCCATCGAGAAGCAGGTCGCGTGAGCTGCACCGAGCAGCTCTTCGGGGCTGGTCTTGCCATTCGCCTCGTTGGCACGAGAAGCCCAGCTCACGTCAAAGGTCCCGACGCCTGAGGACTCGAGAGCGATCTGGCCGGCACCCTCCATCAGGGAGCCTTCCCAGTGCGCTCGGGCGGTTCGTGTTGTGGCCATGTTGGTCTCCTCGGTCGTGAGAATGGGATGTGGATCGGTGGTACAACCTACGTCTGTCGGGTCCGGCGCAGGGCTGGCCGGCGCGGTGTCCGACGGCTGTCGACTATGCCACCGGTGAGCCGTCGCCACCAGAGGCCGTCCAGATACGCCGAGGGCGAACATGAACCGAGGCGGCCAAGGGTGTGGAACAGACCGGCATGAGGCATCGTTGTTCGGATGACGCACCGGTTGAGGACTTACCTAGGTGATGACCGCTGCGCACAGATAGCATCGAGGTATCTCGATACGAGGAGCGAAGAGCGATGTTTGAACGGTTTACCGACCGAGCCCGCCGGGTGGTTGTGCTTGCGCAGGAGGAAGCGCGCATGCTCAACCACAACTACATCGGGACTGAGCACATCCTGCTCGGTCTGATCCACGAGGGCGAAGGGGTCGCGGCCAAGTCGCTGGAGAACCTCGGGATCTCACTGGATGCCGTGCGCGAACAGGTCCAGGAGATCATCGGGCAGGGTCAGCAGGCCCCGTCCGGTCACATCCCCTTCACCCCGCGCGCCAAGAAGGTTCTCGAGCTCAGCCTGCGCGAGGCGCTGCAGCTCGGCCATAACTACATCGGGACCGAGCACATCCTGCTCGGCCTGATCCGTGAGGGTGAGGGCGTTGCCGCCCAGGTACTCGTCAAGCTCGGCGCCGATCTCAACCGGGTCCGCCAGCAGGTCATCCAGCTTCTGAGCGGGTACCAGGGCAAGGAGCACCAAGGCGCCGGGGTTGGTCCGGCCGAGGGCACTCCAGCCGGGTCGCTGGTCCTCGACCAGTTCGGCCGCAACCTGACCGAGGCCGCTCGTGAAGGCAAGCTTGACCCGGTCATCGGCCGGGGCAAGGAGATCGAACGGGTCATGCAGGTGCTGTCGCGGCGCACCAAGAACAACCCGATCCTGATAGGCGAGCCCGGCGTGGGCAAGACAGCTGTCGTCGAGGGCCTTGCCCAGGACATCGTCAGGGGCGAAGTGCCCGAGACGCTCAAGGACAAGCAGATCTACACGCTCGACCTCGGCGCCCTTGTGGCCGGTTCGCGCTACCGCGGCGACTTCGAAGAGCGCCTGAAGAAGGTACTCAAGGAGATCAGGACCCGTGGGGACATCATCTTGTTCATCGACGAGATTCACACCCTCGTCGGTGCAGGCGCGGCAGAGGGGGCGATTGACGCCGCCTCCATCCTCAAGCCGATGCTGGCTCGTGGCGAGCTCCAGACAATCGGGGCGACCACCCTGGACGAGTTCCGCAAGCACATCGAGAAGGATCCCGCACTCGAGCGGCGCTTCCAGCCGATCCAGGTTGCCGAGCCGACACTGTCGCACACCATCGAGATCCTTAAGGGTCTGCGTGACCGGTACGAGGCCCACCACCGTGTGTCGATCACCGATGCCGCGCTGGTCTCGGCAGCCAACCTGGCCGACCGGTACATAAACGACAGGTTCCTGCCCGACAAGGCGATCGACCTCATCGACGAGGCAGGCGCGCGCCTGCGGATCCGCCGGATGACGGCGCCGCCGGACCTGCGCGAGTTCGACGAGCGCATCGCGCACGTCCGCCGTGAGAAGGAGTCCGCGATCGACGCTCAGGACTTCGAGAAGGCCGCATCCCTGCGCGACGACGAGAAGACTCTGCTGAATCAGAAAGCCGAGCGCGAGAAGCAGTGGAAGTCCGGGGACATGGATGTCGTGGCAGAGGTCGACGAGGAGCTCATCGCTGAGGTCCTGGCCGCTTCGACCGGAATCCCCGTGTTCAAGCTGACCGAGGAGGAGTCCTCGCGTCTGCTCAACATGGAGGACGAGCTTCACAAGCGAGTTGTCGGCATGGACGAGGCGATCAAGGCGATCGCCCAGGCGATCAGGCGCACCCGCGCCGGCCTGAAGGATCCGCGTCGTCCGGGCGGGTCGTTCATCTTCGCCGGTCCTACCGGTGTCGGTAAGACCGAGCTGGCCAAGACGCTGGCGGAGTTCCTGTTCGGCGACGAGGACTCGCTGATCCAGCTCGACATGAGCGAGTACAGCGAAAAGCACACGGTCTCCAGGTTGTTCGGTTCGCCCCCTGGCTACGTTGGCTACGAGGAGGGCGGCCAGCTGACCGAGAAGGTCCGCCGCAAGCCGTTCTCCGTCGTGCTCTTCGACGAGGTTGAGAAGGCCCATGCGGACATCTTCAACTCGTTGTTGCAGATTCTGGAGGACGGCCGCCTGACTGACGCTCACGGCCGCAGCGTCGACTTCAAGAACACCGTGATCATCATGACCACGAACCTTGGCACCCGGGACATCTCCAAGGGTCAGTCGCTCGGGTTCGCGGCCGGTGGCGACACCAGGACCGGCTACGAGCGGATGAAGAACAAGGTCACCGACGAGCTGAAGCAGCACTTCCGGCCAGAGTTCCTCAACCGGGTGGACGACATCATCGTCTTCCCGCAGCTGACCGAGCCTGAGATAGTCCAGATCGTCGACCTGATGATCGCCAAGCTCGACGTTCGGCTCAAGGACAAGGACATGGGCATCGAGCTCACGCCCGCGGGCAAGGCGCTGCTCGCCAAGCGCGGCTACGACCGGGTGCTCGGCGCGCGTCCCTTGCGTCGCACGATCCAGCGCGAGATCGAGGACGTCCTTTCGGAGAAGATTCTCTACGGTGAGCTCAAGGCCGGCGAGATCGTCGTGGTCGGCACTGACGGTGCGGAGAAAGACGAGGCGTTCACGTTCGAGGGCGCTGCGCACTCCGAGCTGGATGTAGCGCCAAGCGACATCCAGGACAGTCACATCAAGGTCGGCGACATCCAGGACACGGTCACGACTCCGGTTGCCCCTGACGAGAAGTGACGGCGAGGTCGATCGTCTGCGACGACTGAGGCACCTGCCTGGGGCAGAGTGGGCAAGACGTGTGGTCGGGCGGTGGGTACGACGTACGGTGGAGACATGCCTCTTGTCTCGCTGTCTTTGTCGCGCCCGGTTCTCTCCGTCGGGCTGTCGACGCTCCTTGTCGGCGCTCTGTCGTTGAGTGGATGTTCCTCGCCGCCCAAGGCGGTCACGAAACCCGCCGTGCCGGCAATAACCGCGGCCGCCAAGCCGGCGCCGTTCACAGCCGCAGGAATGCCGGCAGAGCTCGCGGCGGTCATCAGGCCGTTGTACTTCGGCGGTACCGTGCCGTCGTCGCCCTCTGCTGCCAAGGCGCTGCTTAAGCGTAAACCCGTCAATGCCGCAGGTCCGGTCATCGTCAAGGGCTCTGTTGCGTCGTGGAAGGGCGTACCGATTGCCGTGGTGAGCCTCGGCAAGGACGTGACTCTGGCCGTGAAGGCGCCCAGGTGGCGGGTTGTCGGCGGCTGGTGGCCCTCGCTGGGAGTGTCGGCGCCGTCGCTCGGCCGCGTCCCGCGCCGGGTCCTGCTGGTTGGCTCGGATGCGCGTCCGGGTGAGCCGGTCGACCATTCCCGCGGCGACAGCCTGCACATCGTGGGCTTCGACGGTCATGGCCGCGGCGGGGTTCTGGGGATCGCGCGGGACTCGTACGTGCCGCTAGCCACCGGAGGCCAGGGCAAGATCAACTCCGCGTTGACCTTCGGCGGCCCCCTGGCGCTGCAACGCACCGTGGTCTCGGCGACCGGCGTTCCGCTCGAGGGCTACATCCTCACCGGCTTCGACGGGTTCCAGCGACTCATCGACGGCATCGGCGGTCTGCCGCTGAAGGCTCCTGTTGCGGTCAAAGACACGATGTCCGGCGCGAACGTCAAGGCTGGCGCAAACAAGCTCACCGGCGGCCAGGCCCTGGCATACGGCCGGGCACGCTACGAGGTCCCTGGTGGCGACTTCGGTCGTTCGGCCAATCAGGGCTTGCTCATCATCGCTGCGGCCGGCTTCGCCAAACAGATCGGCCCAGCAGGGTTGCCCGCCATCCTGCAGATGGGAGCGCCCAAGATCAAGACCAACATGAGCGCCGAGCAGGTGCTGACGTTCGCGGCTGGGGTCTACGTCACCGCAGCGAACAGGGTTCACAACCGGGTCGCGACCGGCGGCTTCGGATGGACCGCGGACCGTCAGTCGATCGTCCTGCTCGACGCCAATGCGCGGCGGCTGTTCGCCGACATGAGGGACGGTAACCTGTCGTGACTGTTCGTGTGTTGGCTCTCGTCCCATGATCCAGGTTCGCTGGGCCCGAGGCGGTGACGTGAGTTCCATCCGTGAACTCGTCCGCCCGCTTGCCGGCAACACGCTCACGCCCAAGGACCCTGTGGCGTACTACGAGACACTGCAACAGTTTCGGGTGGCCCAGGATCCTGACGTGCCCGGTCGAATCATCGGCTGTGGTGCCCTTCACGTGATGTGGGATGAGCTCGGAGAGGTCCGAACGCTGGCAGTGCACCCGGACTTCGCCAAGCGTGGCCTGGGTGGCCGGCTCCTTGAGACCCTGCTCGAAGACGCCCGGGTACTTGGCCTGCGCCGCATCTTCTGCCTCACCTTCGAGGTGGACTTCTTCAGGCACCACGGTTTCTCGCCGATCGTGGGCCAGGCCGCTGAGCCCGACGTCTACGCTGAGCTCCTGCGTTCGTATGACGAAGGTGTTGCCGAGTTCCTCGACCTTGAGCGGGTCAAGCCCAACACGTTGGGCAACACCCGGATGCTGCGTGTGCTGTGATCGCTGTGCGGTCATGACAGTGCTGACGGCGTCGACCATAACCGTGTCGGCGCTTACTGCTCGCCGATTGCTCCTGCTGCTCCCGCTTGCTTGAATCCAGGGAATTGAGCACACCGCTGGATCAGCGCACAGTGGATCCTGCCTCGGCGTCGAGCAGGGACAGCTCCTCGCGGGTTGGCAGCCCTTCCCAGTCGCCAACGCAGGCGACGGCGAATGCGCCGACAACGGTGCCGCGGTGGAGAGCCAGCGCCGGGTCAAGACCGTCGAGCACGCCGGAGAGGTAGCCAGCGGTAAAGGCATCGCCGGCGCCGATGGTGTCACGCACGGTGACGGGGACGGCTGCGGCGTGCTGGGCCAGTCCCCCGTGCCAAACGGTCGCACCTCGGGCACCCCGCTTGATGACAAGCTGGCTGACACCGGATGCCGCGAGCTCTTCTGCGGCTGCCCGCTCGTCCTCGGGATCGGTCACGACAAGCCCCAGCTCGTCTTCAGAGGCAATCACAACATGTGCGCCGCGGACGAGCTCGGAGAGCACGGAGCGCGCTTGCTGCGGCGTCCACAGACTCGATCGGTAGTTGACGTCGACGCTGACGAGCGCGCCGGCGAGACGGGCCAGCTCGAGGGCCGTGACGACGGCCTGAGCCGCGGATCTCGACAGCGCAGGCGTGATGCCCGTGAGGTGCAGAATACGCGGGGCATCGGCAAGGCATGCGGCGGCATCGGCTGGCGACAGGGCCGACCCGGCCGAGCCTGCGCGGTAATAGCTCACCCGGGAGACGTCTGCGACGCGACGTTCAGCCAGCATGAGGCCGGTGGATCGTTGTGGGTCGACCACGACGGTATCGACGGCCACCGACTCGGCCCGCATGGTGCGCAGGATGAAGGTGCCGACCTCGTCGTCGCCAACTCGTCCGCCCCAGCGCACCATATGGCCCAGACGCGCGAGCCCGATCGCCACGTTCGACTCGGCGCCGGCCATGGTCATGGTCATGGTTCCACCGAGGCGCAGCGGCGTGCCCGTTCGGAAGCTGACCATGGTCTCGCCCAGAGTGACGACGTCGAGCTGGGTCATCGGGGCGACCGCGAGGCCTCGGCCACCGCGAGGAACTCAGCGGCGCGTATGCGGAGTGTGTCCAGGTCGCCGCCGCCGCGCGCGGCGTCTCCCACCAGAGGACTGCCGACTCCCACGGCCACGGCGCCGGCCGAGAAGTACTCGGCGGCGAGTCCGGCATCGATTCCACCCACCGGGACGAAGGGCACGTCGGGCAGTGGGTCGCGGAGGGCACGCAGGTAGCCGGGACCGCCGATCGCTGAAGGGAACAGCTTCACAGCGGTCGCCCCCAGGCTCCTTGCCGTCACGACCTCGGTCGGGGTGAATGCGCCGGCCAGCACAGGGATGCCGCGGGTCACGGACTCGGCCACGCTCTCCGAGACCGCTGGGGTCACCATGAACCGGGCGCCGGCCTCAAGGGCACGGGAAACGTCATTGCGGGTGAGCACGGTGCCTGCCCCGATCAGACAACCTTCAGGGGCCCGGCGAGCCACCTCGGCGATGACATGTAGCGCATCGGTCGTGACGAGCGACACCTCAAGGAACCGGATGCCGGACTCGGTAAGGACGAGGGCGGCCCGAATTGCCGCCGCAGGATCAGTGCTGCGGATGATCGCGAGCAGGCGCTCCCGTGCGAGCTCTTCGAGAAACTCCCCGTACAACGGGGTCACCAGTTCGCCGCCCGCCACTTCGCCGTTCACCACTCCGCCAGGGACCCGTCTGGATGGCGCCACACCGGGGTTCGCCAGGAGTGACCGCGTGCATCTGCCGCGCGCACTGCCACCTCATCCACCTCGATGCCCAGGCCGGGTCCGGTGAGCCGCTCGATGTTGCCATCCACGAACTGCAGTGGCGCCTTGTCGAGCACATAGTCCAGCACTTCGGCGCCCTGGTTGTAGTGGATGCCGATGCTCTGCTCCTGGATCAGGAAGTTCGGGGTCGAGAAGCCCACCTGCAGACAGGCGGCCAGCGCGAGAGGGCCAAGCGGACAGTGTGGCGCCAGCTGCACGTCATAGACCTCGGCCATCGCTGCGATCCGGCGTACCTCCGATATGCCCCCGGCGTGCGAGACGTCGGGCTGGGCCACGGCGATGCCGACGTGGAAGAGAGGCAGGAAGTCCTGTCGGCTGAAGAGCCTTTCCCCAGTCGCGATCGGGATAGACGTCGACTGCGCGAGCCTGGCGAGCAGGTGCGAGTTCTCCGGGACGACCGGCTCCTCGATGAAGAATGGGTGGAGTGGTTCCAGCAAGGGCGCGATCCGCCGCGCGTCGGCCAGTGTGAAGCGTCCGTGGAAGTCAACAGCCACATCCCGGTTCGGCCCGAGCACCTCGCGAGCCGCCGCGACTCGCTCGAGGACGGCGTCGATCTGGCCAACCGAACCGAGCGGTCCCATCGCTCCGGACGCATTCATCTTCACGGCGGTCAGTCCGACGTCGAGCTGCGCCTGGACCGCCTCGGCAATCCCGCTTGGATCATCGCCGCCGACCCATCCGTACATCCGGATCCGGTCTCGGACCGCACCTCCGAGCAGCTCATGGACCGGGACGCCCAACGTCTTGCCCTTGATGTCCCACAACGCCTGGTCTATGCCGGACACGGCGCTGCCCAAGACCGGACCGCCGCGGTAGAAACCGCTCTTGGTGAGCACCTGCCAGTGATCCTCAATGCGCGAGGGATCGCTGCCGATGAGGTGCTCCGCGAACTGGTCGACCACTGTACGCACGGCGTTCGAATGCCCTTCGAGGCTCGCTTCGCCCCAGCCGACGACACCTGCCTCGGTCTCGATCCTGACGAACAACCACCGGGGCGGCACCAGAAAGGTCTCGACCCTGCTAATCGGCATGGACAGCTCCCTTTTGGTGGATGACGGCGATGACTGTGTCGACAATCTGTTTCGGGGTCCTCGTAATGTCGACGCTCACGCCGGCTTCGTCGGCCTGTAGCTCCTCGAGATCCTCGAACTGGGTGCGAAGCAACGAGGGTGGCATGTACTCATGCCGCCTCGCTGTGATCCGCGCGGAGATCAGGTCGAAGTCTCCGCGGGCGAAGACCGTGACCATGGTGGGAGCGTGCTCCCGAAGCAGGTCGCGGTAGCTGCGCTTGAGCGCTGAGCACGCCACCACGATGCCGGACCCCGCGCCAAGCGCAAGGCGCTCACCCACCTGGTGCAGCCACGGCAGACGTTGCCCGTCGGTAAGAGCGTGTCCAGAGGCCATCCACTCCTTGTTGGCCACCGAATGCAGGCTGTCCCCGTCAATGAGCGGCACGCCAAGGCGTTTGGCGAGCAGGTCCCCGATGGTGCTCTTGCCGGAGCCCTGAACGCCCATGATGACGATGGGCGGGATCGGATGAGATTCCATGGCTCAGCCCTTCGTCGCTCCGGCCGTAAGACCGGATACGACGTACTTCTGGGTGAAGAGGGCGATCACCATGATGGGAACGGTGACGATGACGGCTGCAGACATGAGGCTCCCCCAGTCGATGCTGGCGTAGGAGACGAAGTTGAAGATCGCGACGGGAAGCGTCTTGGTGTTCGCTCCGGAGAGCACCAAGGCGAACATGAAGTTGTTCCAGGAGAAGATGAACGACAGGATGCCCGCGGTCGCCAGGCCTGGCACCGAGAGTGGGAGGGTGATCCTCAGGAAGGCTCCTATCGGTGTCAGTCCGTCGACCTGCGCGGCGTCCTCGAGTTCTGTTGGCAGGGAGTCGAAGAACGACATCATGAGGTACACGATCAGCGGCAACGCCACGAACATGTGAGACAGGATCAGGACCGCGAACCCGCCGACCAGGCGCAGGTTCGCGAAGATGAAGTACCAGGGCACCAGCAGGCTCACGCCAGGAATGATGCGGGCCATGAGCACCACCATCGCCGATCGACCCATGGTGAACCGGCTCATCGCATACGCTGCAGGCACTCCCAGGATCAACGAGAACACGGTTGACCACAAGGCCACCCAGAAGCTGTTGAAGATGAAGATGAAGTAGTTGTTGCGGCCCAGCACATTGGCGTAGTTCTCCAGCGTGGGCGTGAAGAAGAAGGTCTTGTGGGAGTCGTAGATGTCGACATTCGTCTTGAACGAGGCCACCAGCATCCACACCAGGGGAGCGATGAACAGCAGCACCGTCAGGGTCAGCACGACCACCCGAAAGATCGGGTAGGCACGCGGCTTGCGACGGCGTCGCCGGAGCGTGGGTCGGGCGAGGGCGGGTTCCGGGAGCCTGGGTTTCGGGAGTGTGCCTTCCGGCACGGCGTGGGTTGGCACGGTGTCGGTCATGACCGGTCTGCCTTTCGACGGTACGTGACCATCCACATGATTGCGATGATGAGCAGGAAGAACAGAACGAGCACGGTCGAGGCGGTCCCGTAGTCGTTGTAGTCAAAGCTCAGCCCGAAGGCGTACACGTTGAGCGTCTCCACCTCGTGAAATGAGCCGCCGCCCTTGCCCTTGGTCGCATACAGGATGTCGAATGTCTTGAGCGCGTCGATCCCGCGCAGCACGATGGCGACGATGACCGTCGACCTGAGCAGGGGAAGCGTGACGAACCGGAATCGTTGCCATGAGCTTGCGCCGTCGATGCGGGCCGCTTCATCCGGCTCCTCGGAGAGGGAGGTCAGGCCGGCGAGCAGGATCAGCACGATCATCGGGGTCCACTGCCAGACGTCGACGAAGATCAACGTGGGCAGCGCAGTCGTCTGGCCGGACAGCCATGGTTGCGCCGGGATGCCGAACCAGCCCAGCAGCTGGTTTGCGAACCCAATGTTGGGGTCGAAGATGAGACGCCACATCATGCCCACCGCAACGGGGGTCGCCACCAGCGGCATCAGGATCGCAACACGGACCCACTTCTCCCCCTTGAAGGGACGCCACAGCAGGAGCGCAACCCCCATACCCAGCACCATCTCCGCGGCGACCGCACCACCCGTGAACATGAACGTGCGTAGCACCGCCGGCCAGAATCGTTCGGTATCGCCAAGGACCTGCAGGTAGTTGGCGATACCGACGAACTTCGACTCGGCGCGGACAGATCCCTGAGCGTCGGTGAGGCTCAGATACACGGTCCAGGCCAGCGGGACGGCAATCAACAACCCGACGAAGATCATCGCGGGGGCAGCAAAGAGCCACTTCCGGTGGCGGTTTGCCCACGTGGAGTAGGCCTTCCACGCTGTGACCTTGGTGGTGACCAGGACGGTCATGCATGCCTCGCATCTGTTACGGGAGAGCGACGGTGGAACGAGGTGGTAGGTGGATGGCCGGCATCAGCATTGAGGCTGACCTGCCTGGCCATCCACCCGTACCTGCTATTTCTCGGCGTCCAGGATTTTCTGGAACGCCGCACTCGCCGCATCAGCGGCTGCGCCTGAGTCCCCACCGGTGATGGCGACCACGATGGGGTTTCCGACGATGTCGCGCGCCTCGGGCACCTTGATCACCAGGGGCCGGTCGTGACCGACCCCATTCTTGGTGCTGACGGAGATCGCGGCGGCAAGATCCGCCGGGTAGGTGGCGACCCCTGCCGGGTCGTTCCAGACGGAGGTGCGGGCACCGGGAACGCCGGCCTTCTGAATCTCCAGCGTCATCGCCTTGCTGGTGGCCCACTGGATGAACTTCCACGCGTTCGCCTGGTTGGTGGATGCAGCGTTGACCCCGAGCGCCCAGGATGGCACGTTGTACGCCTTCGAGCCCGTGGCTCCGGCCGGCATCGGCGCGAAGCCGACGGTGTTTGCGACCTTTGACTTCACCGGGTCCGTGGCGTTCTTGTACAGGCTGTCGGCCTCGGTGTAGAGCCCCGCCTTGCCCTGGGTGAAGATGGCCATGGCCTCCGGCCAGCTCATGTCTGTGCTGACGTTGGCAGGACCGTAGTTGTGAATTAGGCCGCCGTAGAACGCGTACGCCTTCTTTGCGGCGTCACTGGCGACGCCGGACTTGCCGTTCGCGTCGATGAAGTCGCCGCCGAAGCTGTAGAGGAAGCTCGAGAACTGCGTGACCGCGACGGACTTTCCCGTGCGGGCGATGAAGCCCGCTACCCCGGGATTCTGCGCCTTGATCGTCTTGGCCGCAGCCTGGAGCTCGTCCATGGTCTTGGGAACCTCGAGCCCGGCTTTCTTCAGGAGATCCTTGCGGTAGTAGAGGACTTCCTGCTCGGTAATGATGGGGACTCCGACAGCCTTGTCCTTGTAGGTCGTCGCCACGACCGGGCCTGACTGGAAGTCTGTCCAGCCCCACGTCTTGTTCGTTTTCACGTCCGCACTGAGGTCCGCCAGGTAGCCGTTCTTGGCGAACAGCTTCCCCTCCTGGAGCGGTCGGTACATCATGACGTCGATCTCGTTCGTACCGGCGTTCAGCTTGACGTTGTACTGGGCCGAAAGCTGATCCTCGCCGTACTGGCTCAGCTCGACCTTCAGGCCCGTCTGCTTCTCGAACTCGGGCAGCTTGCTCTTGATGGTGTCGGTCCACACATGGTTGGCGAGGGTCACCCGAAGCGTCTTCGACCCCGTGTTCGTACTGGGGGTTCCGCCGCTGCTGCAGGAGGTCAACGCTCCTGTGGCCAGGAATGCCGCTGCCGCCATGGCGGCCACACGTATTGCTGAATGACGCTTCACGCTGTCTCCAATCTCGTGAGCCCGCCATGTGACGGCGACGCTCGAACTGACCTCTCTTTACATCTGCCTCAACTATCAAAGGCTAGTGAATAAGGCTGACTTAAGCAACGATGTGATCGAAACGATATGATCTAGCGCATGACGGACTTGGCGAAGACAACGGCTGAGCTCGACGCGCTCACTGCCCTGCCGGCGATGCTCGAGGGCAGTAGCGTGCTGACCGGTCTGCATGCTCGCGTTCTCGACCTTCTCGGCCTGGCAATCTGCGCTGGCGATCTTGAGACCGGGTCCGTGGTCCGTATCGAACAGTTCCAGGAGCGCTACGGAGTCTCCCGCTCGGTTGTCCGTGAAGCGATTCGTGTGCTGGCCTCGATGGGCCTGGTTGCCTCGCGTCGCCGGGTCGGCGTGCAGGTGCTTCCGGCCATGAAATGGAACCTCTACGATCCGCAGGTCATTCGCTGGCGCCTGGCCTCTCCGGCGCGGACCGCGCAGCTACAGTCCCTGACCGAGCTTCGAACGGCCATCGAGCCTGAAGCGGCACGGTTGGCGGCGCTACGAGCCCCGTTGGCCGGGGCCAGCGAGCTGATGGGACTGGCAGGCAAGCTGTGGGCGGCAGGGCAGGCCAACGATGAGGAGACCTTTCTCACCCTTGACATCCAGTTCCATCGTCTCGTCCTCTCGAGCTCAGGTAACGAGATGTTCGCGAAGCTCAACACCCTTGTCGAGGCTGTGCTCACCGGGCGGACGCAATACGGGCTCATGCCGCGGCATCCGCACCAAGAAGCCCTCCAGCTGCACGTCGACGTCGCCAGCGCGATCCAACGTGGCAATGGTGACGATGCTCAGGCGGCAATGTTGGGCATCATGCAGCTCGCGTTCAGCGAGATGAGCTCAATCTGGGAGAAGGACTCGACCCAGTAGGTGGTCGGGACTTCTAGCGCCCGGGCAGCCGGAATCTGTTCCCGGCCAATGGTTCCACCAGGCCATCTGTGACCAGACTGTCGAGACACCGATCTCGCTGGGTGTCGTCGGTGGACCATGCGGCGTCCACCTCGCCCGCCGTGACGGGTTCCTTTGTCGCTCTCAACACCGCGAGGATGGTGCCCCGACACTGGCGGTCCGTGCCATGCCAGGACTGGCTACGGCGTACCGGACCCTCGTATGCCGGCCGGTTCGCCCGTTGCCATGCGCACAGGTCGCTGACGGGGCAGACCTGGCACTGCGGTGAGCGCGCCAGGCACACGAGGGCGCCCATCTCCATGACGGCCACGCCCCAGGTTCTTGCCTGGCCCGTGGCCTCCGGCAACAGTGCCGTAGCCAGGTCCGTCTCGGCCCGGGTCAGTGCGGGCGCGGCCTGTGCGACACCGTCGACCAATCTGGCAAACACCCGGCGCACGTTCGTGTCCACGACTGTTGTGCGCCGGCCGAAGGCGAAGCAGGACACGGCTGCTGAGGTGTAGGTGCCCACGCCAGGAAGCGCGAGAAGCCCGGCTGGCGTGTCCGGCACGTGGCCGCCGTGGCGCTGGACGATTGCCACTGCTGCAGCGTGAAGCCTCAGTGCCCGGCGTGGATAACCCAGCCGCCCCCACGCATGGACCGCCTCGCCGGGCGCCGACGCTGCGAGGGCGCCAGGTGTGGGCCATCGCGACATCCACTGCCGCCAGAGGGGTTCGACGCGAGCGACGGGCGTCTGCTGCAGCATGACCTCAGAGACCAGGACTGCCCACGGCGAGGTGCCCGGCTCACGCCATGGAAGATCCCTTGCCTCCCTGGCGTACCAGTCCAGAATCCGTTGGTGCAGAAGTGAGCTGGGGGCCTTCGGCGAGACGGCTTCATTCATGACGCGGCGCCATGCATGACTCTGTCATTCGTCACGGCCTCGTTCACGGGCTGAGTCATGGTGAGGCAGTGGGGAAGGCTCAGACGTAGCGCTCGAGAATGCTCGACTCAGCAAGCCGGGAGAGGCCTTCACGAACGGCGCGGGCACGACCCTCACCGACGCCCTCGACGGCCATGAGGTCTTCAAGGTTTGCGGCGAGCAGCTTCTGGAGGCTCCCGAAGTGGTCGACCAGTCGTTCGATGATGGCGCGCGGCAGGCGGGGCACCTTGGTAAGCAGTCGGTAGCCGCGGGGGCTGACCGGTGTGTCGAGGGCATCGCCTCCGACGATGAAGCCCACGGCTTTGGCGCCGGCAGCAAGGTCGAGAAGCTCGATCGAGGTGAGCTTCATGAGGTCGGCCAAGACCTCTTCGACGGTGTCACTGTTGTCCGCTGCGTCGAGGTAGTCACTGATCACGAGCTCACGGTCGTTGCCCAGGCCACCGGTCAGCTCCTCGAGCTGGAGCGTGAGCAGGCGTCCGTCGGTGCCCAGCTCAATGACATAGCTGTCGATCTCTTCTTTGATTCGTCGGACCATCTCCAGACGCCGCAGCACCGTGGCAACGTCGCGGACCGTGACCAGGTCCTCGATCTCCAGGGCTGACAGCGCGCCCGTGACCTCATCCAGTCGCGTCTTGTAGCGCTCGAGAGTCTGCAGGGCTTGGTTCGCGCGGGAAAGGATTGCGCCTGAGTTCTCCAGGACATGGCGTCGGTTTGCCACGTAGAGCGCGACGATCTGCATGGATTGGCTGACCGAGACCACGGGGAAGCCGGTCTGCTTGGCGACCCGCTCAGCGGTGCGATGCCTGGTGCCGGACTCGTTGGTCTCGATCGATGGGTCGGGCAACAGCTGGGTGGCGGCGCGCAGGATGCGTTGACCGTCGCGGTCCAGCACGATCGCGCCGTCCATCTTGGCGAGCTCGCGCAGTCGAGTGCTGGAGAACTCGATGTCGAGGGGAAACCCGCCGCTCGACATCCCTTCGACAACCTTGTCGTTGCCCAGCACGATGAGCGCGCCCGTGCGCCCGCGTAGGATCCGCTCCAGTCCATCCCGCAGCTCGGTCCCCGGGGCCACCGCCGCCAAAGTGGCATGCAGCAACTTGTCGTCGCTTCGTTCGGCAGTGATCGGTTCTCCCTCGGGCTCGGACGGCTTGGTTGGATCGAATCAAGTCGCCGGTCAGACTCCCCGGCTTGGGCGCAGTCTATCGGTCACAGGGCCACAGACACGTCCTGTGACCGACCCGTGACCTGGTCAATATCAAGCCTGGCAGGTCGCCGACCACGTCTGGGTCAGTCACCCACGAGCACGCGGGTCCCGAGGCTGACCGCCTCGCGGATGTCGCAGACCTCGATGACCTCCATTCCGGCAGGGGTGGGGTCAGTGCCGAGCGCTCCCATGGGCACGACCGCCTTGCGGAAACCGAGACGTGCTGCCTCGGCAAGGCGCCGGGGGATTCCGGTGACAGCCCGGATCTCACCGGCCAGACCCACTTCTCCCATGGCGACGGTGCCAGGTGGTAGGGCCCGCTCGGACACCGAACTGGCCATTGCCAACGCGATTGCGAGGTCCGAGGCCGGCTCGGACACCTTGACGCCGCCGACCGTCGATACGTAGCAGTCGGCTTGGCGGACGGGGACGTTCGCGCGCTTGTCGAGGACCGCCAGGATCATCGCGACCCGAGAACCGTCCAGACCGCTGGTCGTGCGCCTCGGCGAGGGGGCCGTGGTTGCCGAGAGCAGTGCCTGCACTTCGGTGACCAGGGGACGTTTGCCCTCCAATGCGACGGTGACGCAGGTGCCGGGAACGATCAGGTCGCGGCTGGACAGAAACAGGCCACTGGGGTCGGGAAGGCCCACGATGCCGACATCGGACAGGTCGAAGCAGCCCACCTCGTCCGTCGGGCCGTAACGGTTCTTGACCGCGCGCACGAGCCGCAGCCGCGAGTGCCGGTCGCCCTCGAACTGGATCACGACATCGACCAGGTGCTCGAGTACACGTGGCCCGGCGATCGATCCGTCCTTGGTGACGTGACCAACCAACAGGATCGAGATGCCGCGAGCCTTGGCGACCTGGATCAGCGAGGCTGCCACCTCACGGATTTGGGAGACGTTGCCGGCTGCGCCCTCGACCTCACCGCTGGCGATCGTCTGAACCGAGTCGATGATGACGAGGTCCGGGTGGATGTGAGCGATCTGGCCCAGGACTGTGGCCAGGTCGGTCTCGGCTGCGAGGAAGAGGTTGCTGGCCATCGCCTCAATGCGTTCGGCCCGCATCCGGACCTGCGCGGCCGACTCTTCACCGCTGACGTACAGGACTGTCTGGTCCTGCCGAGCGGCTCTGGCGGCGACATCGAGCAGCAGTGTGGACTTGCCGATCCCCGGCTCGCCTGCCACCAGTACTACGGCGCCACGGACCAGACCACCTCCCAGGACGCGGTCGAACTCGCCGACGCCAGTGGTGCGCGCCTCGGCCTGGCGCGCATCGACCTCACCGATCCGGATGGCGGGCCGGTCGACAACGACGGCGGCGGTTGTCTTGACCTTGACCCCGCCGATTTCAGTGACGGTGCCCCAGGCTTGGCACTCTCCACAGCGACCGACCCACTTGACTGCCGACCAGCCGCACTCGGAGCAGCGATGGCCGGGGGAACGGGTCGTCGCTTTGGCTGCCATACGGGTGAGCCTAGGAGACGCCTCTGACAGGCTCAGTCGAACGTGCGCCACCACAGGCTGACGGCGTAGTCCACCCCAGATCCCTCGTGGTCGGCCAGGATGCCGTCGGCCTGGGTCTCGGTGAACTCGATCCGCAGGACCGACTCGAAGTCTGCGCGCGACCCGAAGGACCATCTCATGTCGATGCGTTCGCGCGACCATCCCTGCCGGGCCCAGAAGCGTTCAACCGCAACCGGGTCATAAGCCGGCATGGCCCTGCGGAACCACCGACCGAAGGTGGATCGCGAGGCGTCGTTGTCGATCACGAATGCCGTGCCACCCGGTCGCAGTACCCGCTCCACCTCGGCGAGGCCGGGCTCGCACCCCGGCCCGAAGAAGTAGGCCCATCGGGCATGCGCCACGTCGACGCTGTCGTCGGCCAACGGTAGCTTTTGGGCGGCGCCGTCCAGAACCGACGCGTTGGCCAGCGACAGGTCCCGGACCCGTTGCCGCGCCAGTTCGACGAGCGGTTCGTGCGGTTCGACTCCGACCACGTTGGACGCGCTCTGCGCGAACCGTGGCAGGTGAAAGCCGCTGCCACAGCCAACGTCCAGCACCCGCTGCCCGGTCCAGTCATGGATGCCGGACATGGCGGCTTCAATCAGCCCGTCGGGATCCACCCCGCGGTTCTCGACCTCGTAGATGTCGGGGGTTGCCCAGATGTTCGGGCTGGGGATCATTGCGGACGGTCGTTGTCATTGGGGGCGCCAAGATCGCGCGCGGCCAGTGTTGCGGGATGCACGAGAAGGAGCAGTAGCCTGCGTGACCCGGCGGCCCGGGCGGCCTGCACGGCGAGCATGTGAGCGTCGCAGCGAACGACCAGCTCGTCATACGAAGCAGAACCCATGAGCTCGCGCAGCTCGGCGCCGTTGCTGCGATAGACCGGTTCCTTACCGATGTGTGCAGCGGGGTTGCCCGAGCAGTACCAGTCCAGGTCATGGCCCCCCGGGCCCCAGCCGCGGCGGTCGTACTCGGTGATGGTGACTTCGAGGTAGGTGCTCTCGTCGGGGAGCTCGACGTTGCGGTAGGTGCGCCGGATGGGAAGCTGCCAGCAGACATCCGGCTTGACGGTGTGTGGCTCGAGGCCATGAGCCCGGGCGTGCTGGTGCAGGGCGCACCCGGCGCCGGCGGGGAACCCCGGTCGGTTCTGGAAGATGCAGGCGCCATCCACGACTCTGGTCTTGTCCTCCTTGTCCTCCTTGACCTTCCAGCGGCCGCCCTGGCCGGCCGAGTGGTACTGCCATTCGTCCTCGCCGAGCTCGGCGACCGCAGCCCTCACCCGCGCGACATCGTCCTTGTCCGTGAGGTGCGCGCCGAGGGTGCAGCAGCCGTCGTCGGGGCGGTCCTCATAGATCCCTGCGCAACCGTTGCCGAAAATGCAGGACCAGGAGGACGTGAGCCAGGTCAGGTCGCAGCGGAACCGCTGGTTGGCATCGGCGGGGTCGGGGAACTCGGCCCACATGCGCGGGATATCGAGCGCGGTCTCTGACATCTGACAAGACTATGCGGCACCTGCGTTGCTCTCACCTCGATAGGTTCAAACCATGCGACTCGGCGTGATCGACGTGGGATCCAACACCGTCCACCTTCTGGTCGTCGACGCACACGTCGGCGCCCATCCCCTGCCGTCGTCCTCGCACAAGATCGAGCTGCGGCTCGCTGAGTACGTCGACGCCGATGGATCGATTGCGCGATCGGGCGCCGACGCCCTGGTGGAGTTCACCCGCGAGTGCCTCACGATCGCTGAGGACCAAAGGGTTGAGGACCTGCTTGCCTTTGCCACCAGCGCAATTCGCGAAGCGCCGAACGGGGAGGCGGTTCTTGCGCGGGTGCGTGAGGAGACCGGCGTCGAGCTGCAGGTGTTGTCCGGTGAGGACGAGTCGAAGCTGACCTTTCTGGCGGTCAGACGATGGTTTGGCTGGTCAAGTGGCCGATTGCTCGTGATGGACATCGGCGGTGGCTCGCTGGAGCTCGCAGCCGGCATCGACGAAGTACCCGACGTCGCCCTGAGTCTGCCATTGGGGGCAGGTCGTCTCACCCGCTCTGCGCTGGCAGGAGACCCGCCCCGGCCGGCGCAGATCAAGGCGGTGCGCAAGCAGGTTCGTGCCGACATCGCCCGGGCGCTGGGCGACCTGAACGAGGCGGGGGTCCCCGATCGGTTCGTGGGAACGAGCAAGACGTTGCGTTCCCTGGCACGAATCGCGGGTGCGGCCCGCAGCACGGTGGGGCCGTATGCCGTTCGGGCACTCGGGCGTAAGAGCGTGGTGGCCCTGGTGTCCCGGCTGAGCCAGATGACCGCTGTCGAGCGCTCTCAACTGCCGGGAGTCTCCGTGGGGCGGGCGCCCCAGGTGCTGGCAGGAGCGATCGTCGCCGAGGCAGCCATGGACCTGCTGGGTGTCGAACGGCTCGACATCTGCCCCTGGGCCCTGCGCGAGGGTGTGATCTTGCGGCGGTTGGACTGGATCTCGGCAGGTTGAGGCCCCCGCGCCGCTTAGGCTCTTCGTCATGACCGCAGTTCAGGTACCCACGGCGCGAGTGGCGCTTTCCAGCTCTTCGGTCTATCCCCAGAACTGCGCCACGGCTTTCGACCTCGCCCAGCGACTCGGTTACGACGGGCTCGAAGTGATGGTGTGGACCGACCCGGTCTCACAAGAAGCCGGGGCATTGAAGGCGCTGTCGGACCTGCACGAGATTCCGATCGTGTCGGTCCACGCACCGACCCTGCTTCTCACCCAGCGGGTCTGGGGTCCAGACGCGTGGTCCAAGATCGACAACTCCATCGAGCTGGCCGCGGCCGTTGGGGCAGACAACGTCGTGCTCCATCCGCCGTTCCGCTGGCAGAAGGAGTATGCCCGGGATTTCGCCGACGGGGTGGCCCTTCGTGAAGACGAATCCGGCATCAGGCTTGCCGTCGAGAACATGTTTCCGTGGCGGGCGCGCAACCGTTCGATCGAGGCCTACCTTCCGCACTGGGACCCGGTCGACCAGCCCTACGACCACGTGACCCTGGACCTTTCGCACACGGCTACCGCCGGATCGGACGCACTGGCGATGGTGGCGGCGCTTGGGCCCCGACTAGCGCACCTTCACCTGGCCGACGGCTTGGGCTCTCCGATGGACGAGCACCTGGTACCCGGTCGTGGTGATCAGCCGTGTGCTGAGGTGCTCGAAGTCCTGGCGCGCCAGGACTTCTCGGGGTCGGTAGTAGTCGAGGTCAGCACCCGGCGGCTGTCCGAAGAGCAGCGTGAGGCAGATCTGGCCGAGTCGTTGGCGTTCGCCCGACTGCACCTGGCAGCGCCGCCTGTCTCGCTGGCCTGACCGCAAGGCCTTCGTGGGGCCTGCGTGGGTTCTTTGTGGGATGCGGCATACGCACTCGCAATGGGATCCGCTGCCCCATACTGTTCCGCTTTGTCCCACATCAGTGGGACATCGCTTTGTCCCGCGCCGGCTGGGACGGCGCGGGGTACCCGAACACAACCAGGTGGCAGATTCTGCATGCGAAAGAACATCAAGCGGAAAATAGGCGCCTTCGGCGCCATCTTCCGCGGCGTGCGCCATCAGGGGCGCCATCGGGGCGTCCCGCGTCCAGGGATGAGCCATGACTTGGCGGGACCAACGTGATCCGGCGGTGGGCGATACGCGGCCACCGCGGATTAATCACACGTCCCCCGAGACCGCCATTTGGGACTTCTAGGTCCTCTCCTCGGACCTCCCCGCGCTGGTTCGGTTCGTTCACGCCTGGCCGGCGCACTCCCTGACCGCCCGGGCGTGCCTCTGACCGCCCGGGAAGGCAGCGCTGTCCACCAATAGAGTCGTGGGCGGTACTACTAGCCTGATACGAAATAACCAGGGAAAATGGGCATTGGGAGGAAACACGTGTTGGATCCAAGCGGCGTGCTGCGCCAGGGGCTGTTGCAGTTGTCCAAGAGCGATCGTGTGCGTGACCTGATCGAGAAGGCCCCGATCAGCAGGGATGTGGTGCGGCGGTTCGTGGCTGGCGACTCGACGGCTGACGCCGTGCGGGTGGCTGGCGAGCTCAACCTCACAGGCCGCCTGTGCACGATCGACAACCTCGGTGAAGACACGTTCGACCTGGCGCAGGCACAGGCTACCCGCGATGCCTATCTATCGCTGCTGTCGGCGCTCGGGGCGGCCGGACTGGCTCAGGACGGCAAAGCTGAGGTAAGCCTCAAGCTGAGCGCTGTGGGACAGGCGCTGTCTGGGGATGGTGCCAAGATCGCCCTGGACCACGCTCGCGAGATCTGCCATGCGGCCGCCAATGTCGGTACCAAGGTCACCATTGACATGGAGGACCACACGACCACCGACGGGACGCTGGAGACGTTGCGCGAGCTTCGCCAGGACTTCCCCTCCGTGGGTGCCGTGCTCCAGGCCTACCTTTACCGGACCGAGGCGGACTGCCGAGACCTCGCCTACGAGGGTAGCCGTGTCCGCTTGTGCAAGGGCACCTACAAGGAACCCGAGTCGGTGGCCTTCCAGGGCAAGGAAGAGGTTGACAAGTCCTACGTCCGGTGTCTGAAGGTGCTGATGGAAGGGCACGGTTACCCGATGGTGGCCAGCCATGACCCGCGCCTGGTCGAGATCGCGGGCGCCCTGGCCCACAAGCAGGACCGGGCTGCGGACACCTTCGAGTACCAGATGCTCTATGGCATTCGGCCCGAGGAGCAGAAGCGGATCGCCGATCGCGGGGACCGGATGCGGGTCTACGTCCCGTACGGCCAGCAATGGTATGGCTACCTGGTGCGCCGGATGGCCGAGCGTCCGGCCAACACCATGGTCTTTCTGCGCGGACTTGCGACCAGGGGCTGAGAGCGGGGAGTCATGGGCAGTTCTGTAGGAGAGGTTGCAGGGAACGTGTCGGGCGATCAGGGTGCTGCTGGCCCGAAGACCGTCGCGATCCTGGGCACCGGTGTCATGGGTTCGACGCTGCTCTCGGGCCTGATCCGTTCGGGGCGAGATGTCGCAGAGCTGGTCATCACCGGCCGCAATGTCGAACGAACCGAGGAGCTGGCCCGGACATACGGCGTCCGCCAGATGACGAACGTCGAGGCAGCGCAGGCGGCCGACACGCTGGTTCTGGTGGTCAAGCCTCAGGACATGGAGGGGCTGGTCGCAGAGATCCGCGGCCATGTCCAGACTGGGACGCTCGTGGTCAGCCTTGCCGCCGGGATCACCACAGGATTCCTTGAGGAGCGGCTTCCCGTGGGCACCGCGGTCGTTCGGGTCATGCCGAACACGCCAGCCCTCGTCGACGAGGGCATGGCCGCAGTGAGCCCGGGGAAGCACTGCGACGAGGTGCATCTGACGGAGGCCGAAGAGCTGCTGCGCTCCTGCGGCAAGGTCCTGCGAGTCGCGGAGAAGCACCTGGACGCTGTCACCGCGATCAGTGGCAGCGGACCGGCATACATCTTCTATGTGGTGGAGGCGATGATCGAGGCAGGTGTGCTGCTCGGCATGCCCCGGACGACCTCGACCGAGCTCGTTGTTCAGACGCTCTATGGGGCGGCCACGATGCTCAAAGAGACCGGTCAGCACCCCACCGTGTTGCGTGAGCAGGTCTCCAGTCCAGGAGGCACCACGATGGCTGCGCTGCGCCAGCTCGACGACCACAAGGTGCGGGCGGCGTTCGTCACAGCGATGGAAGCCGCTGCTGAACGCTCCAAGCAGCTCGCTTCAGGCAATGCCTGAGTCCGGGACTGTCACCGTACGCCGGCTGTTCGCTGACGACTGGCAGGCCTATCGCGCGATTCGGCTGGCCATGTTGAAGGACTCGCCCTCAGCCTTCGGCGGGACCTATAAGGAGGCTGTCGGGAACGAAGAGCGGGTGTGGAAGCAGCGGCTGACGGACAACGGCGTGCTCCTGGCGCAGGTGGGCCGGGCGCCGGCCGGCTCGGCGATGTACTCCGTCTTTGACGCGACAGGCCCCCGCGACTGCGGCCTGTACGGCATGTGGGTTGATCCCGGCTTTCGTCGGACCGGTGTCGGACAGACGCTGATCCAGGCCGTGGTGGCGCTGGCCAGGGCGGCCGGCAAACGACGCGTGATCCTTCATGTCGTTGCCGACAACGTCGGAGCCAGGGCTCTCTACGAACAAGAAGGCTTCGTCGCCACAGACCAGAGCAAGCCCTACCCGCATGACGACCACCTGAGCGAGGTCGAGATGGAGCTTGTGGTCCAGGACGGTTGACTCCCACCGCCCCCGTGTGAGCTGACGCGACTCGCGTTGCCACCCGCGTCGCCAACCAGGAGCCCTGCGCCCTATGGTGTGCCCATGGGCGAGATCAGCGTACGTGCACTCGGGGAAGAGGACTGGCAGCAGTTCCGCGACATCCGGCTGATGGCGCTCCAAGAATCTCCTGAAGCCTTCGTTGCCACGTGGGCAGAGGAAGCAGCACTGGACGAACAGGCGTGGCGCGAGCGCATGCGCCGGGCGCGCCGACTGATCGCCGAGCGCGACGGAACACTCGTGGGAGTTGTCAGCCTCGGGCAGGGCGACCCTGAGCATTCCTGCACCGGTGAGCTGTTCGGACTGTGGGTCGCACCGGAAGGACGGGGCACCCGCGTTGCCTGGAAGCTGGTAGAGGCCGGGGCAGCGCAGGCCCTTGCCGATGGGCACAAGAACCTGGGTTACTGGGTCGGTACGAACAACGGCCCTGCCGTGGCCTTCGCCAGCAGTTTCGGGTTCCGCCCGGCGGGCACCCGCCGGCCGATGCGGGTGACGAGCGAGACCGACGGGGCCGAAGAGATCGTGATGGTCCTGCCACTGGGCGAGGACCCGGGCGCGGTCCCCAGCACCGCCGTCCGCTGACGCCGTCAGGGTGGCTGACTCAGGGTCTGTGGCTGGCTCAGGGCCGGGCGACCAGCTGTTCGAGAAGATCGCTCGGGCCGCTCACGATGAGGGTGTGCTTGGCGCTCACTTTGGTCTCCGGGACAGCGTGGGTGAAGCCCTCGCCGGGTGCCTTCACGCCGACGACGGTCACGCCGTACTTGGTGCGGATGGCGCTCTGGGCCAGCGTGAACCCGATCGCCTCGCTTGGCGGGGACATCTTGACGATCGCGTAGCCGTCGTCGAACTCTATGTAGTCCTGCAACCTGCCGTTGACCAGGTGCGCCACCCGGCGGCCCGAGTCCACCTCGGGCCGGACGACGTGTTGTACCCCGATCCGCTCAAGGATGCGGGCATGCTCGGAGCTGACGGCCTTGGCCCAGATCGACGGGATCCCGGCGTCGACCAGGTTGCCGGCGGTCAGTACTGACGCCTCGACCGACGTGCCGATGCCGATGACCGCAAACTTGTAGGTGTTCGTGCCGCGTGCCTCGATGATCTGCGGCAGGGAGGCGTCGCCGACGATCACCCGGTCCAGTCGGCCGGAGAAGCTCTCGGCGATGTGCGGGTCTTTCTCGATCGCCACGACCTTGTGTCCGAGCCGATGGAGCCCGAGGGCAGCCTCGGACCCAAATCGGCCGAGCCCAATGACGAGGACGTCATCCTGGTACAAGCGGTTCTTGGCCATGAACTCTCCTTGGGGGCGTGCAGGCTCAACTCAGACGGCGGCTCAGGCAACCTGCCGGTACCGTTCCATTATGCCAACACAGACGCGCGTGGTCTGGGATCAGAGTTTCACGAACTATGACTTCGGCGCGGACCACCCCATGAATCCGGTGCGCCTTGATCTCACTGCCCGGTTGTGCGGAGCCTTCGGACTCTTCGACGGGTCCGAGGTCGAAGTCATCAACCCGGTGATGCCGGGGGACGATGTCCTGCTCACCGTCCACGACGCGGAATACGTCGCGGCCGTCCGGCACGCCTCGATCGAGCCCGGTGACGCAGACGAGTCCCGAGGTCTGGGCACTGAGGATGACCCTGCGTTCGTCGGGATGCACGAGGCCAGTGCCCGTATCGCGGCCGGGTCCCAGGCGCTGGCAGCTGCGGTCTGGCGCGGCGAGACCGAGCACGGCGTCAACTTCTGCGGTGGACTACACCACGCGATGCCTGAGCGGGCCTCGGGTTTCTGCATCTACAACGATGTCGCGGTGGCCATCAAGTGGCTGCTCGACAATGGCGCCGAGCGGGTGGCTTATGTCGACGTGGACGTCCATCACGGCGATGGCGTCGAACGTATCTTCTGGGACGACCCCAGAGTGCTCACCATCTCCGTGCACGAGACCGGCAAGGTGCTGTTCCCCGGCACCGGTTTCCCTGGTGACACGGGCGGACCAGGTGCACCGGGCAGCGCCGTCAACGTTGCCCTGCCGCCCGGCACCGGCGACGCGCCGTGGCTGAGGGCGTTCCACTCGGTCGTGCCTGCGTTGCTGCGCGCGTTCAACCCCCAGATCCTGGTGAGCCAGCACGGGTGTGACTCGCACGTGCTCGACCCACTGGCTCACCTGGCGCTGTCCGTGGACGCGCAGCGGACGTCATATGAATCCATCCATGATCTGGCCCACGAGGTGTGCGGTGGCAAGTGGCTGGCCCTCGGAGGTGGTGGCTACGAGCTCGTCGACGTGGTGCCCCGGGCATGGACGCATCTGACGGCGATCGCCGCGCATCGCCCGATCTCGCTGGATACCGAAGTGCCACAGGGGTGGCGGGACTACGTCCAGGAGCGGTTTAAACGTCCGGGGCCGACCCACATGGGTGATGTCCTGACCAAGGGTGGACGCGTGTGGTGGCGTTCCTGGGCGGTCGGCTTCGACCCGGAGGACGCCGTGGACGTCGCAGTGATGGCAACTCGGGAGGCCGTGTTCCCTTTTCACGGCCTCGACATCTGGTTTGATTGAACGGCGGACATGGGCTCGTCGGCTGGACAGAGGTCAGCCGTTTCGTGGGTGGAGTTTCCTGAGTGGTGTCCGACGGTCTGCGTCTGCCCTTATTCTGGATTTTGTACGCATGTGCAGGTCTGCCCGGAGGGGACGCCGGTGCGACGTCGAATGTGAAAGAACACGAGGTGTGCGATGGCTCAGGAACGCCGGCTGGCCGACGTACGGTTTGCCACCGTCGCCGAGGTTGCGTCGATCATGCGCGTCTCGAAGATGACGGTGTACCGCCTGGTTCACAGTGGCGAGCTTCCGGCCGTTCGGGTCGGTCGCTCCTTCCGGGTCCCGGAGAGTGCTGTTCACGACTACCTGAAGACCTCGTTCATCGACACCGCCTGACACCCAGAGTTTGGGATGGGGGAAGGCAGGGCGGTACGCTGTCGCAAAATGCTCGGCGTGGTGCGGAGTTCGTGCCTGCAACCCGTGCCTGCATCGTTCTTAGCTGCGACGGCGTAGGTCGACACAGTATTTGGTACCAAACTCAGCGCAACAACTCAGCACTGCCCACTTATTCAGGCTTGAAGGCAAAGGACACTCATGGGCTCAGTCATCAAGAAGCGCCGCAAGCGCATGGCGAAGAAGAAGCACCGCAAATTGCTTCGCAAGACCCGTCACCAGCGTCGCAACAAGAAGTAACCCAGGATTCATGCGAGGCCCGTCACTTTCGTGGCGGGCCTTCGTGCCGCTCTCGCTAGGATCGTCTGTAGGCGCCCGATATGGGCGTTTCAACTGTGTCGGAGAGGGTGGCTGATGGCGGACGTGGTCTTGGTGACGGGAGTCTCCCGTTATCTCGGTGGTCGCTTCGCGCGCCTGCTTATGGCCGAGCCCAGTGTCGGGAGAGTCATCGGCATCGACGTCATCCCGCCGCCGCACGATATCGGCAACGCCGAGTTCGTTCGCGCCGACATACGAAACCCGATGATCGCCAGGATCATCAACCAGGCGCAGGTCGACACCGTCGTCCACATGAACGTCATTGCCACGCCACTTTCGGTGGGCGGACGGGTCTCCCAGAAGGAGATCAACGTCATCGGCACCATGCAGCTCCTCGCCGCATGCCAGAAGGCCCCCAGCATCCGCCGTCTCGTGGTCAAGTCATCCGCCGCTGTCTATGGTTCTTCACCTCGAGACCCGGCGATGTTCGCTGAGGACATGGGACCAAAGGCATTGCCACGGGCGGGTTTTGGCAAGGACTCGGTTGAGGTCGAGGGCTACGTCCGAGGCTTTTCGCGTCGCCGCGCAGACGTCGAGGTCTCCATGCTGCGCCTGGCCAACATCGTAGGCCCGGGCTTGCGGACCGGCCTGACGGACTACCTCAGCCTGCCCTTGATCCCCATCCCTTTCGGGTTCGACGCCAGGCTCCAGCTGATCCACGAGAACGACGCCCTCCGGGGTCTGTTGCTTGCCACTGTTGGACCCCCGGTCGGCATCGTCAACGTGGCCGGGGACGGCATCATCACCGTGCAGCAGGCCGCTCGCCTGGCCGGGCGCCCGACGGTCCCGGTGCCGCTGCGGGCCGCCGGGCTGCTGAGCAGGTTCGTCAAGCGCTCGGGGCTGGCGGACTTCTCGCCCGACCAGATGCAGTACCTTGCGTGGGGCCGGGGGATGGACACAACCAGGATGCGCGAGGTGCTTCGTCTCGAGCCGGAGTTCACGACTCGCACGGCGTTCGAGGACTTCACCTCGCGTGCACGACCAGGACTGCCCGGCGCCGCGATCGCTGCGGTCACCGGGGGGCTGGCGGGTTCGGCAGCCAAGGTTCTCGCGTGCTCACATTCTTCGGGGAGCAGTGACTGATGGCCGATCCCAGGGTTGTCCCGATCCATGAGGGGCCCGGAGCCAAGAAGGGCTCGAGCCGAGGCTCTGGCGCCGACATGTTGGCGGCAGGTGCAGCCAGAGCATCCGGCGAGCGGGCAAAGCGGCGTCGGACGCCGTTGTTGACGGATGCCTCTGGCGACGAGATCGCGCCGAGGCGGGCTCTCAGCTCCGTCGACGTCAGGGCGACCAGCATCCACCGCCCGCGCCCCGTCCCGAAGTCGGGTCGGGCTCTGACCCAAAAGGCCGCGCACAGCTCCGTGACCACGTCCCCCTCCAAGCGCGTCACTGCCAAGACCGTGAAGACTCCCGCAGCAACCGCTCGCGCGGGGTCCGGAGTTGACGAACTGGTCGCGTTCGCGATCGAGACCCTGCGCCGGGCAGCAGCGGCCTCCGGGCTGTCCGGCGATGAGATCGAACGTCAGGTCGCCGCAACGCTGGCATTCGTGCGTCGACGGCTCAGCGGGGACTACATGGTTGACGACTTCGGCTTCGACCAGGACTTCACCGAGAACGCCTATCTCCCGCTGCTGCGACCGCTGTACAAGTCGTGGTTCCGGGTCGAGGTCCGCGGCATCGAGAACATCCCCAGCGTCGGCGGCGCGTTGATCGTGGCCAACCATTCGGGCACGATCGCGTTGGACTCGTTGATGACCCAGGTCGCGGTTCACGACGAGCACCCGGCCCATCGTTTCCTGCGCATGCTCGGGGCCGATCTGGTCTTCAGGACTCCGGTTGTCGGCGCGGTCGCGCGCAAAAGTGGCGCCACGCTGGCCGCCAACCCTGATGCGGAGCGTCTGCTGGCCTCCGGCGAGCTCGCCGGTGTGTGGCCCGAGGGCTTCAAAGGCGTCGGCAAGCCGTTCAGTGAGCGCTACAAGCTGCAGAGGTTCGGCCGGGGCGGATTCGTTGCGGCGGCACTGCGCACCAAAGCGCCGATCGTGCCCTGCTCTATCGTCGGGGCTGAGGAGATCTATCCGATCCTCGGCAACCTCAAGACTGTCGCCCGTCTCATCGGAGCGCCCTACATCCCGGTGACGCCGACCTTTCCGCTCCTGGGTCCCCTCGGCCTGATCCCGCTGCCCAGCAAGTGGATCATCGAGTTCGGTGCGCCGGTCGAGACCGCCGTCCTGGGATCCCAGGCGGCCGACGACCCCATGGTCGTGTTCGATCTCACCGACCGGGTGCGCGAGACGATCCAGCAGACGCTCTACTCCCTGCTTTTGCAGCGCAGGTCTGTCTTCTTCTGAGCCCCTGTGGCCCCGCTGCCCGGCATGCAGGTGGGTGCCCACATACAGTGGGGTTGTGACTGACACCGTCGCTGCGAGGATCACCCTCATCTCCAAACCCGGCTGCCACCTCTGCGGCCCGGTGCGTGAGGTGATCGAACGGGTGGCGCGAGATCTGGGTGTGCAATGGGTGGAGCTCTCGATCCTTGATGACCCCGCGCTGAGCGATGCGTATCGGGCCCTGATCCCGGTGACTCTGGTGGACGGGATTCAGCACGACCACTGGCGGGTGAATGAGTTCCGCCTGCGTCGGGCGCTCGGGAGCACTCTGGCGATGGGCGGTCCGGACGCGTGATCCCCAGTTTGATCGGTAGGCCGGTACGCCCTTGCCCTATCAGGGGGCGGCTCTGCTGCGCGACTTTGTGTACGCGTTCACAAAGACCTATTGTTGGGGGCATCCGCGCGCTGACAGCCCCTCCGTGCTATGGAGGGGCTCAACCCTGAGAGGAGTCGGTGACTTCGTGATCGCCGACCCCACGGCGCGTCAAGAGATACCCGACGCCACCGTTGCTCGACTGCCGCAGTACCTGCGTGCCCTAAGCGACCTTGCCGAGCGCGGTGTGTCCTCCGTCTCATCCGAAGAGCTGGCAGCAGCAGCCGGGGTCCGGTCGGCCAAACTGCGCAGGGATCTCAGTCATCTGGGCTCCTACGGCGTTCGTGGGGTCGGGTATGAGGTCGAGATGCTCGCCCATGAGATCACCCGTGAGCTCGGGCTCGCCCAGGACTGGCCCGTGGCGATCGTTGGGCTGGGCAATCTGGGTCATGCGCTCGCTGCCTACCTGGGCCTTGCCACCAGAGGGTTTCAGGTTGTCGCCCTGCTGGATCGCTCCCCTGACGTCATCGGTCAGGAGATCGCCGGGATGATCGTCGTCTCGGTCGATGACCTCGAGTGGATCATCACCGAGCGTGGAGTCGCGATCGGCGTCATCGCGACGCCTGCTGCCGCCGCGCAGGGGGTGTGTGACCGCTTCGTGGCCGTTGGCGTGCGATCGATTCTGAACTTTGCTCCGTGCGTGCTCTCGGTGCCGCAGGGTGTCGCCGTGCGCAAGGTTGACCTGTCCACAGAGCTTCAAATCCTGGCCTTCCATGAACAGCGCAAGGCCCCCGCGGCTCGAGAGAGAATTCCCCTGCTGGAGGTTGCTCCGTGAGTGTTGTTGTACTCGGACTTTCGCACCGTTCGGCGCCGATCACTGTGCTTGAGGCAGTCGCCCTGGACCCGGCTGGCGCCGCTGCGCTGGCGATCGCCGTTCGCCGTGGCGAGAACGTCAACGAGGTTCTGGTTCTCGCGACCTGCAACCGGGTTGAGGTCTATGCCGATGTGGTGACCTTCCACGGCGCGGTGGCCGAGATCGGCGACGCGCTCGCGGCTGCCTCGGGTGTTCCCCTGACGGAGCTGCGTGAGCATCTTTATGTCCACTACGAAGACCGGGCGGTCGCCCATGTGTTCTCCGTGGCCTCTGGGCTGGAGTCCATGGCGGTCGGTGAAGGCCAGATTCTGGGGCAGCTGCGTATGGCGCTGCGTTCCGCCCAGAAACGGGGGCAAGCCGGCGGCGCTCTCAGTGCGCTGTTCCAACAGGCGCTGAGGGTGGGCAAACGTGCCCACTCCGAGACGGGCATCGACCGGGTCAGCGTGTCCTTGGTCGAGGCTGGCCTCGGGCGAGCTGTCGATCTGCTGGGACCTCTTGCCGATACCCGGGTGCTGGTCGTCGGCGCCGGATCCATGAGCAGCCTGGCAGCCACGACGATCTCGAGGCTGGGCTCCGCCGAGCTGGTCATCATCAACCGGACGTTGGCCAAGGCCGAGCATCTGGCCGCGGCAACGGGTGGCCGTGCGCTGCCTCTGTCCGATCTCGATGTTGCCCTGTGCCAGGCTGACCTGGTCATCTCGTGCTCCGGTGCGCTCGGCCACGTCATCACGGCCCAGACCCTGGTGGTGGCTGCTGATCTGCGAACGAGCGGGCCGCGGATGTTCATCGATCTCGGGCTGCCTCGCAATGTCGCCCCGGATGTCGGGGACCTCCCTGGCGAACACGTCATTGGCCTGGCAGAGCTTGATGAGATCGTGGCCACCGACAGCCAGTACACGCCGCACGTCAAGGCGGTAGCCGATCTCGTGGTCGCCGAGGTCGCCGGATACCTGATGAGCCGCCGAGCCCAGGAGGTCGCCCCAACGGTTGCCCTCTTGCGATCCCGGGCAGCGGACGTGGTGGCGGCAGAGCTGAGCCGTCTGAGCCAGCGTCTGCCCGATGACCTGTCAGAGAACGCCCGTGGCGAGATCCGCCTCACGGTGCACCGGGTCGTCGAGAAGCTTCTGCACACCCCCAGCGTCCGGGCCAAGGCACTTGTGGCTGGTGGCGAGGGCGGTGACTACGCCCGCGCGCTGCGCGAGCTCTTCGACCTCGACCCCCATGAGGTCGCCACCGTGTCGGTCCCTCCTGAGACTGGAGGCCTGCAGTGAACGCCCTCACCATCCGGCTGGGCACTCGACGCAGTGCGCTGGCCACGGCTCAGGCCGGGATGATGGCTGACCAGCTGCGCGAGCTGGGACACACCGTGGACATGGTCGAGATCACCACCATTGGTGACACCTCCACGGCTTCGCTGTCCAGTATCGGGGGTACCGGCGTCTTTGCCGCAGCCATCCGTCGGGCCCTGCTCGCCGGCGAGATCGACATCGCCGTCCACTCGCTCAAGGATCTGCCGGTGGCGCCCGAGCCGGGTCTGCTCATCGCCGCGATCCCCGTTCGTGAGGATGCCCGCGACGCCCTGGTGGCTCGGGACGGTCTGACCCTGGGTGAGCTGCCGGTCGGATCGGTGGTCGGCACTGGTTCCCCTCGGCGGACCGCACAGCTGGCGGCCCTCGGGCTTGGGCTGCGTGTGAGCGACATCCGCGGCAATGTCGACACGCGGGTCTCGTTGGTACACAACGGTTCCTGTGATGGCGTCCTGTTGGCCCGCGCCGGCCTGTCTCGCCTCGGCCGACTGGACCTGGTCACCGAATCCCTTGACCCACTGCAGATGCTCCCCGCTCCTGGCCAGGGAGCGCTCGCCATCGAGTGCCGCGCTGATCGCCCCGACCTCATCGAGGCTCTGAGCCCGCTGGATGACCCGGACACCCGCGCCTGTGTCAGCGCGGAGCGCGCTCTGCTAGCTGCTCTTGAAGCTGGCTGTACGGCGCCCGTCGGGGCTCTGGCCGAGGTTGTCGAGGGCGAAGACGGCACCGAGCTCTTTCTGCGCGCCTTTGCAGGCAGCCCAGACGGCAGCGTCGAGTTGCGCCGCTCAAGAGTCGGAGCGCTCGCGGAGCCCGAACGCCTTGGCCGTGAGCTGGCGGCCGTCCTCCTTGCGCAGGGCGCCGCCGACATCATCGCCACCGAGACTGTCCAGAATGTTGCATCCCGTCCAGATCGATCCATTACGGAGCGTGCCTTGTGAGCACTACGCACTCGACCGTCAGAGAACTGTCCGCATCCGCCAGGGCAGGTGGCCAGCCTGGCCGCGTCGCCTTTGTGGGCGCCGGGCCTGGTGACCCAGGTCTGATGACCGTCCGCGCCGCGGAGTACCTTGCCGAAGCCGACGTTGTCGTCATCGACCAGGTCAGCCGCGAGGATTTCGTGGCTCGCCACGGCCGACCCGACGTCGTGGTCATCGATGCGGGACATGGCGAGCACGGTGCGCCGCTGACCCACGCGTCGCGCGCGAAGCTGTTGGTCAAGGCTGCCAAGACGGCCGGTGCCATCAACGGCAACGGACTGGTTGTCAGGCTCATGGACGGGGATCCGGCCATGTTCAACGGTCTGGCCGAAGAGGCACTCGCGTGCCACAAGGCCGGGATCAGGTTCGAGATCGTTCCCGGTGTCAGCGCCGTCAGCGCAGTCCCGGCGTATGCCGGTGTGCCGCTGACGTCCGCGGCATCACCGTCGCTGCATGTCGTCAGTGGTGGGACCAAGGTTGACTGGACCCGCTCGACCGCCGACAACGTCACCGTGGTCGTGCTGGGCACCCCTGAGACGCTGAGCAAGGCGCTCGGAGACCTGCTGGCCGCCGGTCGCAGCGAGAGCACCCCCGTGGCGCTGACCGAGCGTGGCACGACCATCACCCAGCGCACTCACACCACCACGCTGGGTCAGGTGGTTGGCCTGATCTCGTCGGCCAAGGTCGAGTTCCCGTCACTGGCTGTGGTCGGTTCGACGGTCCCGCTGCGTGAGCAGATCTCGTGGTTCGAGACCAAGCCCCTGTTTGGCTGGAACATCCTGGTCCCGCGCACCAAGGATCAGGCCGGATCGATGACCGCGCGGCTTGCGTCCTACGGTGCGACCTGCGACGTCGTCCCCACGATCAGTGTCGAGCCGCCTCGCACGCCGCAGCAGATGGAACGTGCGATCAAGGGTTTGGTGACCGGACGCTACGAGTGGATCGGGTTCACCTCCGTCAACGCCGTGCGGGCCGTTCGTGAGAAGTTCGAGGAGTTTGGGCTGGACGCTCGCGCGTTCGCCGGGTTGCGGATCGCAGCCGTGGGTGGGGTGACCGCCGGCGCCTTGCGTGAGTGGGGCCTGGAACCCGACCTGGTCCCGTCCGGCGAGCAGTCGGCACGTGGTCTGCTTGAAGAGTGGCCGCCTTTTGACGCGGTTCTGGATCCCATCAACCGTGTCTTCCTGCCCCGTGCCGACATCGCCACCGAGACTCTCGTGGCGGGCCTTCAGGAGATGGGCTGGGAGGTGGACGATGTCACGGCATACCGTACTGTTCGTGCTGCCCCGCCGGCGGCTTCGATCCGTGAGTCGATCAAGACCGGCAAGTTCGACGCGGTCGTATTCACGTCGTCCTCGACCGTCCGGAACCTGGTCGGCATCGCAGGAAAGCCGCACCCCGCGACCGTTGTCGCCTGTATCGGCCCGGCCACGGCCAAGGTCGCCGAGGAGCATGGCCTGCGGGTCGATGTACTGGCTCCGGAGGCGTCCGCCGCCTCGCTGGTCGATGCGTTGGCTGAGTTCGGCATGGGTCTGGTGGTGGCCGCCGCCGAGGTCGGCGAGAGCGTCGTGCGTCCCAGCGCGCGCAAGGCATCGACCCGGCGCAAGGCCAAGTAGTGGACCGTCTGACCCAGCGGCCACGTCGACTGCGACAGACTCTTGCGGTCCGGGCTTTGGTGGCCCAAACGCGGCTGCATCCGGCCGAGCTGGTTCTTCCGGTGTTTGTCCGCGAGGGTGCCAGGGAAGCGCAACCGATCGCCTCCATGCCCGGGGTTGTCCAGCACTGCCTGGACTCGCTGGTAGCGGTGGCCCACGAGGCGGTAGCCGCCGGCCTGGGCGGTCTGATGCTCTTCGGAGTGCCCGAGGGCCGGGACGCGACGGGTTCCGGCGCTGACGACCGTGAGGGCATCCTCAATGTGGCCCTGCGCCGGGTGCGGGACGCCGTCGGCGACGACCTCGTGGTGATGGCCGATCTGTGCCTGGACGAGTTCACCGACCACGGGCACTGCGGGCTGCTCGACGCTCAGGGGCGCGTCGACAATGACGCCACCCTCGCGCGATATGGCGCGATGGCGCTCGCCCAGGCGGCTGCCGGTGCTCAGGTGGTGGGTCTGAGCGGGATGATGGATGGCCAGGTCGGCTACGTCCGTGAGGCCCTTGACCAGGCCGGCTTCACAGACACGATCATCCTGGCCTACGCCGCCAAGTACGCATCGGGCTTCTACGGGCCGTTTCGCGAGGCGGTCGAGTCCACCCTGGAAGGCGACCGGTCGACCTACCAGCAGGACCCGGCCAATACGACCGAGTCGCTGCGCGAGGTCGAGCTCGACCTGGACCAGGGCGCGGACATCGTGATGGTCAAGCCGGCGTTGCCCTATCTGGACATTCTTTCGCAGGTGGCGCAGCTCTCACCGGTGCCGGTGGCGGCCTACCAGGTGTCGGGGGAGTATGCGCAGATCGAAGCCGCGGCTGCTCACGGCTGGATCGACCGCGAACGGGTGATGATGGAGTCATTGACCTCGATCCGTCGGGCAGGTGCCCAGATCATCCTGACCTACTATGCGCTAGAGGCCGCCCGAGTCCTGCGCCGCTGACCCGCTCCCGGCTGCAGAACTGCCACGGCGGCGATCGGGCAGCGGAACGGCCCGGCAGCTTGGACTACCGGGCCATTCGCCTGCTGCTTACCTCACCGGTCAGACTGGAACGTCTGCCATCTGGACGAGCTGAATGTCCAGGGTGATCTTGACCTTCTCGCCAACCAGGACGCCGCCGCCCTCGACCGCGACGTTCCATGACAGGTCGAAGTCCTTGCGGTTGATCTCGGTGGTGGCCTCGAAGCCAGCGCGGACCCCGCCCCACGGATCGGCGCTGACGCCACCGAAGTCCAGGTCAAAGCTGACCGGCTTGGTGGTGCCCTTGATGGTGAGCAGGCCCTCCAGTGAGTCGTCGGTGACCTTGGTGGACTTGAAGATCATGGCGGGGTTGTTCTCCGTGTCGAAGAAGTCAGCCGACTTCAGATGAATGTCGCGGTCTGGGCTGTTGGTGTCGATGGAGGCCAGCTGCACGGTGGCTTCGACGCTCGACAGCCCGAATGGCTGGGCAACCGTGACGACGGCCGAAAAGTCCTTGAACTGGCCGCGGACCTTGCTCACCATGAGGTGGCGAGCGGTGAAACCGACCTCGCTGTGGGAAGCATCGACATTCCAGACGCCAGGCTTGAGGTCAGACAGGTTGCTCATGTAGTGCTCCTTGATTGCGGTGGTTTCAGCCTATTTGTATGATTTCCGTTCTCTGTAGAACGCTATCACAGGAAGTTTATTCTTCAACTAGAACGCGGTAGGATCCATTCCCATGAACGTAAACACGCCGCAGTGGCTCGATGCGCAGGAGCAGGGTGTCTGGCGCGAGTACCTTCGGGCGAGCCGGTTGCTGGAAGCTGCTCTGGATCATGACCTCCAGGCTCACGGGCTGCAGCTCTCCGAGTACGAGATCCTCTCCATGCTCTCCGAACACCCGGACCGGCGACTCCGGATGTCCGTCATCGCCGAGATGGTGGTTCAGTCCCGCAGCCGGTTGACCCACACGGCCGGCCGCCTCGAGAATCGTGGATGGGTGCGCCGTGAAGCATGCGCCGGGGATCGGCGTGGTGTCGAGCTGGTGCTTACCGACGCCGGCTTCGCCGAGATTACCCGGATGGCGCCGACCCATGTCGCCAGTGTCCGCACAAACCTCCTGGATCACCTCGCCCGCGAGGACCTCCTCGCCCTCGGGCTCGCCATGGCGCGGATCAGTGACGGCATCCTGAGCACAGGGGTTTGCGATGACGTTCGCGCAACCAAGGAACAGCACGCCTGAGGAATGCGCGGTCAAAGGCCACACGATGCCGACAGCCCAACGAGGCGGGGACCCCGGCGACTGAGATGATGGTCCCATGATCACACCGCAGACCCCATACCCCTATGACGCGCCCTCTTCCCAGGCGCTGCTGACCCGCGCCGCTGCGGTGACGCCGGGTGGGGTCAACAGCCCCGTGCGCGCATTTCGCGCCGTCGGTGGGACGCCACGGTTCATGGCCAGCGCACGTGGGCCGTACCTCACCGACGTGGACGGTCGCGAGTATGTCGACCTGGTGTGCTCGTGGGGTCCGATGATTCTGGGTCACGCGCACCCCGACGTGCTGGCCGCGGTTCAGGCGGCAGCAGTCCAGGGGTTCAGCTTCGGGACACCGAGCGAGAACGAGGTCGCGCTCGCTGAGGAGATCGTGGCAAGGGTGCCGCCCGTTGAGCAGGTGCGCCTGGTCAGCAGCGGAACCGAGGCGACGATGAGCGCCCTGCGGGTGGCCAGAGGGTTCACGGGCCGATCCGCAGTGGTGAAGTTCGCCGGCTGCTACCACGGACACGTCGACGCGCTCCTGGCCTCGGCGGGCAGCGGTCTGGCCACGTTCGCGCTGCCGGACTCTGCCGGCGTTCCCGCCTCGAGCGCCAGCGAGACGATCGTCCTGCCCTATAACGACGTTTCTGCCCTTGAGGCAGCCTTCGCCCAGCACGGCGACCGCATCGCAGCCGTGATCACGGAGGCCTCTGCCGGCAACATGGGTATCGTCCCGCCGCTGGCTGGCTTCACCGAGGCCCTGCGGCGGGTGACCACGGCGTATGGGGCACTGTTGATCTCCGACGAGGTCATGACCGGATTCCGTTGCAGCGCCTCGGGTTGGTACGGCCTCGAGGGTCCATATGCCGCCGGGGCACCGGATTTGTTCACCTTCGGCAAGGTCATGGGTGGTGGCTTCCCGGCGGCGGCCTTCGGTGGGCGCGCCGACATCATGGCGATGCTTGCGCCCGACGGGCCCGTCTACCAGGCCGGGACGCTGTCAGGTAACCCTGTGGCCACGGCGGCCGGCCTGGCAACGCTCAAGGGCTGCACCCCGGAGGTCTACGACCGGCTCGGGGTCGTGAGCAGGACAATTGCGGACGCGACGTCGGCGGAGTTCTCGCGTGTCGGCATACCGCACGTGGTGCAATGGGCCGGCAGCATGTTCAGCGTCTTCTTCCGTGAGGCAGCGGTGACCAACTACGACGAGGCCAGGGACCAACAGGTGCAGGCCTTCTCGGCGTTCTTCCAGTCCATGCTCAGCCAGGGTGTGCATCTGCCCCCGAGCGCCTTCGAGTCGTGGTTCGTCAGTGCCTCCCACGATGACGCGGCGCTCGACCGGGTCCTTGCCGCACTACCCACGGCGGCCCGAGCTGTCACGGACTCGTTTGCGACAATCTCCTCATGAGTGCTGCCGGGAGTCCAGGACGGACCATCGTGCACCTGATGCGCCACGGGGAGGTGCACAACCCCACTGGCGTGCTCTATGGCCGGCTGCCCGACTTCCACCTCTCCGACCTTGGTCGCGAGATGGCCGAGACGGTCGGTGTCCATCTGGGTGACCATGACGTGAGCGTGGTCGTGGCCTCACCGCTGGACCGGGCCCAGGAGACGGCGGGACCGATCGCCTCTGCCCACGGTCTCTTGATCATCACGGACAAGCGGGTGATCGAGGCTGACAACTATTTCGAAGGCAAGACGTTCGGGGTCGGTGATGGATCGCTGAGATACCCCAAGCACTGGCCCAAGCTCGTCAACCCGTTCAAGCCGTCTTGGGGGGAGCCTTACGGGGAGATCGCCGACCGGATGCTGTCGGCCATCGCGGACGCCCGCGGCCTGGCCCGGGGCCATGAGGCCGTGATCGTCTCCCACCAACTGCCGGTGTGGACCGTGCGCTCCAAGCTGGAGGGTCGCCACCTGTGGCACGACCCGCGCAATCGCCAGTGCTCCCTGGCCTCCCTGACGTCCTTGACGTTCGTGGGCGACGAGCTCGAGTCCATCACCTACAGCGAGCCCGCGGCAGCTCTGCTGCCGGGAGCACGCAACATCGCAGGCGCATGAGCTCGGCTGCTGCGGTGTTTCGCCGGCTCGCGGTCACCGTCATCGTCACGACGGCAGTGGCCACCATGTCCTTCGGCCTCTCCGCCTGTAGCTCTGACGCCGGTTCCATCGCGGCGCAAGCCAGATCCGGCGACGGCAAGGGTTATGTCTCCGGTGACGGCAGTATCGAGCGGTTGGCCCCGGACAAGCGCTCGATCCCGGTGGCCCTGACCGGCACGACGTTGCAGGGCACACCGTGGAAGGTCTCCGACGCCAAGAACCACGTCTTGGTCCTGAACGTCTGGGGCCAGTGGTGCGGTCCGTGCGTGGCCGAGATGCCGCACCTGCAGCAAGTCTGGTCGCAGCTGTACATATCCGGCAAACCGGTGCAGTTCATGGGCATCAACTACCGTGACGGCGTCGAGACGGCCAAGGCTTTCTTGCGGGCCAACAAGATCACCTACCCCTCGCTGCAGGACGACGGCGGGGCCACCCTGCTGGCCCTGCGCGGAAAGGCGAACACCACGCCCACGACGCTGGTTCTGGACCGCCAGGGACGCATTGCGGCCCGGGTCTCGGGGCCGGTCACTGCCGATACCCTCAGTGGGCTCGTCAACGACGTGCTCGGCGAGAAAGCGTGACCGCTGACGCCGCGGGCGCCATCGCGTCCGGGGCGCTGCCACTGGCCATCCTCGTCGCCGTTGCGGCGGGCTTGGTCTCCTTTGCCTCCCCGTGTGTCCTGCCACTGGTGCCGGGCTTCCTTGGGTATGTGACTGGTCTGTCCGGCGTCAGCCTGGAGCAGCGCGGCCGAGGTCGGCTCATGTTCGGAGCACTGTTGTTCGTGCTGGGGTTCAGTGTCGTGTTCATTGCGGTTGCAGTGACCGCATCCGCGGCCGGAACGTTGTTGAAGGAGCACCAGAGCCTGTTGATGAGGCTTGGTGGCGTCATCGTGATCCTCATGGCGCTCGTGTTTCTCGGCAGTGGCAGGCTGAGCACCTTGCGGCCCGGCTGGAAGCCGGCTGCCGGTCTGGCCGGAGCGCCGCTGCTGGGGATGGTGTTTGGCCTGGGGTGGGCTCCATGCACCGGGCCGACGTTCGGCGCGATCATCGCGCTGTCGACGGCGCTGTCCGGCGACCAGCACGTCATCGCCCGTGGCATCGGGCTCGCCACGGCCTACTCGGTGGGCCTGGGTCTGCCGTTCCTGCTGATCGCCGCCGGCTACTCTCGGGCCGGGCTAGCTTCTCGGTGGCTGCGAGAGCATTACCGCGGCATCCAGATCGCCGGCGGCGTGCTCCTGCTGGTCGTCGGGCTCCTGCTCGTGACTGGCTTGTGGGAGATAGTGACCACCTCGATGCAGGCCCGCCTGGTCGACCAGTTCAGAACGGTGTTGTGATGACGCGGTGTGCAGTGACCAGGCTCGTGCAACGACGGGGTTTTGACGTGACAAGGCTTCTGGAATGACTCAGAGCCGGATGGACACCCGTCCCGACGAGAGCGAAGTGACTCTTCCGGCCCTCGGGCCCGTCGGTATGTTGCGCTGGGCCTGGAGACAGCTCACGAGCATGCGGACGGCGCTGTTCCTCTTGCTGTTGCTGGCGATCGCAGCGGTGCCGGGTTCGATCTGGCCGCAGCGCAACATCGACGCCTCACGAGTGGCGGACTACCTGGTTCGCCACGGGAGTACCGGTCCGTGGCTCGATCGCCTGGGCTTCTTCGACGTTTACTCCTCGCCATGGTTCGCCGCCATCTACCTGTTGCTGTTCGTCTCTCTGGTGGGCTGCGTCGTTCCCCGCTCGAAGATCCACTGGAGGGCGATGCGGGCGCAGCCCCCTCGGGTGCCCCAAAACCTTGAGCGTCTCCCCGAGCATGGTCAGATCGAGGTCGCCGGGGCGCCCGAGGACGTGCTCCAGGTCGCCCGGGATGTCTTGGCGCGCAAGCAGCCCGTGGGTGGGCGCTCTTTCTTCAGGCTCTCAGTGGGCAAGCGCTATCGGATTCGCCGGGACGGTTTGTCGCTGAGCGCTGAGAGCGGTTACCTGCGCGAGAGCGGCAACCTCGTCTTCCATACCGCGCTGATCGTGGTCATCGTCGCGGTGGCGGTGGGGCACCTGTTCGGATGGCGTGGCGACCGCATCCTGGTCACCGGCAAGAGCTTCTCCAACACCACCTCCGCCTACGACACCTTCGACCCCGGTCCCTGGGTGGACACCGCAGGGCTGTCGCCCTTCAGCGTCGCGGTCGACAAACTCGACGTGACTTTCGAGGAGCGCAGCAGCGGCGCGCAGCGCGGCGCGCCCCGCGACTTCACGGCATACACGCGCACCCGGACCAGCCCCGGTGCTCCCCAGATCCATCAGATTCTGAAGGTCAACGGGCCGTTGACCTTCGGCGGGACATCGGTGTTCCTGCTGGGCAACGGATATGCACCCGTCATCACCGTGCGTGATGGCGCCGGGCAGGTACTCATGCACGAAGCCACGCCATTTCTTCCCCAGGACGCCAACTACAAGTCGGTGGGCGCGATCAAGGTCTCGGCGGCCAGCCCGAAACAGCTCGGGTTCTTTGGGTTCTTCCTGCCCTCGGAGTACCTCGACAAGGATGCGGGGCCGTCCTCGTTCTTTCCTGACCTCAAGAATCCTGCCCTGGCGCTCGGGGTCTATGAGGGCGAGCTGTACCCGCAGGGACGGCCGCAGTCGGTCTATACCCTCAGCACCGAGAAGATGACCCAGCTCAAGAACGCCAGGGGCGAGCCGTTGCGGCTGCTGCTGAAACCGGGCCAGACCATCCAGCTGCCAGGTGGCCGGGGGAGTATCACCTTGGATGCGGTGCAGCGCTGGGCGGGGCTCTCTATCCGCTATGATCCGGGCAAGCTGCTCGCGCTCAGCGGCGCCATTGCTGCGCTGGCCGGGCTGATCGCCTCGCTGGTGATCCGCCGTCGCCGGGTGTTCGTGCGCGTCCAGCCGAGCGGACGACGTACCGTTGTCACGATCGGTGGCCTCGCCAAGGGCGAGGACCCCGGGCTGGCGGCGACTATCGAGGACCTGCTCGACGCCATCGCACAGCGGACCGGCACCAAGGGCAGCGGCACGAAGGGCAGCGGCACGAAGATATGACGAACGAGACTCTCGCGCAGTACGCCAACCTGGCCGTCTACTCGGCCATGGCCGTGTTCACCATCGCCATGATCGCGTTTGCCATCGACCTGGCCGGGGCGGCACCCAGGCTCGCTGTGACGGTTCCCCAGACCAAGAAGGAGCCTGCGCTGGTCGGGGCGGGCTCCTCCGCCAGAGCCCCCGCGGATCCGATCCCGACTCCCGACAGAGGAGACCAGCCGCGGAGACGGAAGGCGGCCGGTATCGCGATGATGCTCACCCGGCTGGGTGGTTTGCTGCTCATCGCCGCCGCCGCCATGCGGGGCCTGTCGGTTCATCGTCCGCCGCTGGGCAACATGTTCGAGTTCGCCCTCGTTGGCTCGATGTTCGTGGTTGTCGCCTTCGTCGCCATCAGCCTTCGTCGGGACGTCCGCTGGCTGGGGCTCTTCGTCATCGGCCCGGTGCTGCTGACCCTCGGAATGGCGATCACGGTCTGGTACACCGATGCCAGTGAGCTGCTGCCCTCCCTGAAGAGCTTCTGGCTCGTCATCCATGTCACGGTGGCCACGTTCGCTGTCGCGTTGTTCACCATCGCGTTCAGCGTGACGATCCTTCACCTGGTCAAGACGTGGCTCGAGGCGCAGGACCCCACGGGGATGTCACGCATCAGGACGATCGTGAACACCGCTCTTCCCCCTGCGCGGTCACTGGACCGGACGGCATACGGGATCCACGCCGTGGCGTTCCCCCTGTGGACCTTCACACTCATCGCCGGCGCCATCTGGGCCGAGCAGGCCTGGGGTCACTACTGGAACTGGGATCCCAAAGAGGTGTGGACCTTCGTCATCTGGGTCCTCTACGCCGCCTACCTGCATGCACGCGCGACAACCGGGTGGTCGCCCCGTGCGGCCAACTATCTGGCGCTCGCGGGCTATGGTGCCATTCTGGTCAACTACATGGTCGTCAACGTGTACTTCGTCGGCCAGCACTCGTATTCGGGGATGTGAGCATGGCGCGCTACACGGTGTTGCGGTTGATGATCTTCTTCGGGCTTCTTTGTGCCTTTTGGCTTCTCGGTCTGCGTGACCCCAGCCAGCGCTGGTGGCTGCTCGGGCTCTCGGCGTTGGGCTCGACGGTGGTGTCCTACTTCGTCCTGCAGGGCCCGCGGGGGCAGTTCAGTGCCAGCATTGCGCGCCGCGTCGATGAACGTGCCCGGCGGGCGGAGCAGGCCAACGATATCGACGGGATCGCCGAGGACGCCGAGGCTGACGAGGACTCCGCGCGCCCCTGATTGGCATCGGCCCCGGCTTTGAGGGGTTCAGCCCAGTGTTTGAGGCGAGTCAGCCCAGGTGGGGCGTTGCAGCCAACCCGATCGCCAGCAGCATTGCGTAGACCAGCTCGAAGCGGCCGGTCCCAGACAGTACGGGGACCAGGTCTCTACCGAGGGCGCCGCCCAGGACGCGCCGCAACAACGGGATGGCCAGGGCGAAGGACAGCAGGGCGATCAGGGCGGTTGGGTGGATTGCGCCGGCCACCAGGACGCAGGCGAGCGCGACGCCAACCAGCGCGGCATAGAGCGTCCGGGTCCGGGTCTGGCCCAAGCGGACCGCCAGTGTCCGCTTGCCGTGGGACAGATCTGTCGGTATGTCGCGCAGGTTGTTGGCGACCAGGATCGCTGAGGCGAGGGCGCCGACGCCGACCGCGCCGGCAATCGAGGCCGCGCTGACGGAGAGTGCCTGGGTGTAGGTCGTGCCCAGGGTCGCCACCAGGCCAAAAAAGACGAAGACGAAGACTTCGCCCAGGCCCGAGTATCCGTACGGTCTTTTGCCTCCGGTGTAGTACCAGGCGGCACCGATCGCAGCGGCTCCCACCGCCAGCATCTCGAATGCACCGCTGAGCGCCACCAGGGCCAGCCCGATCAGGGCGGCGGTGGCGAAGCAGATCATCGCCGCGAGCCTGACGTCGCCGGGGTTGGCTAGTTTCTGCCCCACAAGTCGCACCGGGCCGACCCGGTCCTGATCGGTGCCTCGGATGCCGTCGGAGTAGTCGTTTGCGTAGTTCACACCGATCTGCAGCGCCAGGGAGACCAGCAGGGCGAGCAAGGCGTAGGCGGAGTTGCCCTCGTGGAGGGCGTAGGCAGCGCCGGTACCGACCAGAACGGGTGCCACGGCGGCGGGAAGGGTTCGGGGCCGGGCGCCTTCGACCCACTGGGACAACGTGGCCATAGAGTTGTTTCTCGCTCAGTTCTCTGTCAGGTCAGGACGCGGGCAGTCACACGCAGGTGCAGCCACAGGTGCAGTTGCTGACGCGGTCACAGGTTGCGAAGGAAGTCCGGATCGTCGTCGGGGCCCGGAGGTGCCGCCGGGTAGCTCGACCCTCGCCGTCCGCTTCGTGGGCCGTGTTGCCGGCCTGTGACGAGCCAGGCGATGGCGCCGATTCCAGACGGGGCAGAGAGAAGGATCAGCACAACCCAGACGATCTTGGGGAGATGCTGAACGCGGGTGTCCTCAGTCTGGATCGCGTCGATCACTGCATAGATGGTCATGGCGAACGGAATGAGGAAGAGAATCACCTTGATCATCTCGACCTCCTTGCTTGATTGGTGATGTGGTCTTGTCCTGATTTTGTCACGTGTCAGCCGCGGCCTCGCCGTTGTGGTCGAAAAGCCTCCGAACCGCGGATCGGTCGGGCTTGCCGGGGCCGAGCAGAGGGAGCTCAGGCAGGGTCGCCAGCCGCCGCGGCAGCCCATGATCAGGCAGTGTGCCGCGCAGCCGACCTCGCACATCGTCAAGCGTGGGGGGCGGACTGCCCTGCGCGACCACGATGGCGGCACTGACGACCTGGCCCCACTCTGCGTCCGGACTGCCCACCACGATGGCCTCGGCGATGGTGTCGAGCTGGACGAGTGCTGCCTCGACCAGACGCGGAACCACCTTAAGGCCGCCGGTGTTGATCAGGTCGTCGATGCGGCCGTCGACGACCAGGATGGCCCCGTCGAGGTGGCCGACGTCGTCGGTGCGAAACCACCTCGTGCCCTCCGCGTCTTCGGTGAAGACTTCTGCCGTGAGCTCTGGTTCTCCGAGGTAGCCCAGGGCGAGGGTGCCGCCACCGAGCCGGATCCGCCCGTCCTGCTCAAGCTGCACGCGGCTGACCCCAAGAGCGCGACCGTCGTAGACGCAGCCGCCGGCTGTCTCGCTCATCCCGTAGGTGGTGACCACCCGGACCCCGAAACCCCTCGCCCGGGCGAGCAGGCTGGCCGGTGTTGCCGCGCCGCCGAGCAGGACAGCCGCAAACCGGGCGAGCGCACGGCACCCATCGGCGGAGGCGAGTAGGCGGACCAACTGGGTGGGTACGAGGGCGGTGTAGGCCCGTGCGCCGGAGGCGATCTGCCCGGTGGCACGGGCGAACGCCGCGCTGGTGAAACCTCCCGCCAGATCCATACAGACGGGCCTCGTGTCCGCGACCAGCGAGCGGACCAGGACCTGGATTCCGGCGATGTGGTGGGCCGGCAGCGCCAGCAGCCATTGGCCCTGGCCGCCCAGCCGCTGATGAGTGGCGTCGGCAGAGGCGCGTAGGGCATCACCGGTCAGCATCGCCAGCTTGGGGCGCCCGCTGGAGCCGGACGTAGCGATCGTGAGGCAAAGGTCTTCAGGGAGGTCGCTCAGCTCGTCTGGGACGGGCTGTGGGGGACTGCTGGTGGCATGTGGGGCCACGGGGGGGCCTGTTCCTGCCAGAGCGCTCTGCAGGTCCCCCAGGACGCTGAGCGCAGCAAAACCCGAAGGGACGGGCAGGGCGCGCAGACCGGGACCACTCACCCGCAGAGCCTACGTTCCTCGTCAGCGTGAATACTGGGCGGGTGAATGAGATGACGCGACCCTTGGCAGTGGTGACAGGAGCGAGCGGTGGCATAGGAGCCGCCACGGCTCGCCGACTTGCCAGCGAAGGGTTCGAGGTCGTGTGTGCGGCACGGCGCGCTGACCGGATAGCGGCCCTGGCTGCAGAGATCGGCGGACGGGCAGTGGTCTGCGACGTGACCTCAGCCGACGACGTGGCGGGGCTCGCCGCTGATGTCGGTGAGCGATGTGACCTGCTTGTCAACAACGCCGGCGGCGCACTCGGGGCCGACCCGGTGGCCGAGTCTGACCTTGCTCAGTGGCGGTCGATGTACGAGGTCAACGTCATCGGTGTCGTCGCCGTGACCAAGGCGCTGCTGCCCGCGCTCGTGGCATCGGAGGGCCAGATCGTGGTGATGGGGTCAACAGCGGGTCAGGTCGCCTATGAGGGCGGTGGCGGTTATGTCGCAGCCAAGTCCGCAGTCCGCGCGGTCGTCGACACCTTGCGCCTGGAGCTGTGGGACCAACCGGTGCGGGTTTGCGAGATAGCGCCGGGCATGGTGCGGTCGGAGGGTTTCGCGCTGACCCGGTTCGACGGGGATCGGGCCAAGGCCGACGCCGTGTATGCCGGTGTGGCCCAGCCGCTGACGTCCGAGGACATCGCTGAGTGTGTGGCGTGGGTCGCGACCCGGCCCCCTCACGTCAACATCGACCGGATGATCGTGCGTCCTCGTGCGCAGGCGGCAAACCACAAGGTCCACCGCGTCCTGGGGTAGGGGTGGTCAGTAGTAGTAGGGGAATGGTGACCAGTCGGGGTCGCGCTTCTCCAGGAAGGAATCCCGTCCCTCGACCGCCTCGTCGGTCATATAGGCCAGTCGCGTCGCTTCACCAGCGAACACCTGCTGGCCCATCAGGCCGTCGTCGGTCAGGTTGAACGCGAACTTGAGCATGCGCTGGGCGGTGGGGCTCTTGCCGTTGATCTCCCTGGCCATCTGCAGCGCTTCAGCCTCGAGGTCGGCGTGGTCGGCGACGATGTTGACTGCGCCCATCCGATGCATGTCCTGCGCAGAGTACGTGCGTCCCAGGAAGAAGATCTCCCGGGCGAGCTTCTGTCCGACCATCTTGGCCAGGTAGGCCGAACCATAGCCCGCGTCGAACGAGCCCACGTCGGCGTCGGTCTGCTTGAACTTCGCGTGTTCGCGGCTGGCGATGGTCAGGTCACACACGACGTGCAGGGAGTGGCCGCCGCCTGCCGCCCAGCCGTTGACCACGGCGATGACCACCTTGGGCATCGTGCGGATGAGACGCTGAACCTCCAGGATGTGCAGACGCCCGCCCTGCGCCGAAACCCGTGCGGTGTCAACGGTGTCCACGGTCTCGCCGTCGGCGTACTGATAGCCGCTGCGTCCCCGGATCCGCTGGTCTCCGCCGGAGCAGAAAGCACGGCCGCCGTCTTTCGAGCTGGGGCCGTTGCCGGTCAGCAGCACGGTGCCGATGTCGGGGGACATCCGCGCGTGGTCCAGGACGCGATACAGCTCGTCTACCGTGTGCGGGCGGAAGGCGTTGCGCACCTCGGGGCGGTTGAACGCGATGCGCACCGCGCCGGTCGCTCTGGCTCGGTGGTAGGTGATGTCGGTCAGGTCGAAACCGTCTACGACGGTCCACGCGGCCGGGTCAAAGGTCTCGCTTACGCTCTGTTCGCTCACGTCAGCGAGAATATGCCGCATGACGTCCCCGCTGGTGCCCGACCTGGCAGAACTGCTCGACACGCTGTCTGTGGTACAGATCCCGATGCGGGTCAGATTCAGGGGCGTGACGATGCGAGAGTCGGTGCTGATCCGCGGTCCCAAGGGTTGGGGCGAGTTCGCGCCCTTCCCGGAGTACGACGACCTCGAGTCCTCTCGCTGGCTCGCGGCCGCCTTCGAGGCCGGCTGGGTGGGGTGGCCGGACCCCGTTCGTGGGTCGGTGCCGGTGAACGCAACGGTGCCTGCTGTCCCTGCCGATCAGGTCGCCGGCATCCTGGCGCGGTATGACGGGTGCACGACGGTCAAGGTCAAGGTCGCCGAGCTGGGCCAACAGCCGGGCGACGAGATCGACCGGGTGGCCGCGGTCAGAGACGTGATGGGCCCGGGTGCACGGATCCGGGTGGATGCCAATGGAGGCTGGAGCGTCACTGAGGCGGTCGGCGCCCTGCGCAGGCTTGCCGCATACGGGCTGGAGTATGCGGAGCAGCCGTGTGCCACGGTCGAAGAGCTGGCGTCGCTGCGAGTTGCCTTGGCACACAACGGTATTGATGTCATGGTGGCGGCTGACGAGTCGATCCGGCGAGCCTCCGACCCGATGCGGGTGGTTCGCGAGGAGGCGGCAGACATCATCGTGGTCAAGGTAGCGCCACTGGGGGGAGTGCGGTCGGCGCTCGCAATCGCGCAGGAGTGTGGGCTCCCGTCGGTCGTCTCCAGTGCACTGGAGACCAGCGTGGGCATCCGCGCAGGGCTCGCCCTGGCGGCTGCCCTGCCCGAGCTGCCGTTTGCCTGCGGACTCAGCACGGTCGAGCTGATGGCCGGTGACGTCACGCAGGACTCGCTCGTCCCGGATGCCGGATCGATCGTGTTGCGCGACCTCACGCTCGATCCGGGCCTTCTCGACCGGTGGCAGGCGCCGGCCGGCCGCCAGCAGTGGTGGCGCGAGCGGGTTGCCCGCTGCCACGGCCTGGTCAGGCGGGACGGACGACGAGACATACCTGCTGGTTCTTCACCCGAGTGAGCACCAGCGTCATCTCGACCGACCCGGACAGTCGCAGCTGGCGACGCAGCTCGTCGGCATCCAGCACCACCCCACGCTTCTTGATCGTCACGCGACCGACGCCGCGTTCACGCAGCCACGCGCGCAGCGCCTTGACGTTCAACGGCATGGACTCGTCCACGGCAAAGCGTCGGGCATAGCCGACGTCGACACATCTGTCCGAGGTCACGTAACCGACGCCGGAGTCCAGCTCGAAGCCGTCCACCACCGACGTCAGCGCCCCAGTCAGTCCGGCCCGGATCACGGCCCGGTCGGGTTCGTACAGCCAGGCGCCGATCTGACTCAGTGATGACGCCACCGGAGCAGCACCCCCGGCTCCTTCCGCATCCGACTCACGCACGGTCCAAGACCGTCCCTGCGAGCCGATCACCAAGGCCGAGCGCCCGACATGGCTGACCAGGGGGCCCCACCAGATCGCACACTCCAGCACTTCGCCGGCCAGCGATGTCCACTGGGCCTCGGTGCCGGCCGGGATCGCCCCGTGCGGGAACGACGGCGAGAGCTTGGCCCCGGTGGCCGGCAGCGACTGGGCGATGGACTGCACCATGGACCACGTGGGCGAGATGGCGTCCAGCTTGAACACCCGCCGGGTCTTGCCGCGTGCGTCGGTGACACCCGGGGTACGCCGGGCCGGGTCGAGCCAGGCGCCGGTGTGCCGTGCGCCCTCCCCGCTCGGCAGCTGGGTTCCCTCGGCGGTCCCGATGAACGCCGAGGCCCCGGGCCAGTGCCGCAGGTTGACCCCGGCCAGCGTGGCGGTCACCTCGTCGGCGTCGATGGCAGTCACCTGGAGGTCCAGCCCCGCGATGGCCATGGCATCGGCGCCGATACCACAGCCGAGGTCGAACACCTGTTCAATCCCGGCCCCGCGGAACCGTTGCGCATGGCGGGCCGCGATCTCAAGCCTCGTGGCCTGTTCCAGACCGTCGGCGGTGAACAACATCCCGTCGGCGAACTCCCCGAACTTCTCGTGGCCCTTGGCCCGCAGCCGGGACTGTGTCAGAGCCGCCGCGATCAGGTCTGCGTCGAACCCGGCCAGGCGAAGCCCTTCGCCCAGGGACAGGGAAGCGGACTCGTCATATGGGGGAAGTGACTGCAGCAGACCCCAGCCTTCGCCGGAGACCAGCTTCGTCACGGCGTCGAGGTCCATGACAGACATTCTCCACCATCGGGGGTTTTGCAGCGTCGCAGCGGCTCGTTCGTGACCCGTCGCGAGGCCATATCTGGCACTCGAGTTGACCGAGTGCTAACCGGCAACCTACATTCTGATTAGCACTCGTCATGTGCAAGTGCTAACCGCGTGCAATGAGCAGGTCGACCCCGCGACGGAGGCCGGCGCATCAATCGCCTGATAGATCGCACCACAGATCGCACTCAGCGTTCTTTCCTGTCCATCTTCGACATTCCCGAAGGGGAGGTCACACGTGTCGGTTTCCATCAAGCCCCTCGAAGACCGCATCGTCGTCAAGTCCAGCGAGGCCGAGCAGACCACTGCGTCCGGTCTCGTGATCCCGGACACCGCCAAGGAGAAGCCCCAGGAGGGCGAAGTCCTGGCGATCGGTCCCGGCCGCATCGACGACAACGGCAACCGCGTTCCACTTGACGTCGCCGTTGGCGACAAGGTCATCTACAGCAAGTACGGCGGCACCGAGGTCAAGTACGACGGCGAGGAGTACCTCATCCTGTCCGCTCGTGACGTCCTCGCGATCGTCACCCGCTGATTCTCAGCCCGCGCGTATGACGCGCCCCGGCGGCGGGCCTTCAACAGGTCCGTCCCGGGGCACCGTCATCCACCCGGGCACAGTCCGCAATCCTTAGAAGACGGCATGCCAGTCCGTATGCCGACCCGTGCCTTTGGCAATTGCCCAGGCAGCACCCCCAAGAACCGATAGTAGTTAGGGAAGGCTCATGGCCAAGACGCTGGAATTCGATGACGCGGCGCGCAAGTCGCTCGAGCGTGGCGTGGACAAGCTCGCCAACGCCGTCAAGGTGACGCTCGGCCCAAAGGGCCGCAACGTTGTTATTGACAAGCAGTGGGGCGCCCCGACCATCACCAACGACGGCGTGACGATCGCCCGTGAGGTGGAGCTCGAGGACTCCTACGAGAACCTCGGCGCGCAGCTCGCCAAGGAGGTCGCCACCAAGACCAACGACGTGGCCGGTGACGGTACGACCACCGCGACCGTGCTGGCTCAGGCCATGGTCAAGGAAGGCCTGCGCAACGTTGCCGCCGGCGCCGCTCCGTCCTCGCTCAAGCGCGGCATCGACGCTGCCGTCGAGGCCGTCAATGCTCGTCTGCTCGAAGCCGCACGAGAGGTCGAGGGCAAGGAAGAGATCGCCCAGGTCGCTGCGCTGTCGGCACAGGACCCGATCATCGGTGGCCTGATCGCCGAGGCGTTCGACAAGGTCGGCAAGGACGGCGTCATTACGGTCGAGGAGTCCCAGACCGCGATCACCGAACTCGAGTTCACCGAGGGCATGCAGTTCGACAAGGGCTACCTCTCGCCCTACTTCGTGACCGACCCCGAGCGCATGGAGGCTGTCCTGGAGGACGCCTACGTGCTGATCACCCAGGGCAAGATCTCGGCCGTTGCCGACATCCTCCCGATCCTTGACCAGGTCGCGCAGGCCAAGAAGTCCCTGCTGATCATCTCCGAGGACGTTGATGGCGAAGCGTTGTCCACCCTGGTGGTCAACAGGATTCGCGAGATCCTCAAGGTTGTTGCCGTCAAGGCTCCGGGCTTCGGCGACCGCCGCAAGGCGATGCTGCAGGACCTCGCGGTGCTCACTGGCAGCTCGGTCATCAGCGCAGAGGTGGGCCTCAAGCTCGACTCGACCAAGCTCGAGGACCTGGGCACCGCACGCCGCATCGTGGTCACCAAGGACAACACGACCATCGTTGACGGTGCCGGTGACAAGGACGAGCTTGCCGGTCGGGTCCACCAGATCAAGAGCGAGATCGAGCGAACCGACTCGGACTGGGATCGTGAGAAGCTCCAGGAGCGCCTCGCCAAGCTGTCCGGCGGTGTCTGCGTGATCAAGGTCGGCGCGCACACCGAGGTTGAGCTCAAGGAGAAGAAGCACCGTATCGAGGACGCCATCTCGGCAACTCGTGCGGCCATTGAAGAGGGCATCGTCGCCGGTGGCGGCTCGGCTCTCGTTCACGCCGTCTCGGTGCTGGACGACCTCGATCTGGATGGTGACGAGGCGACGGGCGCGAACATCGTGCGCAAGGCGGCAGCCGAGCCGCTGCGCTGGATCGCCGAGAACGCAGGCCTCGAGGGCTACGTCGCGGTGTCCAAGGTGGCCGAGCTGGAGGCCGGCAACGGCCTCAACGCGGAGACCGGCGAGTACGGCGACCTGATCAAGGCTGGAATCATCGACCCGGTCAAGGTCACCCGTTCGGCGCTGCGCAACGCTGCATCGATCGCCTCCATGATCCTGACGACGAACACGCTCGTCGTCGAGAAGAAGGTCCAGGAGGAGCCGGCCGACGGCGGCCAGGGTCACGGTCACGGTCACTGACCCACCCCTGAAACACGACGAAGGCCGCAACCCCGGAGGTTGCGGCCTTCGCTGTCGTCGGGCACCGGTGGCCCGGCGATGGTTTGGTGGTCGTCCAGAGATGGTCAGGCTGAGGTGACCCGGATCTGTGTCTCGCCCACGCTGACCGACGAGCCGGGCCGGACCTGGCGCCCGCGCCGGCGATCGACCTCGCCGTCCACGCTCACCTTGCCGTCCTCGATCAGAGTCCTGGCCTGCGCGCCGTCATCCACGACCCCGGCCAGTTTCAGCAGCTGACCGAGCCGGATCATCTCGCCGGTGATGGCGACGTCGATGGCATTGCTCACTCGGTTGATGTCAGCGTGTTGATGTCATGGCTTGGCTGGACGTCATTGGCCTGGATGATATGGCTCAGCTCGCGGCCGGGAAGACCGGCGAGGGCAGATACGACGCCTCACGTTCATACTCGGTCATGGCGCCCCACACGCCGTACGGCTCACGTACGTGTAGCGCGTGCTCACGACAGTTCTGCAGGACCGGGCAGCCCAGGCACACGGCTTTGGCGGCACTGTCCCGGCGGCGACGCGCCGGCCCTCGTTCACCCTCGGGGTGGAAGAAGACGTCCGGATTCTCACGCCGGCAAGCGCCGTCCAGCTGCCATTGCCACAGATCTGCGACTGGCCCGGGTAAGCGGGATACGGTGGCCAATGGGTGTCTCCTTCGATGATCCGGCATGCTGCCGGTTCGCGGAGTCGTCCCAGGGGGAGTATTGAGTACTAATGAGGCCTTGGCCCGCGCAGTGCGGACGCTACCCGGGTATTGGGGTGTGAAACAAGGGTCCTGCGGGGTGACTTGGGCGATAGAGCGCGACAAGCGGCACGTCCGCCAACGCCCCGTGCCTGCCGTAGAATCGGAAAATGAGTTTACCGGCCGCCTGGGAGACCGCGGTTCCTGCCCCTTTTGCCGCACCGTTTGCTGCCCTTGGTCTCACCTTTGATGACGTGCTGCTGCTGCCCGGAGCCACCGAAGTCATCCCCAGTGAGGCCGACACGTCGGCCCGGCTGTCCCGCAACATCTCCCTGAAGCTGCCGCTGGTCTCTGCTGCGATGGACACGGTCACCGAGGCGCGGATGGCGATCGCCATGGCCCGCCAGGGCGGCATGGGCATCCTGCATCGCAACCTCTCCATTGAGGACCAGGCCCGGCAGGTGGATCTGGTGAAGCGCTCGGAGTCCGGCATGGTCTCGGACCCGGTCACCACTACTGGGGATGCAACGCTGGCCGAAGTCGATGAGGCGTGCGGGCGGTTCCACATCTCAGGTCTGCCCGTCATCGACGACGCTGGCGTTCTGATCGGCATCATCACCAATCGCGACCTGCGCTTCGAGACGGACTTCAGCCGTCCTGCCTCCGAGGTCATGACCCCGATGCCGCTGGTCACCGCACGCGTGGGAGTGGACAAGATCGAGGCACTGGCGCTGCTGGCGCGCAACAAGATCGAGAAGCTTCCGCTGGTCGATGAGGCCGGGCGGCTCAAGGGTCTGTTCACGATCAAGGACTTCGTCAAGACCGAGCAGTACCCGATGGCCACCAAGGACAGTTCGGGGCGCCTGCGGGTCGGGGCTGCCATCGGGTTCTTCGACGACGCGTGGAAGCGAGCGATGGCGCTGGTCGACGCGGGCGTGGACCTGCTGATCGTTGACACCGCCAACGGACACGCCAGGGGCGTCACCGACATGATCCGCAGGCTCAAGTCCGAACCTGCGGTGGCCCACGTCGACATCGTCGGAGGCAACGTGGCCACCCGGGCGGGTGCTCAGGCGCTGGTCGACGCCGGCGCCGATGGCATCAAGGTGGGTGTGGGTCCCGGCTCGATCTGCACAACCCGCGTCGTGGCCGGCGTCGGCGTCCCGCAGGTCACTGCCATCTACGAGGCTGCGCTCGCGTGCAAGGCCGCTGGGGTCCCGGTCATCGGTGACGGCGGTCTGCAGTACTCCGGTGACATCGCCAAGGCGCTCGTGGCCGGTGCCGACACCGTGATGCTCGGCTCACTGCTGGCCGGCTGCGAAGAGAGCCCGGGTGAGCTGGTCTTCATCAACGGCAAGCAGTTCAAGAGCTATCGCGGCATGGGTTCCCTCGGCGCCATGCAGTCGCGCGGCCGTGGCAAGTCATACTCCAAGGACCGCTACTTCCAGGGTGACGTCACCGATGACGACAAGGTGGTGCCCGAGGGTATCGAGGGTCAGGTGCCCTACCGCGGCCCGCTCGCGGCCGTGGCATACCAGCTGATCGGGGGCCTGCGTCAGTCCATGTTCTACGTGGGCGCTCCTTCGATCCCAGAGCTGCAGGCCCGCGGGAAGTTCATTCGGATCACGCCGGCCGGGCTCAAGGAGAGCCACCCGCACGACATCCAGATGACCGTTGAAGCGCCCAACTACAGCCAGCGTTGACGGCGCCCCGGCCATGGCCTGGACGGGCCGCTAGCCTTGGCCCGTGAACCAGATCGAGATCGGGCGTGGCAAACGAGGTCGCCGGGCATATTCCTTCGATGACATTGCGGTGGTGCCCTCACGGCGCACCCGCGATCCGGAGGAGGTGTCGGTCGCCTGGCAGATCGACGCCTACCACTTCGACCTTCCGGTGATAGCGGCGCCGATGGACTCGGTGATGTCCCCCGAGAGCGCCATCGCCTTCGGCAAGCTCGGCGGGCTGCCGGTGCTCGACCTCGAGGGCCTGTGGACGCGCTATGACGACCCGACGTTCCTGCTGGCCGAGATTGCCTCGCTCGACCCCTCCTCTGCGACGGTCCGGCTGCAGCAGATCTACGCCGAGCCGATCAAGCCGGCGCTAATTACCGAGCGACTGCGTCAGGTGCGCGAGGCAGGCATCACCGTGGCCGGCGCACTCTCGCCGCAGCGGACCCAGGAGTTCTGGGAGACCGTTGTCGCCGCCGGCTGCGACCTCTTTGTCATTCGTGGCACGACCGTCTCGGCTGAACACGTCTCGAGCCGGGCGGAGCCCCTGAACCTCAAACGCTTCATCTACGAGCTCGATGTCCCGGTCATCGTCGGCGGCGCCTCGTCCTACACGGCGGCGCTGCACCTCATGCGCACCGGTGCAGCCGGGGTGCTCGTCGGATTTGGCGGCGGCGCTGCACACACGACGCGACTCACTCTGGGAATTCATGCGCCGATGGCGTCAGCGATCGCCGACGTGGCGGCAGCCCGGCGGGACTACATGGATGAGTCCGGTGGTCGCTACGTGCACGTCATCGCCGACGGTGGCGTGGGACGCAGCGGTGAGATCGTCAAGGCCATCGCCTGTGGCGCTGATGCGGTGATGCTCGGGGCGGCGCTCGCACGGGCGACTGACGCTCCGGGGCGGGGTTTCCACTGGGGCTCCGAGGCGCACCACCCGCTCCTGCCGCGCGGTGAGCGGGTCGAGGTCGGGGCACTGGCATCGCTCGAAGAGATCATGCTGGGTCCGGGCCGGATGGCCGATGGCACGACCAACCTCATCGGAGCGCTGCGACACGCCATGGCCACGACGGGCTACTCCGACCTCAAGGAGTTCCAGCGCGTCGAGGTCGTCGTAGCCCCCTACCAGCGAAGCTGAAGGACCTGCCAGATGCGATCTACAACCACGGCGGCGCTCTCACCGCAGGACCGCTCCCGGGCTCTGTCGGCGATGCAGGAGGACGAGCTCGACCTCTTGATCGTGGGCGGCGGGGTGGTGGGCGCTGGAGCTGCCCTTGACGCCGTGACGCGTGGCCTGTCGGTCGGGATCCTGGAGGCCCGCGACTGGGCCTCGGGCACGTCGAGCCGTTCCAGCAAGCTGATCCACGGCGGTCTGCGCTACCTGGAGATGTTCGACTTCCGGCTTGTCCGCGAGGCGCTCAAGGAGCGAGGCCTGATGTTGCAGCGTCTTGCCCCGCACCTGGTACGCCCGGTCCCGTTCGTCTACCCGCTGACCCATCACGGCTGGGAACGGTTGTACGTCGGAGCCGGACTGAGGCTGTACGACGCTCTCGCGACGCTCTCGAGCACCGCGAGCGGCGTCCCTCGTCACAAGCACCTCACCAAGCGTCAGGCGCTGCACCTGGTGCCGAGCATGCGCAAGGACGCACTGGTCGGCGCCGTCAAGTACTACGACGCCCAGGTCGACGACGCCCGCCATACGATGTTCCTGGTTCGCACCGCCGTGGCGTACGGCGCCCTGGCCGCGAACCGTTCTCGTGTCACGGGTTTCATCCGCCAGGGCGAACGTGTTACCGGGGTGCGGGTCCGCGATCTCGAAACGGGTCAGGACCTCGAGATCCGCGCCAGGCAGGTCCTCAACGCCACCGGCGTCTGGACTGACGAGACCCAGTCGCTGGTGGGCGAGCGCGGACAGTTCAGGGTCCGGGCCAGCAAGGGCATCCACCTGGTCGTGCCGCGTGACCGGATCCAGTCCCAGAGCGGTCTGATCCTGCGCACGCCGACCTCCGTGCTTTTCGTCATACCGTGGGGCCGGCACTGGATCATCGGGACGACCGACACCGACTGGTCGCTGGACAAGGCGCACCCCGCAGCCAGCAGCAGCGACATCGACTACATTCTGCGGCACGTCAACAAGGCGCTGGTCACACCGCTGACGCGTGAGGACGTCGAGGGCGTGTATGCCGGGCTTCGCCCACTGCTCGCCGGCGAGAGCGAGACGACTTCGGCCTTGTCGCGTGAGCACGTCGTTGGGCACCCGACCCCCGGGCTGGTGGTCGTGGCCGGTGGCAAGTACACGACATACCGCGTGATGGCAGCCGATGCGGTCGACGAGGTCGCTCGCGGACTGGACGGTCGGGTGCCGGCTTCGTGCACCCAGCGGATCCCCTTGCTGGGCGCCGAGGGCTATGACGCGGCGTGGAACGCCCGTCATCGCACCGCGACCCGTTACGGCATTCACGTGGCGTGGGTCGAGCACCTGCTGCAGCGGTACGGGTCCCTGGCCACCGAGGTGCTCGACCTGTGCGATGCCGATCCTGTTCTGGCAGAGGCGCTTTCGGGTGCCGATGACTATCTGGCCGCCGAGGTCGTCTACGCGGCCAGCCACGAAGGTGCCCGCCACCTGGATGACGTGCTGACCCGTCGTACCCGGATCTCGATCGAGACCTGGGACCGGGGAGTCTCGGCGGCAGGTCCGGCCGCAGCCCTGTTGGCAACAGTCCTCGGCTGGAGCGAGCAGCAGCAGACCAAGGAGATTGAGCATTATCTCGCCAGGGTCGAGGCCGAACGGGCATCCCAGCAACAGCCCGACGACGAGAGCGCTGACAGCGCGCGCATGCGCGCCTCTGAGATCGTTCCGCTCGCCTGAATCCTGGCCGACCCGGTCCCCTTTCCCGCCTGAGTTCTCCCCTGAGACTAGGTGATTCGGGCCAATTGGGTGACAGAAGTGCGTTCGCGCCATACCCTGACATCCATGACTTCGGACGTTATCGCCGATCCCGAAAGAGATTCCACGGCGACCTACGCTGTCGACCCCGGGCTTGCCCGCCGCCTCACCGCGCGCGTGGTGTGCGCACCCCGGCCGAAGACGGTGCTCACCCATACGCCGATGACCGGCGCCCCCCTCGCGTCGCTGCCCCAGTCGGTGCCAGCCGACATCAAGGTGGCCTACACGAGCGCCCGGGCCGCGCAGCGCTTCTGGTCCCGGACGCCGATGCAGCACCGAGCCCGGATCTTCCTGCGGTTCCACGACCTGGTGCTGGCGCAGCAGGAGCAGCTACTCGACCTCATCCAGCTCGAGTCCGGCAAGGCGCGGCTGCAGGCCTTCGAGGAGGTGGCTGACACGGCAAACGTGAGCCGTCACTATGCTCGCCGCGCGGCGGGGTATCTGCGGCCGCACCGTCGTTTGGGGGTCTTCCCGCTTTTCAGCCAGGCAGTTGAGTTGCGCCATCCCAAGGGTGTCGTGGGAATTGTCGCCCCATGGAACTACCCGCTGTCGTTGTCGGTCACTGACGCGATCCCGGCGCTGTTGGCCGGAAACGCGGTGGTTCTGCGGCCCGACAACCAGAGTGCCCTGACGGCTTTGGCGGCCGTCGCTCTGCTCGACGAGGCAGGGTTGCCCGAGGGGATGCTTCAGGTCGTGCTCGGCGACGGCGCCACAGTCGGTAGCGCGGTCCTGGACAACGCCGACTACGTCTGTTTCACGGGGTCAACCTCGACCGGGCGCATGGTGGCCCAGAAGGCCGGCGGGCGTCTGGTCGGCGCCTCCCTCGAGCTCGGAGGAAAGAACGCCATGTACGTGGCGCACGACGCCAACATCACCAAGGCCGTCCAGGGGGCGCAGCGGGCGTGCTTTTCATCGGCTGGACAGCTCTGCATGACGATCGAGCGGCTGCTCCTGCACCAGAGCATCGCCGATGACTTCCTGGAGGCCTTCGTCGCCGCGACACGCTCCATGCGGCTGACGCCGGACCTGGCCTACAACGCGGATATGGGCTCGCTCGGGTCGGCCGCTCAGCTCGAGCGGGTCAGCGCCCATGTCGAGGACGCCCGTTCCAAAGGTGCGCAGGTCCTGGCCGGCGGTCGGGCTCGGCCAGAGATCGGACCGTACTTCTACGAACCCACCATCCTCACCGGAGTGACCGCTGCCATGGCCTGTCGCGACGACGAGACGTTTGGGCCCGTCGTTTCCGTCTACCGGGTGGGCAGCGACGACGAGGCCATCCTGCAGGCCAACGACAGCGACTTCGGCCTCAATGCCTCGGTGTGGACTCGCGACGTCGCACGCGGCCGGCAGATCGCTCGGGCGATCAAGGCAGGCACCGTCAACATCAACGAAGGCTACGCCGCGGCCTGGGGCAGTGTTGGGGCTCCGATGGGCGGCATGAACAGTTCCGGCCTCTCGCGCCGCCACGGCAGCGAAGGCATCACCAAGTACACGGAGTCCCAGAATGTCACCGCCCAGCACGTCATCGGATTCGCCGCACCGTTCGGGATCTCCGACGAGCGGTGGGCCAAGACCCTCACCGCCGCTTTCGGCGTCCTAAAGCGACTTGGAGTGCGGTGATGGCGGTGCCACTGACGGCGATGACGACGGGAAAAGGGGACGGCAGCACGTACGACTATGACGTGGTGGTGGTCGGCTCGGGGTTCGGTGGGTCGGTCGCGGCCCTGCGGCTCTCAGAGAAGGGCTATCGCGTCCACATCATCGAGTCCGGCCGCCGGTTCGCCGATGAAGACTTCGCCAAGACCTCGTGGAACCTGCGTCGCTACCTGTGGGCTCCACGGCTGAAGCTCTTCGGTGTTCAGCGGATCCATCGCCTGCCCGACGTGATGATCCTGGCCGGTGCCGGGGTTGGCGGGGGCAGCCTTAACTACGCCAACACCTTGTATGTCCCGCCTGCGCCGTTCTTCCAGGACCCGCAGTGGGCCCACATCACCGATTGGCAGTCCGAGTTGGCCCCGCATTACGAGACGGCTTCGCGGATGCTGGGCGTGGTCACGAACCCCTGCGACGGCCCGGTCGAGCAGATCATGCGCCAGACGGCTGATGACCTCGGCGTGGGCGCAACCTTCCGCAAGACACCCGTTGGCGTCTTCTTCGGCAAGCCCGGCGAACGGGTCGCGGACCCGTACTTCGGCGGCGCCGGCCCCGAGCGCACCGGCTGCACGCAGTGCGGCAACTGCATGGTCGGCTGCCGCGTCGGAGCCAAAAACACCCTCGTGAAGAACTATCTCGCCCTCGCCGAAGGCCTCGGCGCCACGATCGAGCCGCTGCGCACGGTGGTCGCCGTCGAGCCGATCGACGATGGCAGCCGCGGCGCCGGATACCGGGTGACCACCGAGGCGACGGGGGCCTGGGTTCGCAAGGGACGCCATACCGTCACCGCGTCGCAGGTGGTGTTCGCGGCGGGTGCCTGGGGGACCCAGCGACTGCTGCAGCGGATGTCGTATGACGGGCTGCTGGGTGATCTCTCGCCAGCGCTCGGTGAGCTGACCCGGACCAACTCCGAGGCGCTGGGCGGTGCGATGACTGTGCGCGTACCACGTGACGTCGACCTCACCAAGGGAGTGGCGATCACCTCCTCTTTCCACGTCGACCCGCAGACACACGTCGAGAACGTGAGGTACGGCAAAGGGTCCAACGCCATGGGGCTACTCGCCACGATCCTGGTTGAGGGTGGGGGATCCATGCCACGACCGGTTCGCTTTCTCGCACAGTCGATCCGCCACCCCATGGTCTTCCTTCGTGCGGTCTCGGTCCGGCGCTGGAGCGAGCGCACCATCATTGGCCTGGTCATGCAGTCCAGCGACAACTCCCTCACCGTCTCGGCCAGGCGCCGCCTGCTGGGTGGGGTCGGCCTCACCTCGAAGCAGGGACATGGCGCGCCCAACCCGACCTGGATCCCCAGCGGGCACCGGGCTCTTCGTCAGCTGGCGATGCGGCTTCAGGAGCGGGCCGGGGTCCGGTCCATGGCGGGCGGCTCGCTTGGCGAGATCGTGGACATCCCGATGACGGCCCACTATCTCGGCGGCGCGGTCATCAGCGACGACCCGGCCAAGGGTGTGGTGGACCCGTGGCACCGGGTCTGGGGATACCCGGGGCTGCACATCGTCGACGGGTCCTCGGTCTCGGCGAACCTCGGGGTCAACCCGTCGCTCACCATCACGGCGCAGGCCGAGCGGGCCATGTCCTTCTGGCCGAACCGCCAAGGTCAGGATCCACGCCCGGCCCAGGGGGCGGCATACGAGCTTCTGGGGGCAGTTTCCCCCAGCCGAGGGCGCATCGCGTCGCCGGGACCAGTTGCCCTCGCCTGACCTTGTCACGCGTGAGCCCACAGCTGGATGCGAAAGAAGCCTGGGTGAATTAGCCTAAGGCGGTGCTGCGGACTGCGTTGAAGCCTCGATGGGTGGGGCTCTTTGCGATTGTGGCCGCCGTGATGTTCACGTTTGGGGTCCTTGGGCTCTGGCAGCTCAACGTCGCCCGCGACAAGGGTCGTGCAGATCAGGTCCGTGCAGCGCCGACGCGTGCGGTCGCCGACCTTGCCTCGGTTCTGACCCCACACGACCCCTTCCCGGGCGACGGCACGGGCCGCCGGATCACGACGAGGGGCAGGTATGACGGGCCCGGGCAGGTCCTCGTGACGCCGCGCCGGCTTCGGGGCGCGCCGGGATACTGGGTTGTGACACCGTTCGTCGTGCGGTCCAGTGGCGCCCGGATCGCCGTGGTGCGGGGATTCGTCACGGATCCCAGACAGGCGCTCGTGCCCGCCACCACTGAGATCAGCCTGTCCGGGACCTTGGCGCAGGGGGAGTCGCCAACGGGTGACACTGCTCTGGCGGCCCCCAAGCTGCCTGCAGGGCAGATGGCCGTTCTGGACCTGTCCCTCCTGGTCAATCGCTGGCCCGGCACGCTGTACAACGCCTTCGTCTTTGCCACTGCCGAGCAGCCGGACGTGACGTCACTGGCGTCTCCAGCCGTGCAGCGGGTGCCCCCACCACCGCTGGTGGGCGGCGGGCTCTCCTGGCGCAACGCGGCATACGCTCTGCAGTGGTGGGTATTCGCCCTCTTCGCCGCATACATGTGGTGGAGGATGGTCCGCGACGACTACGAGGACAGCCGACACAACGACACCCACACCCACACCCACACCTACACCCACACCCACGACAACAGGCCGCTAGCGCCCGTGGGTGAAACAGGAAAGGCAACGAATGTCTGAGCAGGTTCGTCCGATAAGCGATGTGGCCGCCGCACGCAAAGCCCTGCAGTTCTTCAAAGTCATGGCGATCACAGCGGGCTGCGCCCTGTTCGTGCTCATCGCGATCATTGTGATCAACGGGGGTTTCGGCAGGGGTGGGCCGTCCGCCGTCTGGAGCCCGATTCACGGCGCCATCTTCTTCGTATTCGTCCTCTCCATCGCCAACCTCGGTTTCAAGGTGGGGTGGGGCTTGCCGCGCATGATCCTGACCATGATGTCCGGATTCGTCCCCGTGCTGCCTTTCATCGTCGAGGGCAGGGTCGCGCGCGAGGTCGAGGCCCAACTTGACGCGCAGGATGCACCGGTAGCCTTGCCCAGTGACTGAAGCCCTCCCTGAACTGTCTGCCCGGCCGGTGCTCGTTGTCGACTTCGGGGCGCAGTATGCCCAGTTGATCGCCCGCCGGGTGCGTGAGGCCAATGTCTACAGCGAGGTCGTGCCGCACACGATGCCGGTGGCCGCCATGCTGGCCAAGAACCCTGCCGCCGTGATCCTCTCCGGTGGCCCGTCGTCGGTCTATGCCGAGGGCGCGCCGACCCTGGATGTCGCGCTGCTGACAGCAGGGGTTCCGGTGTTCGGCATGTGCTACGGGTTCCAGGCGATGGTTCAGGCCCTGGGCGGAACTGTTGTGCACACCGGTCTCGGCGAGTATGGCTCCACGCAGGCGACGGTCTTCGACCTCTCCTCGACGCTGTTCAACGGTCAGGTCGCCGAGCAGTCGGTGTGGATGTCCCACGGCGACTCGGTCACGGCTGTGCCGGCCGGAATGAAGGTCACCGCATCGAGTGCGGGTGCGCCGGTCGCTGCCTTCGAGGACGATGAGCGCCGGTTGTATGGCGTGCAGTGGCACCCCGAGGTCATCCATTCCACCTATGGCCAGCGGGTACTGGAGAACTTCCTGATCCGCGGGGCCGGTCTGGCTGCGGACTGGACGGCGTCCAACGTCGTCGAGGACCAGGTGACGGCGGTCCGCGAGCAGATCGGCACAGGCCGGGTGCTCTGTGCGCTCTCCGGCGGGGTGGACTCCTCGGTAGCCGCTGCTCTGGTGCAACGTGCGGTCGGCGACCAGCTGACCTGCGTGTTCGTCGACCACGGACTGCTGCGCTCCGGGGAGGCCGAGCAGGTCGAGGAAGAGTTCGTTGCCGCCACCGGGGTCTCGCTGGTTGTCGTCGATGCCCGCGACCAGTTCCTGACGGCGCTGGCCGGAGTCTCGGATCCTGAGCAGAAGCGCAAGATCATCGGCCGCGAGTTCATCCGCTGTTTCGAGCAGGCTGCACGCGATCTGGTCGGGTCGGCCGACGGGACGGGGCACCCCATCGAGTGGCTGGTTCAAGGCACGCTCTACCCCGATGTTGTGGAGTCTGGTGGTGGCACAGGCACCGCCAACATCAAGTCGCATCACAACGTGGGCGGGCTGCCGGACGATCTCCAGTTCAAGCTGATCGAGCCGTTGCGCATGTTGTTCAAGGACGAGGTGCGCCAGGTCGGTCTCGCCCTCGGCGTGCCAGAGGCGATCGTCTGGCGCCAGCCGTTCCCGGGTCCCGGCCTGGCCATCCGGATCGTCGGAGAGGTGACGGCCGAGCGGCTCTCGATCCTGCGCGCGGCCGATGCGATCGCCCGTGAGGAGCTGACCGCAGCCGGCCTCGACCGCGACATCTGGCAGTGCCCGGTGGTCTTGCTGGCCGACGTGCGATCCGTCGGTGTGCAGGGCGATGGCCGAAGCTACGGTCACCCGATCGTGTTGCGCCCGGTCTCCTCCGAGGACGCGATGACCGCAGACTGGACCAGAGTGCCGTATGACGTGCTGTCCAAGATCTCGACCCGGATCACCAATGAGGTCAGTGAGGTCAACCGCGTGGTGCTCGACGTGACGAGCAAGCCGCCGGGCACCATCGAGTGGGAGTGAGCCACCAGCTCTGACCTGCGGTCTTGGTCAGCCATCGACGCGGTTCTCGGACGGAAGGGCACATCACGTCTGCAGACGTAATATGCCAGAGTGCTGCGGGCGAGGCCATGCTTGCCGGACCAGATAGAAGGCATCATCATCGACAAAGCAGCACTGCGCGTCCCTGGCCTAGACCCAATACCACTTAGTTAGGGTTGGCGACTGTAGGGTGGGTTCATGCCCAGAGTTGGTCAGGTCAAGCCGGTCGATGATGAGCGTCTTACGGATCGGATCGCGGTGGGGGTGTTGACCTCGATGTTCCCGCCGGCGTTGGTCGATGAGGTGCTCGAGGCGACGGGCCGGGTGGAGAAGCGTCACCGGCTGCTGCCGGCGCGGGTGGTGGTGTATTTCACGTTGGCGATGTGCCTGTGGGCCGATGAAGGCTACGAGGAAGTCGCCCGGCTCCTGGTCGGGGGTCTTGGGAAGATGGCCCGGTGTCGGGTGCCGACGACGGGTGCGTTGACCCAGGCGCGTGCCCGGCTGGGTTCTGGGGCGTTGAAGGCCTTGTTCGAGCGGGTCGCGTCACCGACGAGCACGCCGGGCGCGGTGGGCTCGTGGTGGGCGGGGATGCGGCTCGTGGCGATCGACGGGACGGTGTTCGACGTGCCTGACACGGCGTCAAACCAGGCTGGTTTCGGGCGGCCGGCCAGCGGCCGGGGTGAAGGGTTGGGCGCGTTCCCACAGGCCCGGGTGGTGGCCCTGGCCGAGTGCGGTACCCACGCGATCATCGGCGCCCAGATCGGGGCCTGCACGATTGGGGAGGCCACGTTGGCCCGTGGGCTGTTCACGCTGCTGGGCGAAGGCATGCTCCTGCTCGCCGACCGGGGCTTCGGCGGCTACGACCTGTGGCAAGGCGCTGCAGCCACCGGCGCCCAGCTGTGCTGGCGGACCAAGGCCAATGCCGTCCTGCCGGTGACCCAAGCGCTATCGGACGGGTCCTACCTGTCGTTTCTGCGTGCACCGCGGGGTAACCCTGGGGGCCCGATTGCCGTCAGGGTGGTCGAGTACACCCTTTCCCACCCATCCCGGGGGGCCGATGAGGCGCCGGTACGGCTCCTGACCACCCTGCTCGATCCGGCCCAGGCACCCGCCACCGAACTCGCGGCACTGTATGCCCAGCGGTGGGAACAGGAGAACGCGTTCGACGAGCTGAAGAC
>Ga0097691_1000115_pt1 | contig 72699 bp, 67 predicted proteins | sample NGESurdeep072012_8_FD_72858 | JGI IMG/M metagenome (GOLD analysis project Ga0097691, IMG submission 72858) | Arctic peat soil microbial communities from Barrow, Alaska - NGEE Surface sample 210-1 deep-072012 | ecosystem: Environmental > Terrestrial > Soil > Wetlands > Peat ...
TCATGCCCTTCGGCAAAGAAATCTCTCGGCGGCAGACGAAACCTATCTGGCCGAACTGGTAGTTGCGAAAACGGGGCTTAGCCGAACAGACGCTGGGAAACGGGTGTCCGAAGTTTTTGTGGAAATTCAGCGGACGGTAGAAATCGCCCGCAAAGCGGTGGCGCATCTATCCCTGTGGATATTTGTTGCTCTCCTGATTGGTGCATTTTGCGCGAGTTATGCCGCGACCATTGGGGGTAGGGAGCGGGATCATGCGAAGCTTGTTTAGCCATTCCTCGCTTCTACTCAGCGTATTTGAACGGCTATCAAACGAATTGAGGAGGCTTTACTATGCGTTCAATTTTGCTTTTGCTGCTAGGTGTGCCGATCCCCGTCATCATTTTGATCGCACTTGTCAGCCATTGTTGATACGGCCGCTGAGACTGCGCCGCTCGGATTTGCAGTCTGGACGGCGTGCGCCTTGGGAACGCATTCGATTTCGGCATCATCAGTGGGTCGTATCTGTAGGTTGCTGCCGCGCTAGGAGTCTGTGCGAGTAATCCGTTTTTGCCCGTTCGCGCGATGGAATACCATGCTACAAGCGAACATAGCCGGAGGCCTTGCCGGTGCGCTCATTGGCATGGGTATTCCGGAGTATGAGACGAAACGCTACGAAGGAAAGGTCAAGGACGGGAACATCTTGCTCTCCGTTCATCCCGAGGACAGCAAAGAGCGCGATCGTGCGAAGAAACTCCTCGAGGCCGGTGGCGCCGTGGATATCTCCTATACAGGCGAAGCTTCTGTTCCCAAGGAACAGCAGCCAGCCGCTCACTGATAAGCTGCTGTTGTAGGTGGGATCTTTTCGATCCCACCTACAAACCTCTCGTGCGCGAGGCGCAGTCCGCCTTCGAGCTGCGCGAGAGTTCCGAATTTAAAGAAACCGCAGATTAGGGTGGTAAAAGAAAGGCACGCGGGGGCTTCACCATGAGGGCATATGACCGAGCGTACCATCGGCTATCAAACGGGGAGTGCGAAGCCGACCATCTTTATTTATTAGCCCCACACAATTATCGCTACCCACAGCGCGTTCCGAGCAGAACGATTCCGAACTTTCGCATCATGCTTATCCACAGCAAAGGAAATTAAGCCACCCCGCTTCTCAAAAAACGCCACTCACCCTCGGCGAGGATGAAATGACACGCCGGTACCGAAAAGAACAGCCCGCATTACCGGGCACAGAAGCAGCGCGCCGTCACGTTCGACAGATCGAACTGTGCCCGCTGCACTGCCAAATCGCCATCGAGCGCGAGCGTGCGCGCGCGCTTGAGATTTGCTATCGCCGGGACGAATCGCGTCCCTTCAGCTTTGTCTTCGCTTCAAGAGAAAGTAGAAAAGGACGGGCCAGCGAGTCAACGCCAGCCCGCTGTCGACTGGTAAAGCTAGGACCAAAGCCAGCCAACACCCCTTCTATCACATTGCGCGCGAGCGTCTATCGACGCCGGGATTACGCTCAGCATGGTAACGTGAAATTGCCCACCCGCGTCCCGCTCGTATGTTGCAGCCCGATTTCGATCCCTAACCAACGACCGTTCGCATCCACCGATGCGCCTACGTTTCGCCCTGCAGAGCACGCGGCTGCCTAAAGCGCGCGACCCTGATCGCAGAAAAGACCGATACCGCTTCCCCCATGTCAATCCCACGTTGTATTGACGCTTATCGGTGGAGATATTCCGATGCCCTTCCGGAAAGGAGGTGCTCAGTTGCGCTATAGATCGATACGACGAAAACCTTCAGAACGACAGAGCGGAACATGCCTGATATTGTTGGATTTTCTTCAATACTTACACAGAAACTTACACATTTTCACATTACTTAAAAATATTTTCAATAATATCGAGCACTTACGGAATCAATCAAACGACTTGGGGCGGATTCAATGGCTCATATTTGAAGCTTGCTGGTGGACCGGTCTCACACTTTGGATGACGCGGTTGATTTCCGGTTGTGAAATGCCGTCGCCGATCACGGCGAAGACCGTCGCAGGCTGTCCAGAGCGGGCAGCAGGGTTCCTTCGTTTTCGTCGTGCCGTACATGGATACGACAGGCCCTGCGGCCTGTCCGGGGCATTGCACAACCTAGCTGGCAGAAATTGCAATTCCCGGTAATTCCAGCAATTATAATTGTCGGCTATGTTTAGGGTTGGGAGCTAAGCAAAACATCGGGGACCTAGGGGACCCAAAGGAGCACTTACTTGGAGATCGATAGAATCGTTGCAGACCTGAAGAAGGAAAGGGACCGGCTTATCAGTGCGATCACGGCTTTGGTGGGAGCGGGATCGACGGCTACCGGCAGGAGAGGCCGGATCGCGGCTTCTAAGCCGGGCGCCACGAAAACAAAGAGACGCGGCGGTATCACCAAAGAGGGCAGAAAGCGGCTGTCGGAGCTTATGAAGAAGCGGTGGGCCGAGCGCAGAAAGAAAGGACTGACGAAACTTAGTAAATAGCGGTACGGATGGATCGCCACCCGTCTCGAGTGTGCGGTTGATTCGCGACCGTCGCGTCCGCACAATCTTCAGATGGCGAATTCAGTACAGCACGCGTTCGATCTTGCGGCGCAGGACTACGACCGCACGCGGCGCCGGCTGGTGCCGGGGTTCGACGACTTCTATCGCGCAGCGATCGATTTGATACGATTTCCGCACGATAGCCGGCTCAAGGTTCTCGATCTCGGCGCCGGCACGGGCCTGATGGCGGCGTTCATCGCGTACAGTTTCCCGCAGGCGCGAATCACGATGGTGGACATTTCGAACGAGATGCTCGAGCGGGCGCGTGCGCGCTTCGAATTGGGCGGCGAGCGCTTCCGCTTCGAGGTCTCCGACTACGGCGTTGACCCGATCCAGGAAAAATACGACGCGGTGGTTTCGGCGCTCTCGATTCATCACCTGAGCGACGGCCAAAAGCGCTCGTTGTTCGATCGAATCCACGGCGCGCTCAACGACGGCGGTGTATTCATCAACGCTGAGCAGTTTCGCGGCGCGACCCCGGAGCGGGACCGGTTTCATCACGAGCGATGGATCACGCGGGTGCGCGAATTGGGGGTGGACGATCGCGACCTGGCGGCGGCGCTCGACCGAATGAAGTTCGATCGCGCGGCGACGCTCGAGGATCAGCTCGAATGGATGCGCGAGGCGGGGTTCCGCGATATCGATTGCGCGTACAAGAATCTGATCTTCGCCGTTTACTGCGGCATCAAGTAGCGAAGAGCGGCGTCCGTCAGTGTTCGGCGGAAGATTCCGCGGCGCCCGATTCTGCTTCCGCGTTCCGATGGTACAAATGGAAGAAAAGGATTCGCGATCTCGTGTGGTTGTAGTCAGGAGGAAATTTAATGGCGCGCAAGCTGTCAATCGGCGTCAATTGGCAGGGCAAGCTCGACTTCAAGGCGGCGATCGAACGCGCAAAAATCGCGGACGCCGCAGGAATCCATTCGATCTGGGTGGCCGAAGCGTGGGGCCGCGACGCCTTCACGCTGCTCACGCTGCTCGCCGAGCACACCAGTAAGGTCCAGCTTGCGACCTCGGTCGTGAATATCTACTCGCGCACGCCGGCCGCGCTCGCGCAGCATTTCGGCACGCTCGACGAGTTGAGCAACGGCCGCATGATCATCGGGCTGGGCACCAGCGGTCCGCAGGTGATCGAACATTTTCACGGTGTTCCGTTCAATCCGCCGCTGACGCGGATGAAGGAGTACGTGGAAATCATCAACATGATAATGGCGCGGACGCCGCTGAACTACGAAGGCAGGCTGTTCAAGCTGCATCGCGGCTTCACGATGCGCTTCGAGACCCCGCGCAAGCATATTCCAATCTGGATCGCCTCGCTCAACAAAAAGAGCGTCGAGTTCACCGCGATGAAAGCCGACGGATGGCTGCCGGTGATGATCCCGATTAACTCGCTCAAGAAGACGATCGCGGATTTCCGCGCGATTGCGACGGCCGCCGGCCGCGAGCCGCGCGCGGTCGCCGTCAAAGCGCCCGGACAGGTGACGGTGACGGCCAACGTCGATCGCGCGGTTGCCGGACATGCAGCCAACGTCGCCTTCTACGCCGCGCGAATGGGCACCTTCTATTCCGAGCAGCTCACCCGCTTTGGCTTCGGCGACGAGGTGCAGAAGGTCAAACAGGCGTGGGCTGCGGGCGGCTCCAAGGCGGGCACTGCGGCGCTATCGCCCAAGCTGCTGGGCGAGTTGGGTTATATCGGCACAGTCGAAGGCGCGATCGAGCGGCTCAAGGCGCAGGAAGAAGCCGGCGTCGATCTGCATCCGGTGGAGATCGACGCGGGCGGCAAGCCGGGCGAGTTCGAGAAGACCGTTGCGCGGTTGCTCGGGTAATCGTGCAGACGGAATTTGCCGAATCCCCGGCAAAGGCGCTATATCGAGGCTGGATGTCGCGTCGCAATCAAGCGGCGCTCCGATCGTACACTCGACGCGGCGTTTCGTAATTTGTGGGAATTGAACGCGTGAGAGGGTCCCCGTGGACTCTCTTCATTTTTGGAGAAGCAGTTCAATGAGAATCAGAATCCGGCCGGTCGCATTCGCACTGCTGCTCGTAGCGGCCGCGTTGCCTGCCCCGGCGCGCGCCGGCGACGCGGCCAACGCGAGCGGCATCAAAGTCGAAGTGACCGGCTTTCGAAACGACAAGGGGCAACTGGGATGCTCGCTGTGGCCCGGTCCCGAGGGATTCCCGCGCGACGACTCTCATATACTGGGTCACATCTGGGCAAAGATTCAGGGCAATCGCGGCGAGTGCGTCTTCGGCGGAGTGTCGGCCGGCGACTATGCCGTCACGCTTTTTCACGACGAGAACGGCAATGGCAAATTCGATTCTAATTTCATCGGCTACCCGCTCGAGGGCTACGGATTCTCAAACAACGCCAAGGCCCAGTTCAAAGCGCCGTCATTCGACGAGACGAAATTTCACTATGACGGCAACGGCTGGAAGCAGATATTGGTGCAGATGATTTATAGGTGATGAAAGCAGTAATCGTTGAAAAATCCGGCGATGAAAATGCGCTCAAAATCGGCGAAGTTGCCGAGCCTGCGCTCAAGCCCGACGAAATACTGATTCGCGTCCGAGCCGCCGGGGTCAATCGCGCGGACATTCTTCAGCGCCAGGGATTCTACCCGCCCCCGCCGGGCGCGTCGGAAATCATCGGCCTGGAATGTGCCGGCGAAGTTGCCGCGGTCGGCGCTGCCGCCATCGGATGGAAAACAGGCGATCGCGCGATGGCGTTGCTGCCGGGCGGCGGTTACGCGCAGAAAGTTGCGGTGCATTACGGATCCGCGATCAAGATTCCCGCGACGCTGAGTTTCGAGGAAGCTGCCGGAATCCCCGAGGTCTTTCTGACCGCGTTCCTGAACTTTTTTATGCTCGCCGGGATCAAGCGCGGCGAGACCGCTTTGATTCACGGTGGCGGCAGCGGCGTCGGCACCGCATCGATTCTATTGCTCAAGGAAGCGGGCGTGCGCGTGATCGTAACTGCGGGCGCGGATGAGAAATGCGAGCAATGCCTCAAGTTGGGCGCCGACGTCGCGATCAACTACAAGCGCGGGCCGTTCGCGCCGGCCGTGAAGGCCGCGACCGACGGGCGCGGCGTGGATGTGATTCTAGACAGCATCGGCGGCGCCTACCTGCCCGGAAATATCGAGTCGCTTGCCAACGGCGGGCGGCTGGTCCTGATAGGCTTGATGAACGGGACGCGCGCCGAGCTCGATCTGGCCGCCGTTTTGCGCCGTCATCTGAAAATCTTCGGCTCGACTCTGCGCACACGCCCAGCCGCCGAGAAAGCGCAGATCGTCGCGGCGTTCCTCGGGCAATTTGGCGCGGCTCTCGAAGCCGGCCGGTTGCGTCCGCCAATTTACAAGGTGATCCCGGCCGCGGACGCGCCGGCGGCGCATCGCATGATGCAAGCGAGCGAGCACTTCGGGAAAATCATTCTCAAGTTCGACTGATCCCGGCGCTCGCAATTCAGGGCGGTCGGTTTCCTGACCTGCTCGAGCGCCGCGGGGAGTGGCGCAATTCGCGAAACTGATGGGTGTTCGCGGGCGCCTTCTGGTAGGATTCGGGGCGAAATAGCGTGAACCCCAAACCGATCAAACCCAACGCGCTCAAACCGGGCGATACAGTTGCGGTCGTCGCGCCCGCCGCGGCGATCGAACGGGAGCATCTCGAGCGTGGCGTCAACGTGCTCGCCTCGATGGGTTTTCGGGTCAAAGTTTCGCAGCGCGTGCTGGCGCGTTCGGGGATATTGGCCGGCGACGATCGCGAGCGGGCGAGCGAGCTTCAAGAATACTTTGCCGACCCCGAGGTCAAGGCGATCTTTTCCGCGCGCGGCGGTTACGGATGCGGGCGGCTACTGCCGCTGCTCGACTTCAAAGCGATGGCCCGCACGCCCAAGATCTTCGTCGGCTTCTCGGACGCAACCTTTATCCTCAACGCGCTGGTCGATTTCGCCGGGATGGTATCGTTTCACGGGCCGATGGTCGCGATGGATTTTGCGCGAGGCCTGAGCCCGCGCGCGTTCGAGCATATGAAAGACCTGCTCGGCGGCAAACTCGACGGCTTCGAGCTCGAGGCGCGCGAGACGATGCATCCCGGGTGCGCACAGGGCGAGGTTATCGGCGGCTGTCTGTCGGTGCTGGTCGCGATGATAGGCACACCGTATGAGCCGCGCTTCGACGGCCGAATCCTGTTCCTCGAAGACACGGGTGAGAAAGCCTATCGAATCGACAGGATGCTCGTGCAGTTGCGCCAAACCGGCGCGCTCGGCCGAGTGGCGGGAATTGTTTTCGGCGCGATTCGCGCGATCGACGGAAACGAGCAGGAGACGCGGCTGATCGCGCGCTTCGCCGCCGAGCAGACCGCCGGGCTGGGATGCCCGGTGCTGTACGGCGTCGAGGCCGGGCATGGCACCGAGAATTTTACGATTCCGTTCGGCATGGTGGCGCGAATCGATTCCGCCGCGCGCCGAATCATCTTCACTGAGCCGGCCGTGACGCGGTAACGGGCCAAGTTTTCCGGAGGATTAAGCGTTGGGATGGAGTGAGGTCGAGCAGGCATTCAACGACGCGGTCGAGGAGCGGGTGATTCCCGGCGCGACGGTCGTCGTGCGGCGCGGTGCGGAGGTCGCGTTCGAGGGCGCATTCGGATTCAGATCGATCGAGCCGAGCCGCTCGCCGGCCAAAATAGAAACCGTCTATGACCTGTCGTCACTCACCAAGGCGCTGGCGACGACGGTCGCGGTGATGATCCTGGCGCGCGACGGCAAGTTTCGCCTCGACGATCGAGTGACGCGCTTCTTTCCGAACTTTGGCGTGCACGGCAAGACCACCGTCACGTTTCGCCATCTGCTGGCGCATTGCTCGGGCCTGGCGGCGTGGCGGCCGTTCTACCAGCGGATCGCGGATATCGAAAAAAGCGGGCGGGTCAACTTCATGGCGAGTCACGGCGCCAAGGAGTTCGCTTACGAGGAGATTCATCGCGAAAAACCCGAGGCCGCGCCCGCGACCAAAACTATCTACTCGGATCTCGGTTTCATCTTGCTGGGTGAGACGATCGAAAAGGTCGCCAGCGTCGCGCTCAACCGATTCTGCCGCGAGAAAATCTTCCGCCCGCTGGGCCTGCGCGCGACCGACTATATAGACATTTCACTGATCCGCTCGCGACGGCTGGAGCCGGTCGCCGACATGTTCGCGCCGACCGAAATCTGCCCTTCGCGCAAGCGGCTGCTGGTCGGCGAAGTTGACGACGAGAACGCGTTCGCGATGGGTGGAGTGGCGGGTCATGCCGGACTGTTCGCGCCGGTGCGCGAGGTCGATCGCCTCGCGCGCGAGCTGATCGCGTGTTACGCCGGACGCTCGGATTTCGTGCCGCAAAAAATAATTCGTGAATTCTGGACGCGCGACACGACCGTGCCCGGCTCGACGTGGGCGCTTGGATGGGACACGCCGGCGGCGGAGCATTCCAGCTCGGGGCATCGATTCTCGCCGGCAGCAGTGGGCCATCTCGGCTTCACCGGCACCTCGATATGGATCGAGCCGGAGAGCGAGGTCGCGATCTCGATGCTGAGCAACCGCGTTCATCCGCGGCGCGACAATCAAAAGATTCGCGAGTTCCGCCCGAAGATTTACGATTTGATCATGGATGCGCTCGACGGTGGCTGATTCCGGCAGCACCGCGCGCCTCGCGCGCATCCCGGCGTCTGCCAAACGCGTGCATCTGATCGGAGTCGGCGGCACCGCGATGGCCGCTCTGGCCGGGATGCTGGTGGAGCGCGGCTTGTCGGTCACGGGCTCCGACAATCAGCTCTACGAGCCGACGGCGTCGCTGCTCAGGAACTCGCGGGTCGGATTGACGACGGGATTTTCGCCCGCGAACCTGTTGCCCGCGCCCGACCTGGTGGTGGTGGGCAATGCGATCGTGGCGAGCAATCCCGAAGCCGTGGCACTGCTCGCTTCCCCGATCCCATATCTCTCGATGCCTGAAGCGCTGTGGCATTTTTTTCTGAAGGGCCGGCGCGTGCTGATGGTCGCGGGAACGCACGGCAAGACCACTTCGACCGCGATGATGGCGCATGTGCTCGACGCGGCGGGGCGCGATCCCTCGATGCTGGTGGGAGGAGTGGCGAGCGATTTCGGATCGAACTACCGGCTTGGCCGGGGCGCCGATTTCGTGATCGAGGGCGACGAGTACGACACCGCGTTTTTCGACAAGGGGCCGAAGTTTCTGCACTACCGCGCCAGCGGCGCCATTATCACGGCTGTCGAATTCGATCACGCCGATATTTATCGCGATCTCGAGCATGTGAAGTCGAGTTTCCGCGCGCTCGTCGAGCAGATGGATTCGTCGCGTGTGCTCGCGGTATGCGCCGACTTTCCGCACGCGCTCGAGGTCAGCGCGGCGGCGCGCTCGCGGCGGCTCACGTACGGGCTGCGCGGGGGCGAATACCGCGCGACGGAGATTACGGTGGCCGCGGACGGCGCGAGATTTTCGGTGATGCGCGACGGCGACCGAATCCAGGATTCAATCCATCTTCCGATCGGCGGCCGAATGAATGTCGCCAACGCGCTCGGCGTTTACGTGCTGCTGAGCGCGTTTGGAGTCTCCGGCGACGAGATTGCCGGCGGGTTGCACACCTTCAAGGGCGTGGTGCGCCGGCAGCAGGTAATCGGAGAGGCGGCGGGAGTGAGTGTGGTCGATGACTTTGCGCATCACCCGACCGCGATCGGCGTCACGCTCGAAGCGATTGCCGAACGGTTCCCCGGCCGGCGGATACTTGCGGCGTTCGAGCCGCGCTCGAATACGGCGCGGCGCAACGTTTTTCAAAATGCGTTCGCGGCCGCATTCGATCGAGCGTCGCGCGTTTATCTGGGCCCGGTCTATTTCAAGGAAAACGATCCGATCGCGCCGGGCGAGCGGTTGGAAACAGGCGCGCTCGCCAGTGCGATCAGTGCGCGTGGAGCGCGCGCGATTGCATGCGCGTCGAACGACGAGATCCTCGAGCGGATGCTCGCCGACGCGCGCGCGGGCGACGTCGCGCTGTTCATGTCGAACGGGCCGTTCGATGGATTGAAGGAACGATTCCTGGCGGCGTTGAAGGCTCGGGGGAGTGGAACGACTTAATTGAAGTGAAACCCGCCGTGGGTTTCACACTTCCCTGGGCAGCGGTGACCCCTGCACCCAATGTTAGGAAGAGATGCGGGCTTCGCCCTGCTAGAACACGTGGGGCGGAGGCACAAGTATCAATAGCCGAGGTTTGGATCGACCAGGTTCAGCAGCGGGCGGTTCGCGGCGAAGCGTTTTAGATTCTCTGCGAACAGTTGGCATGCCTTGTCCATGTAGCCGCGATTGGCGCCGGAAATGTGCGGCGTCAGGATGACGTTTTCCATATCCCACAGCGGGCTTTTGGCTTCGAGCGGTTCATGCTCGAACACGTCGAGGCCCGCGCCGCCAATCTTTCCCGCGCTCAACGCCGTGGCCATCGCGCGCTCGTCGATCACTTCGCCGCGCCCGATATTTACCAGGTACGCGCCGGGCTTCATCGCGGCGAATTCCCGCTCGCCGATGAACTTGCGCGTGTGGTCGGTGAGGGGCAGCGTGACGGACACGTAATCGCTGTCGCGGAGGATCGCTTCGCGCTCGCCCGGACCGAAGAAGCGCGCGGGAATCCTGCCTTCGGGATCGCCGAGCCCCGCCGGACACCATCCGGGATCGGCGCGCTCGGCCGGGTTGCGCTTGAGCGCGAGCACGTTCATCCCGAATGCGGCCGCGAGCCGCGCCGTTTCCCTGCCAATCGATCCGTAGCCGATGATGCCAAGGGTCTGCCCACGGATTTCGTCCACGCTCGCCATGAAAGCGCCCGAGCGCATCCACTCGCGGCGAATCTGCGCCCGAATCGCGAGATGAATCCGATGCGCATACGAGAGCATCGAGGCTATCGTGTATTCCCCGATCGGGGTCGCATGAATTCCGCTCGCGGTCGTGACTGGAATCGCGATCCCCTTGAGCGGTCCGCCGAGTACGTGGTCGGCGCCGGCGCTGAGCAGTTGAATCCACTTGAGGCCGCGCGCCCGGTTCGCGATGTCGTTGGGCATCCGAAACGTGAGCAGCACGTCGCATCCGCCACTGACCAACTCGCTGACTTCTTCGAGGGTTCGGCACTGGCGATCGGACAATTCGGCTCCGGGCACTGCGCTGGTAATTGCGGCGCGATGCGCGGGTTGCAGCGCAACCGTGGATATTATTTTCATGAACGCCAGCAAAACTTTCGCATGGGTTCGCGCGTCCTTCAAGGAGAAATCGTGCAGGTTGAGCAGATCGCGCGGCGGGCTTATATTTGCAGAGTTCCTGCATCACCGGATCGATCGCCGAGCGCGATGAAATGAAGCTGCAAAAGATGCTCACGCTGGGCGTGGCGACAGCCGTGCTGTTCGCGCTGTCTCATCTTGCAGTCGCGCAGGCGCAGGACTCGCAAACGGGCTCCCAGAGCGGCGGGAATTCGGCCAATCCCGGAATTACGGGGCAGGGCGGCAGCGACGCGACGCTCGAAATAGCTCCGCAGCCCGGCTTGGCGGCGCCGAAACCCGGCGTTCAGGAGATCCCCGGCGGCCGGAATTTTAATCCGGGCGAGAACAACGCGTCGATCGAACCCAACTTCCGCCCGAAAACAGAGAACGGCACCGGCGATATCAACGGCAACGGCGATAGCAACCGGCCGCATCCTCGGCCCTACCTCGGCATCACCGTGCAATATGCGACGAAGTGCTACCTCGGAGGGGAGGAGCATGGGCTCGAGGTGCTGACCATCGATCCCAACAGTCCGGCCGCGCAGGCGGGCCTGCAGGCGCGCTCCGGAATGAGCCCAATCGGCGCGGCGGTTTCCACGCTGACGGGAATACTGCCCGGCGGCTCGATCCTGGCTAACAAGGCGCTGACCAGTTCGGGAGCGATGGGACATGAGGGAGATCTGATTGTCGCGGTTGACGATCGGCGCGTGCGCGACCAGAGCGATCTGGAAAGCGCGATGGCGCGGCTCAAGCCGGGAGACACGATGTACCTGACGGTAATCAGGCCGCAAGGCAACTCGCACACGACACTCAAAATCGCGGTGCGAGTTGGCGCGGTGGGCGAGCCAATCGCGAATGCGGTGCCGCCGGGCGGCAACACGCGCTAGCCTCGCGATTTCATTTCACGATCACTCCTCCGGTACCGCGGCCGCGCGTTCGCGCGCGATTTTCTGCTATCATTCTTGTGACGCCAGCGGCATGTGCGCTCCTCGCGCGCATCGCCGCAAGGCGAATTTGCGTATTCGGATCGGAAAAACTTGCAACGCAGCCTCAAAGAAGCAGCCGGCGAACTCGAAGCGCGGCTCGCGGCAAATACCGAACGCCGATTCCCGGTGATGGGACTGCGCGGCACGGCCGGCGCGCTGATGATCCGCGAGATGCGGCTGCGATTGCAGCGTCCGATCGTCGCGATCACATCAACGGCGCCGGAAGCCGAGGCGCTGGCGGGGGAGGTTACGTTTTTTCTCGGTGAGGCGTCCGACGCCGACGCCGCCACCCGCCGGGTGCATCTGATCCGCTCGTGGGAAGTGAAACCGATGGCGCAATTGTCGCCACCGACCGACGCGCAGGCGTCGCAACTGGCGGCGTTGTTCGCGATGCTTCGGCATGAGTCGCCGCTGGTCGTCACGTCGGCCGAAGCGCTGATGACGCGCACGATTCCGCGCACGGTCTTCAACGAATCAATCGTTAAAGTGGCGATTGGCGACCGGCTGGATCTCGAGGCTCTCGTCGAAGCGCTGGCGGCGTGCGGCTATCAGCGCGTGCCGCAGAGCGAAGAGGCGGGCGACTTCAGCGTGCGCGGCGGAATTGTCGATGCGTTCTCGCCGCTGTACCGCGACCCGATTCGCATCGAGCTCGAAGACGACCTGATCACCTCGATTCGCCATTTCGACGCGAACAGCCAGCGCTCGGGCGGCGAACTGCTCGAGGCGACGATCACGCGCACTCGCTACGTGCCGCCGTCTGCGCTGAAGGACCCGAAGCTGCGCGAGCAGGTCGCGTTGCGGGCCGCGGAAATCGGCATGGTGCGCAAGGAGGCCGCGGAACTGTCCGAGGCGCTCGAGAACGGGGTGCTGTTTCCAGGCGCTGAACTGCTGATGCCGTATGTGTATGGACGCGCGCTCGACAGCGTGTTCGATTACATGCCGGCGGGTGCGTTGCTGTGGCTGGTCGATCCGGGGCGCATTCTCGCCGAGGCAAATCGATTCGCTGATACGGTTAACAGCGAGACCGCAGCGGCGGCGCGCAAGCCCGCGTTTCATCCGGCGCCCGAGTCGCTGTTCATCGGGGCGGACGCGTTCGAACGCGCGCTCGGAAACTTCACCGCGGTCGAGGCCGGCTCGCTGGTGACGATGGCCGCGCCGCGCGAGGGATGGGCGGTGCCGGTTGAGGTCAAATCGCAGGCCAGTCTGCGGCTGGGATCGAACCAACTGAGCGGACTACGGACGCCGCCGAGCTTCGAGCCGCTGGCGACGGAATTGCGCGAAGTCCAGCGCGGGCAGGGACGTTCGCTGATGATCGTTGAGGGGCCGCATCAGGTGGCGCGCCTGCGCCGGCATCTGGAGGCGTGGGATCTCGAAGTCAACGTCGAATGCAAAAGTTTGTCGGCGCTGCTGGAATGTCCGGACTACCGCCCCGCGATCATGGAAGGGGAGATTTCCGCCGGTGTCGTTTTGCAGGCGGACGGTCTCTACATATACAGCGAAGAGGAAATTTTCGGCGAGCCGCGGGCGCATCGGCGGATGCGTCCGAGCGCCAAGGGCGCGCTGCTCAATCTTGAAGAGCTGAAGCCCGACGATTTCGTCGTGCATATCGATCACGGCATCGCGAAGTACCGCGGCCTGCGGCACATGAAGGTCGCCGACGTCGAGGGCGACTTTCTCAATCTCGAATACTCGGGCAACGACACGATGTACGTGCCGGTCGAGCGGATAAATCTCGTTCAACGGTACATCGGCGGCGACGACGCGGAACCCAAGCTCGACAAGCTGGGCAGCGGCTCGTGGGAGAAGGTAAAGCGGCGCACCAGGCAGGCGGTGCTCGCGATGGCGGCCGAGCTGCTCGACGTGTACGCGGCGCGGGAGGTGATGGAGGGGCACGCGTATCCGCCACCCGGCGCGGACTACGAGGAGTTCGCGTCGCGCTTCGAGTTCGAGGAGACTCCCGACCAGCAGTCGGCGATCGACGACGTCATCGGCGATCTGACGCGCGTCAAGCCGATGGATCGCCTGATTTGCGGCGACGCCGGCTTCGGCAAAACTGAAGTCGCGCTGCGCGCCGCGTTCATCGCCGTGATGGATGGCCGGCAGGTCGCCGTGCTGGTGCCAACGACGATCCTCGCCGAGCAGCACTGGAATACGTTTCGCGAGCGCTTCAAGGATTATCCGGTTCGCGTCGAGATGGTCTCGCGGTTTCGCAGCCACAAGGAAAATCGGGCGGTGATCGACGAGGCCGGCCGCGGCAAGGTCGATATCGTCATCGGGACGCATCGGCTGCTCTCGAGCGACGTTCAGTTCCCGCGCCTGGGCTTGCTGGTGATCGACGAGGAGCACCGATTCGGCGTAGTGGACAAGGAGCGAATCAAGAAGCTCAAGAAGTTGGTGCCGGTGTTGACGATGACCGCGACGCCGATTCCGCGCACGCTGCACATGGCGATGCTCGGCATCCGCGATCTCTCCGTGATTCAGACGCCGCCGCCGGACCGCCAGGCGATTCGCACCTTCGTCGCGCATTTCGACGACGCTACCATCCGCGATTCAATCCTGCGCGAGTTGAACCGTGGCGGCCAGGTTTTCTTCGTTCACAATCGCGTCGAGAATATCGACTACATGGCAAGTCATCTGCGCTCGCTGGTGCCCGAGGCCAAGACCGCAATCGCGCATGGCCAGATGAAGGAGCGACAGCTCGAGAACGTGATGCGCGACTTTATCGAAAAGCGGGTCAATGTGCTGGTTTGCAGCGCGATCATCGAATCGGGCCTGGATATTCCCAACGCGAACACGATGATCATCAATCGCGCCGATCATTTCGGTCTCGCGCAGCTATACCAGTTGCGCGGCCGCGTCGGCCGTTCGCGCCAAAAAGCCTACGCATACCTGCTGATCCCCGGCGAGCACATCATCACTCGCGACGCCAAGCGGCGAATCGATGCGCTCCGTGAACTGGTCGAGTCCGAGAGCGGCGGCGGTTTCAAGCTCGCGATGGCCGACCTCGAGCATCGCGGCGCCGGCAACCTGCTCGGCCACGAGCAACACGGACAGATCGCGGCGGTTGGGTTTGAGCTCTATACCGAGATGATGGAAGAGGCGATTGCCGAACTGCGCGGCCAGCCGCAGCGGCCCGACTTCGAGCCCGAGCTTCGAATCGCAGTGCCCGCGTATATCCCCGAGGCTTACGTCTCCGACGAGAACGAGCGGTTGGTGCTCTATCGGCGGCTCGCGCGTGCGCAGCGCGAGGAGGATCTCGGCGAGATTCGCGACGAGATGCGCGATCGGTTCGGCCCGGTGCCGACGCTGATCGAAAATTTGATCGCGGCGATGAATGTTCGGCGCCAGATGAAACAGCTGATGATCCTGAGCGCGATTCTCAAGGGCTCGCAGCTCGAGATCAGATTTCATCCCGATGCGCCCGTGGAAACCGTGCGGCTGGTGAAGCTCGCGGACCAGAATCGGCGTACGATGCGGCTGACGCCGTCGTACCAGGTGATCGCGCGAATCGAACCCGGAGAATACGAGCAACTGTTCGCGCAACTCGACGGCGTCTTGCAGGCTCTGGCGGGCTGTGAAAAGTTGGAAAACTGGCCAGCCGCGAAAGTCGGGCAGGCCGTCAATTAGACTGATGCAAAACGGAAAATTGTCCCCGCGTGCCGCCGCGCGATGCGCCCGCGGCGCTGCCGACGTGGCGACGGCGTTGGTGGCGTCGCTGGGAATTGTCCTGGCGGGAGCGGTTTCGGGTTGCTCGGTGGATCTCCTCAAACCCGGCTCTTTCGATACTTTCAAACAGGCGGCCGCTTCTTCAACGGTGACGGCGCCATCGGCGTCGGCGTCAACCGGGGCCGCCAACCCGTCCCGGGCGGCGAAGCCGGCTCCGAACCCGGTCACCGAGGCGCAAACCGACGAACCGCCACCTCCACCAGCGCCCGTTGCCTCGGATGAGCCTGCGGAACCGAGCACGCCGGCGCTGGATCGTGTCGTCGCCAGCGTTGATGGCGATCCGATCACGATGCGGGAGGTCAAAGATTTCGCGGCGCAGCACGGCCAGCCGATTCAGACCGACGATTTCGCTTCTTCGGACGCCGCCAAGGTCGCGGTGAAGGCGTTGATCGGGGAGAAATTGCTCGAACAGGAAGTCAAAAAGTACGATGACAAGGTCGACGACGCGCAGATCGAAAAGTACATCCAGCAGTTGCGGCAGGACAAGCACATGAGCGATGTGGAATTCCGCGCGCAACTACAGGCGAGCGGGATGAGCTACGATGAATTGCGCAAGCGGGCGCGCCTCGATATCGAAAAAGCAATGATGATCGAGCAGGAAGTCCGCGCGAAAATCGACGTGCCCGACACCGACATCAAGGCCTACTACGATACCCACAAGGAAGACTTCACGATTACCAAGGAGCGTCTCAAGCTTGCGCAGATTCTGATCGCGCTGCCGCCCAACCCGACCGCCGCACAAGTGTCCAACGCGCAAAAGAAAGCCGACATGATTCGCGCGCGCGCAGCCAAGGGCGGCGACTTCGGCGATCTCGCGCGCGTGTATTCGGACGACGAATCAAAGTCCAACGGCGGCGAACTCGGATGGTTCGCGCCGTCCGACGTCATGGACCAGATTCTGGCCGCGGTAGAGCCGCTCAAGCCCGGCGAAATTTCGGCGCCGATTCGCACCAGCCACGGCATTCATATCGTCAAGCTCGAGGAACACGAAGTGCCGGGCCTCGTGCCGCTCAACGACGTCAAGGCGCCGATTCGCGCTCAACTGGTCGATCAGCAATCCGGCGCGCAGCTCGAAAAGTGGGTTGAATCCGATCTTGTCAAGCAGCATTACGTCGAGACCATGTACTAGATGATGACGGCGCTCAGACGAAAGCCGCCGCCGCGGTTGGCGATCAGCATGGGCGATCCGGCGGGCGTCGGGCCCGAGGTGATCCTCAAGGCGGCAGCGGCGCTCGCGAGCCGCCGTGGTGCACCGTCGATTGCGGTAGTCGGCGATTTGTCCGCGATGCGCGCGGCCGCCGCCCGCCTGAGCGACGTGCCGGCTCCTTACCAATGGCTTCCTGGTCAGCCGCCGATTCGTCTGACCAAAGGACTCGGCGTACTTTCCATATCGAGTTTGCCGGCGCGCGCAATTCGCCCGGGGCATCCCACGCTTGAGGGCGGCGGCGCCGCCTATGACTACATCGTAACCGGCGCGCGGATGGCGATGAGCGGCGGCGCTGACGCGCTGGTGACCGCGCCGATCAGCAAGGATTGGATGAACCGCGCGGGGCATCATTTTCCCGGGCATTCGGAACTGCTTGCGCATCTGGCGCGAACCCGGCTGTGGCGCATGATGTTCGTGGCCGGCGAGCTGACGGTGGTGCTGGTGACTGCACATATGGGATTTGCAAAAGTGGCGTCCGCACTGACGCAGCGCAATGTCCTGGACACCATTGGCCTGCTCTCCGCGCACTTGCGCGGTGCGCTTGGCGTTGCACCGCCGCGAATCGCGGTGCTCGGATTGAATCCTCATGCGGGTGAAAGTGGGATGTTCGGCGATGAGGAAATCCGCGTAATCGCGCCGGCGATTCGACGCGCGCAGCGTGACGGCATCGACGCGTACGGTCCGCTCGCACCCGACACCGCGTTCATCCGCAAGGCGGGTTCGTTTAACTTCGACGCTGCGGTTGCGATGTATCACGACCAGGGCTTGATTGCGGTCAAGACGCTGGAGTTTGATCGTGCGGTGAACGTCACGCTCGGATTGCCATTCGTCCGCACCTCGCCGGACCACGGAACGGCGTTCGACATAGCAGGGAAGGGAATAGCAAATCCGTCGAGCATGATTGCCGCGATCGAATATGCGTGGCGAGCCGCGGCGGGACGCGAAAAGACCCGGCCGCGGGTGTCGGCGTAAGCAGCGATGGCCGATCGAATCGTCATCAAGGGCGCGCGCGAGCACAATCTCAAGAACATCGATCTCGAGATTCCGCGCGATCGACTGGTCGTGATCACCGGACTCTCCGGCTCGGGAAAATCGTCGCTCGCCTTCGACACGATTTACGCCGAGGGTCAGCGCCGCTACGTCGAATCGCTGTCGGCCTACGCGCGCCAGTTCCTCGAACAGATGGAAAAGCCCGACGTCGATTCGATCGAAGGATTGTCGCCCGCAATCTCGATCGAGCAGAAGACCACCTCGCGCAATCCGCGCTCGACGGTGGCTACTATCACCGAAATCTACGACTACCTGCGCCTGCTCTTCGCGCGGGTGGGACACGCGTTCTGCTACAACTGCGGCCGCGAAATCACCCAGCAGAGCGTGCAGCAGATCGTTGACCGAATCATGGGATGGCCCGACGGGGCGAGGATTCACGTGCTCGCGCCGATTGTCCGCGATCGCAAGGGCGAGTATCGCAAGGAATTGTCCGAGATGAAGCGCGCGGGTTTCGTGCGCGTGAAGATCGACGCCAAGCTCTATGAACTCGGCGAGGAGCCGGCGTTGAACAAGAACCAGCGCCACACCATCGAAGTGATGGTCGATCGGCTCGCGATTCGCAAGGGAATCGAGAAGCGCTTGTCGGACTCGCTGGAAGTTGCCTTCAAGTACGGCCAGGACCTGCTCAAGGTCGAGCGCCTGGACGGGCCCAACAACGAGAGCGAGATCTATTTCAGCCAGCGCTTCGCGTGCGTCGATTGCGGAATCTCGTATCCGGAAATCGCGCCCCGGATGTTCTCGTTCAACAGCCCCCATGGCGCCTGCGTGGAATGCTCGGGAATCGGATCGATCATGTATTTCGATCCCGAATTGGTCGTGCAAAACGAGGACTTGAGCATCTCCGATGGCGCCATCGCTCCGTGGGCGACGATGAACTATCTGCAGCCGGTGCTCGACGCGCTCGCCAGGCATTACAAGTTCAGCCTCGATCAGCCGTGGAAGGAAATTCCGCTCAAGGTGCGCAAGGCGATCATGCACGGCTCGGGGATCGAGGAGATCGAGTTCGCCTACCAGCGCGGGCATCATCGCGCCGAGTACTCGAAAACGTTCGAGGGCGTGCTCCAGTGGCTGGATCGGCGCTACAAGGAAACCGAGTCCGAAGGCGTGCGCGAGTTCCTCGAGGCGTACATGAACATGCGCCCGTGTCCCGCCTGCAACGGCGCGCGGCTCAAGAAGGAAAGCCTGTACGTCCGCTTCAACGGCAAGTCGATTTCGGAAGTGACTGCCATGTCGATCAAGCAGGCGCTCGCGTTCTTCGCCGCGCCGAAGCTCAGCGCGCAGGAAGCGGAAATCGCAAAACTCATTTTGAAAGAAATCCGCGAGCGGCTGAATTTTCTCGCCGGCGTCGGACTCGAGTACCTTACGCTCGATCGCCCGTCGGGAAGCCTCTCCGGCGGCGAGGGCCAACGCATCCGTCTCGCCACTCAAATCGGATCGAGCCTCGTCGGTGTGCTTTACATCCTCGACGAGCCGTCGATCGGACTTCATCAGCGCGACAACCAGCGCCTGCTGGCGACGCTCAAGCGCCTCAGGGATCTCGGCAACACCGTGCTGGTGGTCGAGCACGATCGCGAGACGATGCTCGAGGCCGACCATCTCATCGACATGGGACCGGGCGCCGGAATTCACGGCGGCTACGTCGTCTCGCAGGGCACCCCCGAGGATGTGATGCGCGATGAAAACTCGCTCACCGGCAAGTATCTTTCGGGGCAAGTCGAGATTCCCGTGCCGTCCCGGCGCCGGAAGCTTTCCAACCGATGGCTGACCGTTAAGGGCGCGCATGAGAACAATCTGCGCGATCTCACGGTCGCGATTCCGCTCGGCGTCTTCACCTGCATCACCGGCGTTTCGGGTTCCGGGAAATCGACGCTCGTGCTCGACACCATCTATCGCGCGCTCTCGCAGAAACTAAATCACAGCCGCGAACGCGCGGGCGCCTACAAGACGCTCGACGGCGTCGAGCATCTCGACAAGGTTATTCACGTCGATCAAAGTCCGATCGGACGCACGCCGCGTTCGAATCCCGCGACCTACACCGGCCTGTTTACCCATATCCGCGAGCTGTTCGCGCAATTGCCGGAGGCGCGCATGCGCGGTTACGGGCCGGGGCGATTTTCGTTCAACATCAAGGGCGGACGATGCGAAGCGTGCGAGGGCGACGGCATCATTCGAATCGAGATGCACTTTCTGCCGGACGTTTACGTTACCTGCGAGGTCTGCGCAGGCAAGCGCTACAATCGCGACACGCTGGAAATTCAATACAAGGGCAGGAATATCGCCGAGGTTCTCAACATGACCGTGCTCGACGCGGTCGAATTCCTCGGCTCAGTTCCGCCGATTCGCCAGAAGCTCGAAACGTTGCGCGACGTTGGCCTCGATTACATTCATCTCGGCCAGTCCGCGACGACCCTGTCCGGCGGCGAGGCGCAGCGCATCAAGCTTGCCAAGGAACTCGCGCGGCGCGCGACCGGCCGCACATTTTATATCCTCGATGAGCCGACGACCGGGCTGCATTTCGACGACATCAAAAAGTTGCTCGGTGTGCTCGGCCGCCTCGCCGACGCGGGCAACACCATCGTCGTGATCGAGCACAACCTCGACGTTATCAAGACGGCCGACTACCTGATCGATCTCGGGCCCGAGGGCGGCGATCGCGGCGGCAATATAGTCGCAAAAGGCACGCCCGAGGAAGTCGCCGGCGTGAAGGCTTCATACACCGGCGGCTTTCTGCGCCAGGCGCTCAACCATCGCGCCGCCGCATAGCAATAGCGTGCGCGTTCACGATTCCGTCGTCGCCGTACCGTCGTAGATGATCCGTCCGTCCGCGACGCGCGCGAACGGCGCGAGCACGTGCGGCAACGAAAACAATTTCCCGGTCGGCATGATGTGCTCGACTGTCCAATCGCGAATCACAAGATTGTCCGAGATGATTCGCCGATGGCATCGCCACCATAATCCTTCGGAACACATGTACGCAGTTCGCGCGCCCGCGGCGGTCAGTGTCAGTTCGCGCATGCCATCTTCGAAATCCGCGCTCTCCGTATAGTCCGCGTACGATCGGAACGCGGGATGCTCCCATGCGGTATGCGGGGAGTCGTCGCGCTTCGAATGCCGCCTACCGCCGAGCCGCTTGATCCATCGATACTCGATTCCCGCGCGCTCGAGCGAGGCGGAAAGCTCCGCTTGGTTGAATTGCGGCCATCGTTTTGAGCTCGGGAACGATCGCACGTCGGCGACGATCGCGATGCGATGCTCGCCGAGCAATTCAAGCAAACGCTCGATCGGATGCGTCGAGTGTCCGATCGTGAAGATCAGCGAGTGCGGATCCTGCTCGCTGGCGGCCCTATTGCGCGCTGGCGGCGTCGGCGGCCTTCTCCATCTGCGAGGTTTTGATCTTCGCTTCGCTCTGGTTCGCGGCCGCGACGACGATCATCGAATCGGGGTGCAGATATTTTTTTGCAACCGCCAGTACTTCATCCTTGGTGACCGATCCGATCAGCTTCGGATACTGCTCCGCGTAGTCGAGCCCCAGGCCGTAGAACTCGACCTGCACCATGAAGGACGCGATCGCGCTCTGCCGCTCGAGCCCCAGCGGGAAGCTGCCGATAAGAAACTTTTTCGCGCCATCCAGTTCGGTGTCGCTGACCGGTTTTTCCTGGATCTCGCGAAGCTGCTGCAGGATCAAATCGATTGCCTGGTTCGAACTCTGGTTCTTGGTTTGAAGGCTGATGCTGAACGCGCCCTGGAACTTGCCCGGCTCGAAGCCGCTGGTGACCGAATAGGCCAGGCCGTGCTCGCTGCGAACGACCTTCACCAGGCGCGAGGAAAATCCGCCGCCGCCCAGTATGTAGTTCATCACTTTCAGCCGGTAAAAATCGGGATTCGAACGCGCCACGCCGCCGCAACCCATTATGATATTGGCTTGCACGACGTTTCGATCTATCAGTTTCGCATGAAGACCCGGCGCGACTGTGATTGGCGGCGGTTGGGCTTGAGGCGCGACGGAACCGGAAAGGCCGGCCAGCTCTTTTTCAAGTGATACTTTAACTTCGTCGGCGGTCACATCGCCGGCCACCGCGATAATCGCGCTGCCAAGCTTGTAATTGTCGCGGTAGAAGCCGCGCACATCGTCAGCGCTAAGTTTGCCGGCCGATTCCGACGAGCCTTCGCCCGGATGCCCGTACGGCGAGTCGCCGAACAGGTCTTTTGTGAATTCCACATCCGCGGTGTAGCCCGGTTGTTCTTCCGCCGACTTGATTTCCGCGACCTGCTCGCCGCGTTTGCGTTCGATATCGGCCTCCCGAAGTCCGGGCTCCGTCAGGATTCCCGCCAGCAGTTTGAGCGTATCGCCCTGGTACTTCTTCAGCGTCGTCATCGCGGCGGTCGAATAGTCGCGGCCGGCCGACACCCCGACCGAACTGCCCATGAAATCGACTTTCTGATCGAACTCCGGCGCGGTGAGTTCCTTGGTGCCCTGCGAAAGGCATCGCGCCGTCAGCTCGGCCAACCCTTCCTTGCCCTTGGGGTCGCGCCGCGTGCCCGCGTCGAATGCGATCGACACTGTCACCATCGGCAGCCGATGCTCTTCCGAGACGAGCAGGACCGCGCCGTTGCTGAGCGTCATCCGCTTGATCTCGAGTGCACGCGACGGCGAGGCCGCGAAGACCAACGCCGCGATAGCCGTGACGCCAGCGAAAGCAAACATTTTCATCCGATCCGCCGCGCCGCTCATCGGATCACCTCGGCGGCTTCGCCCGCGTCGGGAGCATGGCGCAACTCTCCGCCACTCAGTCCGCCGCCCCCATGCGGCAGAACGCCGGTTGGCGCCAGCACGCCTTCGGTCATGTTGGTCGCGACCAAATAAGTTTTCGCGACCCGCTGGACTTGATCCGCGGTCACCTTGTCGATTCCGTCCAGGTACTTGTCGACGAGATGGTAGTCGCCGAGCATTTCGTACATTCCGAGCAGTTCGGCCTCGCGCATGATCGAGTCCTGCCCGAACACGTATTGCGCCTGCTCGAGATTCTTGGCCTTCTGCAATTCCTCTGCGCCGACTGGAGCATCGCGCATCGCGGCGATTTCCTTTTCGACTTCGGCCTGGGTATCCGCCGCCTTCACGCCGGGACGCATCTGCGCCGACACGATGAACAATCCCGGATCGAACGAGGTCATCTCGTAGCCGGCGCCGATATCGACGACCATCTGCTTTTCGACGACCAGCTTCTTGTAGAGCCGCGAGCTCTGGCCGTCGCTCAGAACTTCCGAAGCCACTTCGAGCGCGTAACTGTCGGGGCTCGAAATATTCGGCACGTGATACACCTCTTCGAAGGCCGGAAGATTGGCCGCGTGCTGCAGTTCGACGTGCCGCGTCCCTTGCTGCGGCGGCTCGAGTTCCGCCACCGGCGGCGGCTTGGGACCGTTCTTGATTCCCGCGAACGCCTCGCTGATTTGCTTGAGCACCTGGTCGGCGTTGAAGTCGCCGACCGCCACGATCACCGCGTTTTGCGGTGAGTAATAGACTTTGTGATACGCCATCGCGTCTTCGAGCGTCAGCCCGTCAACGTCGTGGAACCATCCGATCACCGGCCAGTGGTACGGATGCGCCAGGTACGCTTGCGCGCGAACCGTCTCGTCGAGCGCGTCCTCCGGATTGTCATCGGTGCGCAGGCGCCGCTCTTCGAGCACGACGTGCTTCTCTTTGTCGAAATCTTTGGGCTCGAAGTTGGCCATCCGATCGGCTTCGAGCGTGATCGGCACGTCCAGGTGATCCTTGGTGATCTTCTCGAAATAGTCCGTGAAGTCCGTTTCCGTGAACGCGTTATCCATCCCGCCGTTTTGCTGGATGATCTGCGAGAACTCTTCGGGGCCCAGCTTCTTGGTGCCCTTGAACATCAGATGCTCGCACAGATGCGACAGTCCCGTCTTGCCCATCTGCTCGTTGCGCGAGCCGACGCGGTAGAAGACGTTGAAGATCGCCAGCGGCGCCTTGTGATTTTCCAGCACCAGCACTCTGAGCCCGTTGGGAAGCGTCTGGGCCTTGACCGCGTCCGCGATTCCCGCGCGCGCCGGAGGCGAAGCGGCGATGCATAGAAGGGTACCGAGCGCCGCCATTGGAACCAGACGGCGATGATTGCCAAAGATCGTGATGCGCATAGCTTGCGATCATCTAAGTCTGCCGCTCGCAGCCAAGTCAAGGAACCGAAGCCGAAACCGCCGCCCCGCGCCGCACGCCTGCTGGAACTTTTCCGTGTGCTCTTTTCTTTCTGTCATTCTGAGCGCAGCGAAGAATCCCGGTGCGGTGCTTGACGCCGCACTATTCTCGGAATTGCGGCAAGCGAGCGTAACTGCCGCAGCCGGCGCTAAATTGCATCGGTGGGGCGGTCCAAGTAACAATGATTAGATTAGTATTACGACGATGCCTGAAATTGCCGAGAAAGCGCAGGACCTGTTCGAAATCAAGGGCGTGCTGACGAAGTTCATGCGGATGCTGTTTCCGCTTGAGTTCCGCATCGACTCGCTTGCGAACAGCGGCCCGATGCTGCCGTTTCACTATCCGCTCCTGCCCGGCGAAATGATCTATCTGCCCGAGCGGCTGGAACCGTTCGGCACTCGCGGCGACGCCTACATCTACTATTTCGTCACCACCGCCCATCTGGCGGCGCGTCATGACTTCGGCACCTTCAAGCTGAAACTCGCGGACATCGCAGGCTTTGAAGAGCGCGGCGAGACCGGCGTCGAGGCGATCGACAGCTTCGTTGCGTCGTTCGACGACCCGGGCCTGGCCGGCGCTCTGATGCGGCTGGCGGAGTCGGCGCGAATCGACGCCGAACTGGCGCGTCGTTATCGCGGACTCGCACCGCGCATCGCGGGCCTCAATCGCTCTCTCCTCGAACGGCTTCATCCCGAGTCCTTGAGCACGATGCTGGTGCGTGCGGCGCTCGATCTCGACGCGAGAGGCGAAGGGCTCGAATCCCCGCTGGTGCTGATGGCGTCGGCCCACTTCGCTCCCGTTCGCGAGCGCGGCGCCGATGTCATGACCAGCGTCCGCCAGGTCAGTGCCCTCTACGATTGGCTCCAGGAGCTGATTCGGGAGGCGCGCGAGCGCGGCGAAGGCGATCCGCTCACCGAAGAAGAAGCCGAGAGGATGCGCAACGACCTGATCAAGGGAATGAAGGGCTCGGAATCGCAGACCGCCGCCGAAGGCGACGAGGGCGAGGATGGCGACGGCGGCGGCGAGCCCGATCAGAACGTTCAGATGGACGTCTCGGGCAAGCAGTCCAAGGGCGGCAAGGGCAGGGCGCTCTCGCCCGAGGAATTGCGCAAGCTCATCGAGCAGGGCGCCGAGCTCAAACCGTCGCAAGGCGACGGCAGCGCCGACGGCGACGGCATGTACCTGACGCAACTGACCGGCAAACAGCTCAGCGAGCTCGAGCAGATGCGCGAGCAGCTCGGCGAGGTCGGTTCCGTCACCGGTCAGGGACGTTTGATGATCGGCCGCGGCCGCCAGGATTCCTACTACGCCTACGACGAATGGGATTACGTGCTGAACGATTACCGCCGCAGTTGGTGCCGGCTGCGCGAAATTCCGATGACCGGCGACGAGGGCGATTTTTTCGAGAACACGCTCGTTCGCTACGCCGACATGCTGCCCGGCGTGCGCCGCAACTTCCAGCGCATCCGCCCCGCCTCGTACCGGATGGTTCGCGGACTCGAGGATGGCGAGGAAATCGACATCGATCGCACCATCGAGGCTCGCGTGGCGCGCCTGATGGGCGAGACGCCCGACGGCCGCTTCTACAAGGCTCGCAAGAAAGAGGCGCGCGACGTCGCCACCTTGTTCCTGCTCGACATGTCTGCTTCCACCGACGAGCCCGTCCATCGCGAGCCGCGCAAGCATACCGACAATGACGACACCGACGACTGGATGAAGGCGTGGGAGCGCCGCCCGCAAACCGCCAATCGTCCCCGCCGCATCATCGACGTGAACAAGGAAGCGCTCGTCATCATGGCGCAAGCGCTCGAGGAAATCGGCGACGCGTACGCGATCATGGGTTTCTCCGGACACGGCCGCGACAACGTCGAGTTCTACGTGATCAAGGAATTCGATCAGGAACTCACCGACGAGGTGAAGGCCCGCGTCGGCGCCGTCGAGCCCAAGCGCTCAACCCGGATGGGCGCCGCGATTCGCCACGTGCGCGAGAAATTCAAGGACGTGTCCTCGCGCGCCAAGCACATGATCCTGCTCAGCGATGGCTTCCCGCAGGATTTCGACTACGGCCACGATCGCCGCTCGAACGCCTACGGCATTCAGGACACGATGGTCGCGTTGAAGGAACTCGAACTGGCCGGCGTGCTGCCGTTCTGCATCACGGTGGACAAGACCGGCCACGACTACTTGCGCCAGATGTGCCAGTCGTCGCGCTACCTGGTCATCGAGGACATCGCATCGCTGCCCCGCCAGTTGCCGAAGATCTACGAGCAAGTCATCCGCTGGTAGCTCCGCTCTGACTCTCAGTCCTGGTTCTCTCTTCGCCACAAAAGTTCAGGGATGAACTGTTCACCCTTATCCATGCGCGCCCGCGTTGCTATTGACCGCGCATGAGCATCGCTCACAATGCCACTCGCCTGCTCGCATCTCTGAAAATCGCGCCACGCTCCTCTCTCTTCCGAAATATTAATTTTGACGGAACGAAACGACCGATGGCGGGCCATCAGTCGCCGAACCACAACTAATGGTAGAAATCGTCAATTTTGTCGGATCGCAGATATACGAATCAGCGCGCAGTATCCATCCGCAGATCGCGTCCCGTCATCTCGGCCGGCGCCTTCACTTCGAGCATCGCGAGGATCGTCGGCGCCACATCTGCGAGCGTCCCGCCGTCCTTGAGCCGCCCCTTGAATTTCGGGTCGTAGAGAATCAGCGGCACCGGATTCGTCGTATGCGCGGTATGCGCCTGTCCGGTCGCGGGATCGGCCATGAATTCAGCGTTGCCGTGATCCGCCGTGACCAGCGCGACGCCTCCGCGCTTTTCGAGCGCCTCGATCACGACGCCCAACGCCGCGTCCGCCGCCTCGACCGCCACCACGGTCGCCTCGAACTTGCCGGTATGCCCGACCATGTCGGGATTGGCGAAGTTCATCACGATCACGTCGAACTTGCCGCCCGCGATTTCCTCGGCGACGCGCTTTGCAATCTCCGCCGCCCTCATCGCCGGCTCCAGGTCGTAGGTCGCGACCTTCGACGACGGAATCAGCGCGCGCTCTTCGAGCGGGAACGCCTGCTCGACGCCGCCATTGAGGAAGTACGTGACGTGCGCATATTTTTCCGTCTCCGCGACGCGCAAATTCCTGAGCCCCGCGCGCGCCAGCACCTCGGCGAGCGTGTTGCGCACGTCTTCGGGTGCAAACGCCAACGGGAGTGCGAACGAACGGTCGTACTCGGTCATGCACACGTAGCCGACCTTTGGGATGCGCGCGCGCTGGAAGCCGGAGAATCCATCGAGCGCGATTGCGGCCGTGAGCTCGCGCGCTCGGTCCGCGCGGAAGTTGTAGCAGATGACCTGGTCGCCGTCCGCCATCGGCGAGCGCTTGCCGATCACGTGCGGCTCGGCAAACTCATCGCTCTTGCCCGCGGCGTACGAATTCTCCACCGCCGCGCTCGCGCTCGACGCGGCGATCCCTTCGCCGTCGACTATCACGCGCCACGCCCGCTCGACTCGCTCCCATCGCTTGTCGCGATCCATCGCGTAGTAGCGCCCCGTGACCGTCGCGATTCGCCCGCGCCCGAGCTGTTTCAGCTTCGCTTCGAGCCGATCGATAAACGCGAGTGCCGAGCGCGGCGGCTTGTCGCGCCCGTCGAGCACGGCGTGAACCGCAATCCTGCTCGCGCCGTTCGCCGCGGCGACGTCGAGCAACGCCATCAAATGATCGATATGACTGTGCACGCTGCCGTCGGAAAGCAGTCCCCAGATATGCAGCGTCGTGCCGAGCGCGACGGTCTTTTTGATCGCATCGAGCAGCGTCGGATTGCGCGCGAATGCTCCGCTCTCGATCGCTTTCGTGATTCGCATCAGGTCCTGGTAGATCACGCGGCCGGCGCCGATGGTGAGATGCCCGACTTCGGAATTGCCCATCACCCCCGGCGGCAGTCCCACCGCCTCACCCGACGCGTCGAGTTCGGTGTGCGCCTGCGTAGCGTAGAGCCGGTTCATCACGGGAGTCTTCGCCGCGGCGATCGCATTCGACGCGCCGCTCTTGCTGACTCCCCATCCGTCGAAAATCACCAGCGCCGCAACCGGCGGCCGCACCGCCATCACGATTTCCCGCCCGCCGTACCGCGCTTGAAGACCGCAGCGCCGTGATAATGCGCCTTTGCGCCAAGCTCCTCGGCAATTCTCAGAAGCCGATTGTATTTCGCGGTGCGCTCGGACCGGCACATCGATCCGGTTTTGATTTGTCCCGCGCCGGTCGCGACCACCAGGTCCGCGATCGTCGTGTCCTCGGTCTCGCCCGAGCGATGCGAAATCACGCTGGTGTAACCCGCCGCGCGCGCCATCTCGATCGTGGCCAGCGTCTCGCTCAGCGTGCCTATCTGGTTGAGCTTGATCAGAATCGAATTCCCGACGTGCTCGTCGATTCCGCGTTTGAGAAATTTTGGATTGGTGACGAATATGTCATCGCCGACCAGTTGCGTCTTCGCACCGAGTTCGCGCGTCAGGATTTTCCATCCCGCCCAATCGTCTTCGGCCAGCCCGTCCTCGATCGAGACGATCGGATATTTCTTGAGCCACGCTGCGTAGAACTCGACCATCTGCTCTGCACTGCGCGCGCTTTTGTCCGAGCGCGCGAACACGTACTTGCCGTTTTCGTAAAATTCGCTCGACGCCGGATCGAGCGCGATCGACACGTCGATGCCGGGACGGTAGCCGGCCTTCGTGATCGCTTCGAGGATCACCTCGATCGGCTCCTCATTGCTTTTGAGATTCGGCGCGAATCCGCCTTCATCGCCGACGTTGGTCGAATGGCCGCGCTTCTTGAGCACGGCCGCCAGCGCATGAAAGACCTCCGCGCCCATCCGGATTGCCTCGGCGAAATTTCCCGCCCCCGCCGGCACGATCATGAACTCCTGCATATCGACGTTCGAGTCGGCATGACGCCCGCCGTTGACCACGTTCATCTGCGGCACCGGCATCACGTGCGCGTCAGGATTGAGATGCCGATACAGCGGCACTCCGTTGGCCGCGGCCGATGCGTGCGCGGCCGCGAGCGATACGCCGAGCGTCGCGTTGGCGCCCAGCTTCGATTTGTTCGCGGTGCCGTCCAGTTCGATCAGCGCCCGGTCAATGGCGCTCTGATTCGCCGCGTCGGCGCCCTTGAGCTTGTCCGCGATCGTCCGGTTGACGTTGGCGACCGCTTTCAGCACGCCCTTGCCGCCGTAACGTTTCGCGTCGCCGTCGCGAAGTTCGAGCGCTTCGTGAACGCCGGTCGATGCGCCCGACGGTACCGCGGCGCGGCCGAGCGCGCCGCCGCGAAGCCGCACGTCAACTTCGACTGTGGGGTTTCCGCGCGAGTCGAGAATCTCGCGCGCCTTGATCTCTACGATTTCTGTGGATACCGCCATCGATCTCATCCTCGCCGCGTATTGAAGTCCCGCATTCTAGAGCAGGCCGGGTCAGCTTGTCACGCGCGATGCCTCGTCAACCCGTGCCATTAAAGGTTAAAATGCTGTCGATGAGTCGCAGATACATCGTTGCAATGATTCCGCTGCTACTGCTTTGCGGAGCATTCACGGTCCACGCAGGCGGTGGCGCTGCGATCGCCGAGGCGCCGGATGCCAAGCGCGTAGTGTTCACGAATCCCCAACGCGTGACGATTGAGGGTTATAGCCAGGACGCGATGGAGCCGTTCATCAGTCCCGACGGCAACTATCTGTTCTTCAACAATTCGAACGCCCCGACCGTCGACACCAATCTGTACTATGCGACGCGTATCGACGACCTGACGTTCCAGTTCCAGGGCGAGATTGGCGGCGTCAACTCGACGGCGCTGGACGCGGTCGCCTCGATGGATAGCAACAACACATTCTATTTCGTCTCGACGAGAAGTTACGCCGAGACTTTTTCAACTATCTATTGGGGTACTTTTTCCGGCGGCAGCGTCTCGGGCGTCGCGCTCGTGCCGGGAATCTCGAAGGAGAAGGCGGGGTGGGTAAATTTCGACGCGTGTATCAGCCCTGACGGCAACACGCTCTACTTCGTGGACAGTTTCTTCGGCTCGGCCGGGCAGCCGCAAAACGCGAGGATCTCGATCGCGACGCGCAAGGGCGATCACTTTGTGCGTCGCAAGAACAGCGCCAAAATCATGCGCAAGATCAACACGCACGCGCTAAACTACGCACCCGACATCTCCAAGTCGGGGCGCGAATTCTTCTTCACTCGGTTCGACGGGAAAGAACCTGCGATCTACGCGGCCCGTCGCGCAAAAGCGTCGAGGCCATTCGGAACGCCGGTCAAGATCAAAGCGATTACAGGATTCGCGGAAGCTCCCGCCTTGTCGCCGGACGAGAAATCACTCTACTACCACAAGAATGAAAACGGGGTGTTCGTCATATATCGAGTGACCCGGCCATGAGCTGAATTTTCCGGCTTCATAGCTACACGGCGCCGCAGTCGCGCAGCGCGCCGATCTCTTCCCACGTGTAGCCGAGTTCGAGCAGCACTTCCTCGGTATGCTGCCCGAGTTCGGGCGCAGGCTCGGCCGCGGCCGCAACTTCGCCGTTGATCGTCACCGGCGCGCCCGACACGAGCACCTTGCCCGCCACCGGATGGTCAAGTTCGAGCAGGTATCCGTTGACGCGCGCCTGCTCGCTTTTCAGCATCGCGCGGTAATCGACGACCTCGGTCGCCAGGATATCGGCGTCGGTAAGTTCCTTGAGCCAATCCCTGGTCGTTCTCGTCGGGAAGATCTCGTCGAGCACTTTCTGAATCTTGTCGCCATGAAAATTACGAATCACGTTGTCCGAGTATTCGGGATCTTTCTCCAGGTGCTGAATTCCGACGATCCTGCAGAACGACGGCCAGCGCTGCTCGTCCACGCCCGCAATGCAGATGTGCCCGTCGCTGGTGGGGAACGCGCCCCAAATCCCGCGCAGAAACTGATGCCCGCGGCCGGCGCGCTCGGGCTCGACGCCGGTGATCGACGTGTAATTGATCTCCATCCCCTGCATGGCGATCATCGTGCCGTAGATCGACGCGTCGACCTTTTGCCCCTTGCCGGTGCGCTCGCGCGCGAACAGCGCCGCCAGAACTCCGCTCGCCAGGCTCAGTGCTCCCGAATGATCCGCGACGAACATCCCCGCCGCCAGCGGCGGGTCGGCCGGCATCCCCGTCTTCGCCATCAGACCGCTCGCCGCCTGCGCCAGCGTGTCGCGGCTCGGCCGCGTCACCCACGGCCCCTTCGGTCCCCACGAACTGCCTTGCGCGTATACGATCCGCGGATTTATCTTGCGCACTTCGTCGTAGCCGAGTCCGAGCCTGTCCAGCACCCCGGGCCGATAGTTGGTGACGAGCACGTCGTACGATTTCACCATCCGGCGGATCATCTCGATCGCGCCGGGTTTTTTCAGGTCGGCGGTGATGCTCCGTTTGCCGCGATTCATCGCGATGAAGTAATGCGACAGCATCGCGTTCTTGACGTCCAGGCCGCCGATCAGCGCGGCCAGCATCCAGCGGCTCAGATCTCCGGTATCCTTGTTCTCGACCTTGACTATGTCGGCGCCCATGTCGGCCAAAATCAGCGACGCAAATGGCCCCTGGATTTCCTGCGCGATCTCGACGACCTTGATTCCCTCAAGCGGCTTGCTCATCGTGGCTTTCCCGTAAACGGTCGTTCAGGAACTCGGACGCGCGGGCATTATCCCGCCGTTCGCCGCGAAATCTCAAGTCTCGATTCATCCGCGCACCGCCATTGGCCTGCGGGCTCGCCGCTTGTACGCTCATCGCCGATGGAACCGAGCATCTACGAGTATCCCGACGTCTTCCGCCGCGCGCATTTGGAAAGTCCCGGCGAAATTCCGGCCGAAGTGCTTTTCCTGCAACAGGTATGGAAGCGCCATCGGAAGCGCCCGGTGCGCCGCGTCCTTGACATCGCTTGCGGCGACTCACCCCACGGCCGTCTGCTCGCGGGTGACGGATTCGAGGTCGTCGGAATCGATCGTTCACCGGCGATGATCGCGGCGGGGCGCCGCAAAGCGAAGGCAATTGCGAATCTTCGCTTCTACCGCCGGCCGATCGAAAAGTTCACTCTCCCCGAGCGCCCCTTCGACGCCGCAATCTTGATGTCCGAAACATTTCCGGTGATCGTCGAAAACTCCCGCCTGCTCTCGCATCTCAAATCTGTCGGCCGTGCGCTCAAGCGCGGCGGCTTGTACTGCATCGACATCGATCGCCAGGATCCGATTCCGCGCGTGTCGCGCAGGACGATGTGGCGCGAACGCACCGCGCGCGCCGCCGGTGTCGCACTCGACATCCGCGAGTTCAATCGCCCCGTCGCGTGGCACTCCCCGCTGCATTCGATCTACGAACTCGAATGCACTATCAACTTTCCCGCCGGCGCGGTGACGACTCGCGATTTGATTCCGGTGCGCTACACGATTCCCGCCACGCTGGAACTCGCGGCGATCGCGTCGGGGATGTTCAAAATGGCCGCCGCCTACTGCGACCTGTCATTCACCAAGCCGCTGGACAAATGCCGCTACCGATGGACGGGAGTGCTGCGCCGCGTGTGAGCTTCAGGAGCCGCCCAGATGATCGATCAGATCGAGCCTCTCGGCATGCCAGCCGCCGTCGAAGCGCAGAACTTGAATCGATCCCAGCTCGACGACCGGCTCCTGACTCGTCAGCTTTTGCACGATCGCGCGAATCACTCCACGATGCGCAATCAGCAGGGCGTCGTCAACTGCCGAATCGCCGCGCGGCGTCCATAGAGCCAGCATGCGTTCCAGGCCGCGCTCGACGCGATTGGCAAAGCCGGCGCGGCTCTCGCCCGCGGGATAGGTGTAGCTCCGCGCGAGTCGATCGTCGTTCCATCGCGCAAACTCGTCGGGATAACGCTCGCGAATCTCGTCGGCGGTGAGTCCTTCGAACAATCCGAAGTGAACTTCGGCGAATTCATCGATCGTGATCAGCGGCGCCGAGTCGCCGGCTACGATTCGCGCGCCTTCGGAGGCACGCACGAGTGGACTCGAAAAAATGCGCGCGAAATTTCCGCCGCCCACGCGATGCGCCCCGATCGCCCGGCCCGCAAGGCGCATCTGCGCGCGCCCGAGTTCCGACAGTGCCACGTCGGTGCGGCCATGATACCTGATGCTCGACTCGCCTTCGGTCTCGCCGTGGCGAACCAGGACCAACCGCGACCCGCGACTTCGGCGCTTGATCATTTAACTGCGATGGTGCCCGGCAGAAATCATTCGCCGTCGAACAGCGGATTCATCACCAGGCCGGTCAGCAGCTTGGGATGAAAGTAAGTCGATTTCTCAGGCATCGTCGCGCCCGCGTCGCTCACCTGCTCGACATCCTGGATCGACGGCGGATTCATCAGGAACGCACCGTCGGCATGTCCCTGCGCGACAGCGCCGAGCGCGCCGCCGATTTCGATGGTGTATTCGATGTTTCCGCCTTTCCGAATCTCGTCGGCGCCGAGGCCGAATATTCGATCGAACACCAGCGCGTGCAAAACCGACACGTCCAGGCGCCGAACCTCGGGCGCCGCGTCGGGCATCGCGGCCTTCATCGCGCTGCGGCTGCGCAGCCGCAGGATCAGGTAGTTGGAACTTCCCTTCAACGTCACGCCGATTGCGCCGCTGCCCGAATCGTTCAGGCGCGCGCGAAATGCGTCGCGATGCGCGATTTCCTCGACGTTGAACACTTCGCGCGCGCGCCGCGTGAACGACGCGATCGCGTCGGCGGGCAGCGATTTCACCACCCGATGCGTCGGCAGAATCACCAGCCCCGGGTCGCCGCATGCCACCAGCGTCATCATCGTATAGTCATACGGCTGGGGCTCGCTTGAGGCGTTTTCGTGGCGCCGGGCGCGGCGATAGTTCAGCGCGGTTTCGTAGCGATGGTGTCCGTCGGCGATCAACAAGCGTGGCGATTCGAGTTCGCGCTGAATGACCGCGATTTCGCCGACTGCCTCGATCGGCCGCAGCTCGTTGCGGATTCCCAGCTCATCGACGAGATCGATCAATGGCTCGCGCGAGGCCGCCTGCTCGCGCAATCGGTCGAGCTCGGGATGCGCGCCCGAGTACAGCGCGAAGATCGAGCTGGTGTTGACCTCGAGCGCGGTCAGCAGCCGCAGACGGTCCTCCTTCGCGGCTGGGAATGTTCGCTCGTGCGGCACGATGCGCCCGCGATCGAATTCCTCGAGCCGAACTCGCGCGATAAATCCCGTGCGATGAAGCAGCCGGCCCTCGACGTGGAAAGTCTGCGTGTATTGATAAATCGCCGGCCGCGCCGACCGCTCGACGACGCCCGCCGCCAGCCACTCCGTGAGGGTTTTTTCGGCCGCGCCGTAGCGATCCGCTTCGCGGCCAAGTTCGAGCCGCACGACGTTGTACGGACTGCGTTCGTATAGTTGTTTCTGCCGCGCCGCGCCGATCAAATCGTACGGCGGCGCCACGACGCGCGCCGGTTCGCCGGTAATTTGACGATTATACATCAGCGCGCGAAATGGCTCGATCCGTTTGCCCAGCGCGCTCATTTCAGTGCGCCTCCCGCCAGCGCCGCCGCGATCTGATCTTTTGAAATCGCTCCCACTCTCACCATTTTCCACTCGCTTCCCTTGACTGCGACGACCGTGCTGGGCGCCGACGCCGCCAGTTTTCCACCTTCAAGGTAAACTTTAACTTTTTCGCCCAGCCCCACGCGCGCTTCGTCGAGCGTGCTGGCCGGAGCCTTCCCGCTCAGGTTCGCGCTGGTCGCCGTGATCGGCCGCCCGATCGCCGCGCTGAGTGCGCGTGCTACTGGATTTGGCGATACGCGCACGCTGACGCCGTCGGGTCCGCTCAGCTCCGGCGCCAGGTCGTCGCGAGCCGGCAAAACGATCGTCAGCGGTCCCGGCCAGAACGCGCCGGCGAGCCGCCGTGCATCGATCGGTATTTCGCGCGCCACCGAAAATGCCATCGCAGTGTCCGCCGCGATCAATCCGACCGGACGTCCCTGCTCGCGCCCCTTCACTCGAAACAGGCGGCGCAGCGCGGTGGATGAAAACGCGTCGGCGCCGAGCGCATAGAACGTCTCGGTCGGATAGACGACCAGCTGGCCGGCTTTCAACGCCGCTATTCCATCCGCGAGGCCAAACACCGCGGCGCGGGCGCGCTGCTTTTTTGGCTTGATTGGCGATGAGCGCGACAAGTGACGATCAGGCTCCTGCGCCTGCGATTATACGCAAGCGCCGCCGCCGCTCGAAGCGTGCACGAGTGCACGCCGCGCAATATCGCGCCGGAAATGACGTCCCTCGAACTCGATCATTTCCGCCGCCGCGTATCCGGCATCGACCGCCGCCGCCAGCTCCGGCGCCATCGCGGTCACCGTCAACACGCGGCCGCCGTCGGTCACCAATTGTCCGTTGCGCATCGCGGTACCCGCATGGAAAACCTTCACGCGAATCTTGCCCATCGCCCATTTGATCTTGATGTCCGACGGGAGGTTGCCTTCGAGCCGATCCAGCCCGCTGATCGCAATTCCCTTTTTGTAGTCGCCGGGGTATCCGCCCGACGCGAGCACGATCGCGACCGAGCTGCGGGGCGAGAGCCTGATCGCCGCATTGGCGACTTTCCCGTCGGCGGCGGCGAGCAGGTTCTCCGCCAGGTCGCTGTCCAGCCGCATCATCAGCGCTTCGCATTCCGGATCGCCAAAGCGGACGTTGAACTCGAGCACGTTGATTCTTTCGCCGTCTATCATCAATCCCACGAACAGCAGTCCGCGAAACGGATTCCCGCGCGCGTTCATCGCCGCCAGCGTCGGCGTGACCACCTCGCGCATCACGCGCGCTTCGAGCTCGGGCCCGAATTGCGGCACCGGCGAATACGCCCCCATCCCGCCGGTGTTGGGGCCTCGATCGCCGTCGAAGACCGCCTTGTGATCCTGAAACGTGCCGAGCGGGATCGCGTTTTCGCCGTCGCACAGCGCGAAAAATGAAACTTCCTCGCCGCTCAGAAACTCCTCGACGATTACGCGATTGCCTGCCGCTCCGAAGCGCCGCCGCTCCATCGCATCCGCGATCGCATCCAGCGCCGCCTTCGCGTCGTGGCAGATGACCACGCCCTTTCCAAGCGCGGGCCCGTCCGCCTTGACGACCATCGATCCCGTGCTCGCCTTCACGTAACGCCGCGCGGACTCCGCGTCGTCGAATGCGGCGAAGCCGGCGGTGGGCACGCCCGCCTCGCGCATGATCGTTTTCGCGAACGACTTGCTGGTTTCAAGCTGCGCCGCGGCCGCGGTCGGCCCGAATATTTTAAGTCCCTCGCGCGTGAACCGATCGACGATGCCGGCGGCGAGTGGATCTTCCGGACCGACCACGGTCAGATCGACCGCCTTTGACTTCGCGAATTCCACCAGCGCGGCAACATCGGTCGGCGCGATCGGCACCGCTTGCGCGATCTGATCGATCCCCGGATTTCCGCTTGCGCAAAATATCTTCTGCACGGTCTGGCTCTGATGAAGCCGCCAGACCAGCGAGTGCTCGCGTCCGCCTTTGCCTATAACCAGTACTTTCATCGCCCGGCGCGCAGCTAATGCCTGAAGTGGCGCACCCCCGTGAAGACCATCGCGAGCCCGTACTTGTCCGCCGCCGCGATCACTTCATCGTCGCGCACCGCCCCTCCCGGTTGTGCGATCGCCGTCGCGCCTGCCTCGGCCGCGAGTGTCGGGCCGTCGGGAAATGGAAACAGCGCTTCGGAGACGAGCACGGAACCTTCGAGCGCGACTTTGAGCCGCGCCGCTTTCTCGCGCGCCGCGTACACCGGATCGATCCGCGACGTGGCGCCGCCGCCAACCGCGAGCGTGCGATCTTCCGCGACGAACGCGATCGCGTTGGACTTAATATGCTTGCAGACCTTGATTCCGAACGTGAGCGCGCGCATCTCGGCGTCGGTAGGCTGCCGCCGCGTCACAACTTTGCTTTCGCGCGGATCTTCGATCGCCAGGTCCGGCGTCTGCACCAGCAATCCGCCGAGCACCTTCTTGACGTCAAGCTCTTTGCGGTCCACCGCGCCCGGATTGAACGTCATCACGCGCCGATTCTTTTTCTTGCGCAAGAACGAGATTACCTCGTCCGGATACGCGGGGCCGATCAGCACCTCGGTAAATAATTCATCGACCGCGCGCGCGAACTCCATGTCCCACGGCCGATTCGCGATGATTATACCGCCGAACGGCGAGTCCGGATCGGTTGCGAACGCCTTGTCCCACGCACCCTTGAGCGTATCGGCAACCCCCACGCCGCACGGCGTGTTGTGCTTTAGGATCGCCACCACCGCGCGCCGCTCGCCCTCGAACTCCAGCATCAGGTTCATCGCCGAGCTGATATCGACCACGTTGTTGAACGACAATTCCTTGCCGTGAAGCTGATGCGCGATCTCGAGGAAGCGGCCATACAGCGCGCCGGTCTGATGCGGATTCTCGCCGTAGCGCAGTGCCTGTTCGCGCTCGAGCGCAAGGTTGAAGGTCTCGCCCAGCGCCGACTCGCCGCCGTCTCCCGCATGCGTGCCGAGATAATTTGAGATCGCCGCGTCGTAAGCCGTCACGCGCGCGAATGCCTTGCGCGCCAGGCGCCATCGCGTGTCCGCGGCTATCGCGCCCTGGTGCGAGTCGAGTTCGGCGGCGATCGCGGCGTAATCCGCGCCATCGACCACGACCGCGACGTCGGCGTGATTCTTCGCCGCCGCGCGCACCAGCGCGGGTCCGCCAATGTCGATATTTTCGATCGCTTCGTCAAGACTCACGCCGGGTTTCGCGACGGTTTGTTCGAATGGATAGAAATTTACGACCACCAGGTCGATCGGCTCGAGCCGATGCTGCAGCATCTGGCGCTGATGGCTCTCGTCGCCGCGCCGCGCCAGGATTGCGCCATGAATCTTCGGATGCAGCGTCTTTACGCGCCCGTCGAGCATCTCGGGCGAGCCGGTGAAACTCTCGACCGATCTGACTTTGACGCCGGCCGCTTCCAGAACCGCCATCGTGCCTCCGGTCGATACTATTTCCACGCCGTGCCGTTCCAGCGCCTTGGCAAAATCCGCCACCCCCGCCTTGTCCGCGACGCCGATTAGCGCGCGTCTGATCACGACCTTGTCGCTGCTCATTGCCATCTAGCTCCGCATCTAGCTACGCAACTAACTACGAACAACGCGCGGCACCCGCTTGCCGACCGTGCAAAGCATCTCGTACGAAATCGTTTGCGCCAGCCGCGCGACATCGTTCACGCTGATAGTCTCCCCGCCCGATTCGCCCCACAAGATTACCTCATCGCCAACCGAGGCGCCCGCGATGTCGGTGACGTCGATCGTCGTCAAGTCCATCGAGACCGCGCCGACCACCGGCGCGCGCGCGCCGCGCACTATCACTTCGCCGCCGTGTTGCAGCCCTCTGCGGTAGCCGTCGGCGTAGCCCACCGGCAGCACGCCGATCAGGCTTTCGCGCGGCGCGACGAAGGTATGCCCATAGCCCACGCCGCTTCCAGCCGGCGCGCGCTTGATCTGCATCAGCCGGGTCTTGAACGCCATGACTGGCCGCAGCTCGACGCGCTCGCGCACGGCGGCCACCGGCGGCAGGCCGTAGATCGCCAGTCCCGGCCGCGCCAGGTTGAAATGCGAGTCGTGCCGCAGCACCAGCGCCGCTGAATTTGCGACGTGTATGACCGCAGGCTTCATTCCGGCCGCGTTCAGCGTGCCGATTGCCTGATTAAAGACACCGAGTTGCACGTCAGTGATCGGACTCTTCGGGTCACCGGCGTTGGCCAGCAACGTGCACACGCCCTCCAGGCGCACCGCCGATGCGGCCCGGACCGCCTCGATGACAGCGGGAATATCCGCCGGCATCACTCCAAGCCGCGTCGCGCCGCTGTCAATCTTGACGTGAATCGGAAAATCCCTGCGGCCGGCCGATGCGGCCGCGTGGTCGAGCAGTCCGATCAAAGAGGCGTCGAAGACGAATGGCGTCAAGTCGAGCGCGACAATCTCGGCTGCCTGCTCGGCGAAGAAGCCCGCCTGCAGGTACACCCGCGTGCGAATTTCCGCCTTCCGCAGTTCGCGCGCCTCGTCGAGCGTGGCAACCCCGAAATGACGGCATCCTTCGTCGATCAACGTGCGCGCCACCGTCACCGCGCCATGCCCATAAGCGTCGGCCTTGACCACGACCATCAATTCGCCGTGCGCGGCCACGGCCCGCAGCGCGCGGAAGTTGGAGCGGAGCGCGCCGAGGTCGATCTCGGCGATAGTGGGGCGTTGCGTTTCAATTGCCATCGAAGGCTGAATCTCTCTCTCCGCGCGCACCGACGCAAGCCCGCTTCGCCCGCTTTGTTGCGGGAGGTGTCACCGGCACATGGCCGCGTCTCCGGCGCGGATGAGGGCGCAAGGGGTCAGCTCGGCGCGCACTCATCTCCAGCAATGCAGCATAAGGGTGCCGCGGAATACATATTTAGTAGTATTTCTCAGTTGATTATATTTTCCCCAGCTTGACGCTACTAAATTACTAGTTCAAACTTAAGAAAGCCGGAATCGATATAAGAGTCGAGTCCCGACTTGATCCAGCCCTACAGTGGCCCTTCCGCTCGCCTTTGACCACGTTTTGCTAGACCAACGCCATTCGTACTATCGCAAGGCTTGAGGAGGCCCGCATGGCACAACCTCGTCGCCGCCCTCTATCCGCCAATCTATCGGCCGGGGCCGAGAAATTGAGCTTGCTTACCGGAGTGACGGCCGGCCTCGCGTACTCGATCTTCGCCAGCTTTGTTGCGAACGCGCTAACTCCCGTCAGCGGATATCTCGTCGAAGCGGATTCCTTTCGCCGCTCCGTATCCGGCCGCTATCAGGAAGTGCTCAGCCTCAACGGCGCCATTCCCATCTTGCTGGCATCGCTGATCGTTTTCGTTCTGGTTTGGTGGTCGATGCGCGTGATTCTGGAGCACTGGCAGCGCGAGGATTGGGGGCGCATCGGTTCAATAGACCGAAGCTTGTCAGACGGACCGTCGCTCATACCGGTAATAATCGCGCCGCTGGCGTCTGCAGTGAGTAAGTAAATTCGCATTAAATCGAAATCTCGGTTCAGTAAGAGGAGAAATGACTAATGAGTGGAACAACTGACAAAGTTAAGGGACGCGTCGAAGAAGCGGCTGGCGTACTGACTAATGATCGCAAGCTGAAAAATCGCGGAAAGATGGATCAAGCGGCCGGCAACTTCAAGGATGCGATCGGAAAGACGATCGACAAGGCGGTTGCGGCGGTCAACCACGACAACAAGCGCTAGTAAGTCGCGAGATCTCGAAAAAAATGTTATATACAATTCTGCTCGTAGTGATTGCACTAGCACTATTCGGCGCCCTTCCGATTCATTCTTTCAGTAACCAGTGGGGTTACATGCCCAGCGGCCTGATCGGCACGATCCTGCTCGTGTGGCTGGTGCTGTTCGTCCTCCGCCAGGCCTGAAGCCTCCGCATGGTGCGAAGCGACAAGGTCCTGGCGAGCTCCCGAGCGATGAATAGAAGCCGTTCGTCGTTTTCGCTTGCGGTGCGTGTGGTCGCCGCTTCAAGTCCGGCCACCTCGGCCAACTAAATCCGTGTCAGATCGGAAATCAGGCGCTTGGCCGAAGGGTGGCGCGGAGGGATTCGAGCACAGCCTGCTCGGGATACCTTAATCGCTGGCTGGCGTATCTGTATAATGGCGCTGGCAATGGCGATTGACCTCGAAAACGCGCGCGAGCGGATGGTGTCGAACAGTTCGAACCCCGCGAGATAGAAGATCTGCGCGTGCTCGCCGCGATGCGCACGGTCGCCCGTCGTCGCCATCGCGCAGCCAGACCCATAAAGCAAGAATCATGGCTCAATTGACATTCAACATGGCTGTCATGCAATTCCTGGCAGACCACAGGAATGTTCTTCTCACGAAATTCTTTCTACTCGCCAGTTTCGTCGGGCAAGTCGAGGGATACATCCTTGTCGTGACACTAATCTACGTCATGTTCGACAAGACGCTGGCTGTCCGGCTTGCGGTATTGCTATTGCTGACAATGTGTCTCAATCACGTCCTGAAGATAATCATCAAGAATCCTCGGCCCTTCATCCATGAAGGCACCTATCTCCAGAAGTGGGCGGTATCAACGGAGGATGTAAAAGCACTTGCGACCGAGTATTCAACGCCCTCTGGTCACGCCATGGCCGGTTCGGCTTTCTACTCTTATCTCTACGCGGCTATCGAAAATCGATTCGTAGCAGTCATCGCCATCATAGCGATTCTTTCCATTGGATTTTCGCGCCCCTACCTCGGTGTCCACTATCCCGGGGATGTTCTCATTGGTTGGGTGATTGGATTGCCCCTCGCCCTCGTAGCGATAAAACGCGCTGATCAAATCAGCGACGGATGGAATAAGCTGTCATATAAGCAGCAAGTGGCGATCACAGTTGCCTCAAGCCTGATTCTCTGGCTCGCCACCATCGCAATCAACGGTTGGCGCATCGACGGTCAGCCCCGCGCACTGTTGGGCTATGCAGGATTTTTGACGGGCATCGTCCTTGCCCGCCCCATTGAGTTGAGCACTGTGAACTTCGATCCCAGAAGCTCCAAACCACTGGCGAAAATGCTGCGATTCGCCATATCCGTTGCCATGGTGTTAGTGGCGCTGCTCCTTCTCGATAAGGCCGTTAGAGCAATAGCCGATGACTTCTCGGTCCTGGGATACATGTTGCAGTACATCCGCTACACCATTGCCGGTGTCGTAAGCATATTCGTCGCGCCTCTACTTTTCACAAAAATCAGATTGGCTGAAACAATCACTGTGGGACCAGCCGAGGCCGCTTCCGGTCTGAATTTGGCCCTTTAAGCACTGTCGGGAACCTGCTCGGGATACCTTAATCGTTGGCCGGCGTATCTGTATAATATTGCCGGCTATGGCGATCGATCTCGAAAACGCGCGCGAGCGGATGGTGCTCGAGCAGCTGGAACGCCGCGGGATAAAAGATCCGCGCGTGCTCGCCGCGATGCGCACGGTCGCCCGTCATCGGTTTCTTCCCGCGCAACTTCACGAGCACGCCTACGATGACGGTCCTCTGCCAATCGGCGACTCCCAGACTATTTCACAACCGTACATGGTCGCGCTGATGAGCGAGGTTGCCGAGCTCCAAGGCGCGGAGAAAGTTCTCGAAATCGGCACCGGTTCAGGTTATCAGACTGCAGTGCTCGCGCGGCTGGCGCGCGCAGTCTATTCCGTCGAGTGCAACGCGCATCTTCACGATCGCGCCCGCGCGCTTCTCAACTCGATGGGCTTCACCAACGTCTATCTTCGATGCGCCGACGGTTCGGATGGATGGCCCGAGGAGGCGCCCTTCGACGTCGTGATGGTGACGGCGGCGATGCCAGGAATTGCTCTTCCGCTGCTGAATCAATTGACGCCGGATGGGCGATTGATCGCGCCGATTGGCGAAGATGAACTCCAGACCCTGGTGCGTATCAGCCACAAGACCGGACACTGGAGCGAGGAATATTTCGGCGAGTGCCGATTCGTAAAGATGACGGGCAAGCACGGCTTTCAAGGTTAGCGCGCTGGATTCGCGCGGCTCGCAGGATGCGGTGCGGCGGGTAGCGGTGGTGACGGACGGCGGATGATGTGATCGGGGAGTGGATGACAGGGACGCGGTGGATTTCGCGCGCGAGCGTGGCAATCGCGCTCGCCGCGTCGCTCGCGCTGGCAGGATGCGTTGGCGGCTCGCCGCCTTCGGCCTACGCTCGCGCCGGTTCGCAACGCCCGGTCACTCACGTCGTCGTCGCGGGCGAGACCGTTTACCATATCGCGATTGAATACGGCGTCAGCGTCGGGCGCTTGATGGTGGCGAACGGGCTCAGCGATCCGCGCGAACTGCGCGTCGGCCAGGTCCTGACGATTCCGGGCGCGTATCGGGCCGCGTCGATCGGGACTGCGTCGAGCGGGGTGCATCCGTACACCGGTGAGCGGGCGTCGCGCCAATTCCAGTGGCCGGTGTCAAAAGGAGTGGTGGCGTCGGGATTCGGAATCCGCAACGGCGCGATGCACGACGGCGTCGATATCGCGGCGCCGGCCGGCACTCCCGTTTATGCCGCCGACCGCGGCGTCGTGATTTTTTCGGGCACGCTTCACGGCTACGGCAACACTGTGATCATTCGTCACGACGACAATTACGCGACGGTTTACGGCCACAACGAGCGCAACCTGGTAATCGAGGGCGTGCGGGTCGCGCGCGGACAGGAGATCGGCGAGATCGGGCGCTCCGGGCGCACCACCGGCGCCAACCTCCATTTCGAGGTGCGCCGCGACAACGTCGCGAAAGATCCGCTCGCCTATCTGCCCGAGCCCGCATCCTCCGACGGAATCAGCTTTGCCGCGGCCGGCGGCAGCTAGTATCTTTGACCACCGCACGCGAGACTGCCTCAGACCAGTGCGATGGGATCAACGATGACTGCCGAAGAAATCAAAAAACTGATTCGTAACGTCCCGGACTTCCCCAAGCCCGGAATAATGTTCAGGGACTTCACGCCGCTAATCGGTGACGCGCGCGGTTTCGCCGCGGTGGTCGATCAGCTGGCGCAGCCTTACCTCGGCAAAGTGGACGTCGTGCTCGGAATCGAGTCGCGCGGCTTTATCGTCGGCGCGCCCGTGGCGTATCGATTGGGCGTCGGCTTCGCGATTGCTCGCAAGCCCGGCAAGCTCCCGTCCCATACTGTGGATCAGGCCTACGACCTCGAGTACGGCAGCGCGTCGTTGCAGATGCATCAGGACGCGCTCGAAGGCTTGGGTCGCGTGCTCCTGGTCGACGACCTGCTGGCGACCGGCGGCACGGCTGCCGCGGCGCTGCAACTGGTGCAAAAGATCGGTGGAAATGTGATCGGATGCGCGTTCGTGGTCGAGCTCGACGCGCTCAAGGGACGCGAGCGCCTGGCGCCGGTCAACTGCTTCTCGCTAGTCCACTATGATTAAGCGATGCGGAGCCCGATGGATAATCGCGAACCGCGTGCGACTGCGGATTCGGATCGGCGCCGCCTGCTAGTCGTCCTCGGCGTCACGTCGGTCTATTTCGTCACCGAACTCGTCGGCGGCTATCTGACGGGCAGCCTGGCGCTGCTTTCCGACGCCGTCCACATGCTCACCGACATCGCAGCGTTGTGCCTGGGCCTGCTGACGCTGTGGATATCGACGCGGCCCGCATCGTCGGCGAAAACCTACGGCTATCTTCGCGCGGAAATCCTCGGCGCGTTGCTCAACGGGCTTTTTCTCTGGCTGCTGGTGGTCTTCATCTGGATCGAAGCGATCGGCCGGCTGCGAAACCCGCGCCCGGTTTCAGGGCTGGGCGTGATGGCTGTCGCGATCGTCGGAATCGGCGTGAATGCCTTCTCCGCGTGGATGACCTCGACCGACACGCCCGGCGGTCACAAGCACGGAATGGCGCTGCGCGCGGTGTTCGTGCACGTTATTTCCGATCTCGTTGGCTCGGTGGGCGTTCTCGCTTCCGGCGCGCTCAACTATTTCACCGGATGGATGCAGGCCGACCCCGCCGTGAGCATATTGATCGGATGCCTGGTGCTGTACGGTTCGTGGGGTCTGGTGCGCGAGGGCGTGGACATCCTGATGGAATCGGTGCCGTCGCATATTGACCTGGACGAAATGCGCAACGACCTGCTGGCCGTCAGCGGCACCGAAGAAGTTCACGACCTTCACGTCTGGTGTCTGACAACCCGGCAGATCGCGCTTTCGGCGCACGCGGTGGTCGCCCCGGATGCGGATCGCGATCGAGTGCTCGCCGAGATGTGCCATCTGCTGCAGACCAAGTTCGACATCCACCATCTAACCTTGCAGCTTGAACGCGACAATCGCCGCGAACGCGAGCCGGAACATTTCTGATTCAACCCCATTTCTGATTCAACCCGATGATGCTGCAAATGCTCAACTGATGGCCACCTCGGAACCGCGCGATCCGGGCGTGGACGACGCGGACACGCCGGAGTTGTACGACGAGCCCTGGGTTATTCCGCCATTTCAGCCAATTCGAGCGATCGGCGCTGTCATCCTGATCGCGTGCGGCTTCGCGCTCTATGAATATGTGCTGGTGTCGTTCTGGTCGGTGCCGTGGATGGGCATTCACGAACGAATTCCGTGGCCCGCGTTCGCGATCGCGGCAGTTGCGATTGTGTTTTCGATTGCGGGGTTGCGACTCGCGCTGGGGCTCGATTCGCCGCACGCCAAACTCGGATTCGGTCTGCTCGCATTCCTGGTATGCATCGTCGTTGGAGCGGGCGGCGGCCGATTCGTCAGCTACGCAATGCGCGGGACGCTGAATCCGCCGTTTAAGCTGAAGCTCGCGGTGAGACAGCAATTCCCAAGCTTCGCGCTCGTCGATCAGAACGACTCGATCCGCCGTGGACCGGCGCCTTCCGATGCGGATGCAAGTCTGGTTTTCGTCTATCGCGGAGACTATTGCCCGTTCGCGCGGTTCGAACTCGCGGAACTGACCGCACGTGCCGGCGATTTTCGCCGCGCCGGCGTTGATACGGTTGCCATCAGCGCCGATCCCATCGAAAGATCGAAGATGCTCGCGGGATTTCTCCGCACGAAAATCCCGCTCCTGAGCGATACCCTCGAATCGATCCTCGCACCGCTCGGTCTCGTGCAGCATCATCGCAATGGCGAGCCCGACAACGCGATACCTGCGTTTTTTATCGTCGATCGAAGCGGTGTCGTGCGATGGATTTTTACGTCTCCCTATTATCGTGAACTGCCGCGGCCCGACACTCTCCTCGACGCGGCAAAGTCAGTCATTGCCGGCGAGTCCACGACGCGTCGAGCGCCGACAGCATCGCAGCAGTAGCGATGGCCGGCGAATCGGCCGCAAATATCGCTCCGATCGACGCGACTCCTGCCGGCCGCGCGGCCGGATCGGCAGATGCGAACAATTCGCGCGTGCGATCGGGCGTGATGCCGCCGAGTGCGAAGACCGGAATTGCGCCCGCGCCGCACGCCGCATTAAGGCCGCTCGGACCGCACGCGGGCACGGTCGCGGGCTTCGATAGCGGATCGAAGACGGGACCGAAAACCGCGAAGTCGGCGCCCTCGCGCGCGGCGGCGGCTACATCGGGGGGCGAGTGACTCGATACTCCGATGAGTCGATCGGGCCCGAGCAGCTTGCGCGCCATGCTGACGCCGATGGAATCGAAGGGAAGATGAACACCGTCGGCATCCGCTGCGATTGCTACATCGGCGCGATCGTTCACTATCAGCGGCGCACCGGCGCGCGTGCAAATTGCCCGAAGGCGGAGCGCCAGTTCGTAGAGAGCGCGGGCGGATAAATCTTTTTCGCGGAGTTGCAAGGCGACAGTTCCGGGCGGCGCGGCTTCCCGCGCCACTGTCAGCGCGGCTTCGCATGCCGAAATCAGATCGCCGTTCTTTACGACGCGGCGATCGGTGATCAGATAAAGTCGAAAGCTGACACGCGGCCGCGACGACAAGGCGGCCTACCCTATCAGGCCGGTCAGCGGGCTGGACGCGGTCGCGTAGAGCTTGCGCTCGATTCTGCCGGCGCGATACGCCAGGCGCCCCGCCTCGACCGCAAGCTTCATCGCAAGCGCCATCGCAAGCGGGTCCTTCGCGCCCGCGATCGCGGTGTTCATCAGCACGCCATCGCATCCGAGTTCCATCGCCTCGGCGGCGTCGGACGCGGTCCCCACGCCCGCATCGACGATCACCGGCACCTTCGCCTGTTCGAGGATGATCGCGAGGTTGAACGGATTGCGGATTCCCAGGCCTGAGCCAATCGGCGCCGCCAGCGGCATCACCGCCACGCATCCGATCTCCTGGAGCCTCAGGCAAGTCACCGGATCGTCGGTGGCATACGGCATCACCTTGAATCCCTCCTTGACGAGGACGCGGGCCGCTTCGATCGTCGCAACGACATCGGGAAACAGCGTCCGCTTGTCGCCGATCACCTCGAGCTTCACCAGCTCGCCCACGCCGACCTCGCGCGCGAGGCGGCAGGTGCGAACCGCCTCGTCGGCGGTGAAACATCCCGCGGTGTTTGGAAGAATCTGGTAGCGCTTGGGATCGAGATAGTCGAGCAGATTTTCCTTGCCGCGATCGGTGATGTTCACGCGCCGCACCGCGACCGTCACTATTTCGGCGCCGCTTGCTTCGACGGCAGCCTTGGTCTCGGCGAAGTCGCGATACTTGCCGGTGCCGACGATCAGACGCGATTGGAATTTCAGCCCGCCCAATTCAAATGGAGTGTCCTGCATATTTTGCCTTGCGGTTTCGGCGACTAACCGCCGCCGACGAAGTTGATTATCTCGACATGGTCGCCCGCCCTTATCATCGTCTCCTCGTATCTGGCCCTTGGCACGATCTCGTGGTTGAGCTCGACGGCCACGCGGCTGCGGCGCATGTTCAGGCGTTCCAGCAGCGCGGTCAGCGCCGTGTCACCGTCGAGAGGGTACGGGTCGCCGTTGAGTGTGATTGAGGTTGCGATGGAGTCCGACATTTTTGAGCCGCTTCCCTCGTATTGGGAAGCGGCCCGGGCGCAACCGCGAAGGCTACGCTGTCGGCTTCCCTACGCCGGCATTACCCGGATCAGGTTCGAGGGGTTCCCGCAGGATCTCAGTGCGTAACGCACACCCCCAGCCCAATCCGACTATACGATCAAGCTCGCGAGGTTGTCAAAAAACGCGCGCGCCCCGCGGGGCTCGGTATGAGTCCGGAAATCGCTCGCGGGTCTGAGGTGCGCGCGGGAACGGCGTCCACCGATCAGCGATTCAAGGATGCTGTGCTCGAATTCCTCCGCGTCGCCCCCGCTAGGCGCCTGATTTCCAAGCTGACAGGGGGGTTAGTTGGTCGGGGTGGCCGGATTTGGACCGGCCGCCACACGCTTGCCGAATATCTCAATATGAGATAGACTAAAAGCCGGTGCACGTCATTTCGCAGAAGGCGCTGCGGGAGTTCGCAAGGAAGCACGCCGACGCCGCGACGCCGCTAGGAGCGTGGCTGAAGCTGGCACGGCGCAGGCACTTTCAGAATCTCGCCGAGTTGAAGCGAACCTTCGCCAGCGTGGACATGGTTCGGGTGAAAGGCCGCGATTTTTACGTCTTTAATATCGGGGGGAACAAATACCGGCTGGTCGCTGCGATACACTTCAACGCCCAGCGCTTGTTCGTGCGCCACATATTGACGCACGCGGACTACAACACCGAGAGGTGGAAGCAATGAAGACTCGGACTGGCATTAGGACTCTGAAGAAACCCGATTCGCTGGGACCTTTTCTTGCCATCCATACTGAGCGCGAGTACGACGCGGCGGTCGAGCGCCTCAACTCGCTCGTGGACGACGTTGGCGACCATCCCAAAGACCCGCGTTATCGCCTGATCGAAACCCTAAGCGTGCTGATCGAGGCGTACGACCGGGAGCATCACGGCCTGCCGGAAGCTTCCGGCATCGAGGTGCTCCGCTTCCTGATGGAGCAGCACGGCCTCACTCAAAAGGACCTGCCCGAGGTCGGCAGCCAGGGCGTAGTCTCCGAAGTCTTGGCTGGCCGCCGCCGTCTCAACGTGCGGCAAATTCAGGCTCTTGCCGCGCGCTTTGGAGTCGATCCGGGGGTCTTTATAGATGCGCGCCGCAGCATTCCTCGCCAGCACGCGGAGCGAATGATTCACTGATCCAAGGTGGTTCTGATTTGGTCGGGGTGGCCGGATTTGAACCGGCGACCACTCGCACCCCAAGCGAGTGCGCTACCAGTCTGCGCCACACCCCGACGCGAGGAACATTATATATTCGCTGCCGGCAAGACCACACCCGCGTGCGTTTTTTCAGTATTAAGATTCTCCCGTGCGTTACAGCACACCCGCCGGATCAGGTTTTTTTCTTCGGCGCGACGCGCGGACGCCATTGCACGAACGATCGCATATCGACCTGAAACGTCCACGCGCTTTTCGACTGATCGATCAGGTGCACGATCTCGTCGCATATCGCCGCGGGCGGAACCAGGTGCGACGGATCCACGTCGGGCATCGACTCCCGCACTCGCGCACTGTCCACGGCGCCGTCCACGTCGAGCGCGGCAGCATGGACGCCGAGATGCATGAACTCGTAGGCTACGGACTCCGCGATCGCGCGCTGCGCCAGCTTCGACGCGTTGTAGGCGGAGTATTGCGCCGGTCCGCTGCGCGACTCCGATCCCAGCACGAAAATCACGGTGCCGGCCTTGCGCTCGGCCATCTTGCCGATGACGGCTTGGGTGCAGAAGAACGGTCCGTATGCGTTCACCTTGAGCTGGAAGTCGAAATCCTCCTCGGTAATTTCGGTGAAGCGCTTGCGCAGATACGCACCCGCGTTGTTGATCAACACGGAGATCGGTCCGAGCTCGCGTTCGACGATCTCGACCGCGGCGACGACCTGATCGCGGCGCGAGACGTCGGTCGGCGTCACGACTGCCTTGCCGCCATTGGCGCGAATTAATTCGGCGGTTTCGTCGAGCTGCGACTTGGTGCGGGCGATCAGCCCGACCGCGTAGCCTTCTTTTGCCATTCGAAGCGCGATGTCGCGGCCGATGCCGCGGCCTGCGCCGGTTACCAATGCGACTTTTGCTTCCGCCATAGCGCGGAATCTTAGCCGCTGGCGGCGATCGTGCAAACCTCCGCGCAAGTGCTTGCGGATTTCACCTTGGCACTCGACGGATCGAGTGGTAGGGTCGAATTATGAGGTTCACGCGGCCGGCGCGATTGATCGTTGCAATATTCGCAGCACTCGCGATGACCGTTCTTGTGAGCGCGCGCGCCGCATTTTCGCAGGATGCCGAGGATTCCGCCGCGGGGGCAGATGCCAGTGGGGAGTCCACCGGGCCTGCCCTCGATGGGGATGCGGAAACGGGCGACAAGGTCCTGGAGATTCCCCAGGTGGCGTGCGCCGACGACGGCGTATCAGTTCCCTGCGCCGACGGCAGCGATGAGTACGCCGACGCCATCAACGCACCGTCGCCGGGTGCGCCGCCAACCCTCGATGACGACACGGCAGACGCTCGATCGCCCAATCAGGATTGGGGCACGCTCGACGATTACCAGAACGAGCCAGCTTACGGGGTCCCATACGCAGTGTATTCTTACCGGATGACTGTCGCGGCGGGAACGATGAATAGACCGTCGCCGTTTCCCGCGTCGGCCTACGTGCCGATGAGCAGCCCGCTGACTCAGGCCGCGCGCCCGCCGCTGAATCCCGGCCCGTGGATGATTTCTCCTTCGATGTCCGCGTTCAGCCACCCGGCGGGCAGTCCGATGATGGGGATGACGATGTCGCATCCGTCGTTCGGATTCCCTCATTAACGGCGCTTCGCGAGCCGCTTCGTTTACGCAGAGTTCACGCGCTATTATCTTGGCCCCATCGCACCGCTATCGACGGCGATGGCCGGACGGAGATTTGTCATGCTGATAGCGGTTGACGTCGGCAACACCGATACCGTGATTGGAATTTACGAAGGCGAGCGCTTGCGCAATCACTGGCGCATCTCGACCGTTTCCAATCGCACCACCGATGAGCATGGCGCGCTGCTCAGCACTCTTTTGGCGGCGGTGGGGCTGGAGGGCAGCCTCAAGCCTGAAGGGGTTGCGATCGCGTGCGTGGTCCCGCCCCTCAACCAGGTGATGGAGCAAGTCGCCGAGCGCTATTTCCATTGCGCTCCGCTGATGGTGGGGCCTGGAATCAAGACCGGCATGCCGATCCTCTACGAGAATCCCAAGGAAGTGGGAGCAGACCGAATCGTCAACGCGGTCGCCGCCTACGAGCGCTACGGATGCGCATCTATCGTCGTCGATTTTGGCACCGCGACCACGTTCGACTACGTGACCGGCAAGGGCGAGTACGCCGGTGGTGCGATCGCTCCCGGCCTGGGCGTCTCGATGAACGCGTTGATCGAGCACGCGGCGAAGCTCTATCGCGTCGAGCTGGTTCGCCCGCGCGAGGTTGTCGGCCGCACCACGGTCGGCTCGATTCAGTCCGGGCTGATCTTCGGCTACACCGCCTTGGTGGACGGGCTGGTCGGGCGCATCCTGAAGGAGCGCGGCGAAAAGGCGCGCGTCATCGCGACCGGCGGTCTCGCCGAGCTGATTGCGCCCGAGAGCGAAACAATTGAAGAAGTGGACGAGTTTCTGACATTGAAGGGACTCAGGCTGATCTTTGAGCGCAACCGGCGCTAGCTTTTGAGGGACGTTTGATGAGCAAGCCCGGGCGAGTCGTGACCGATTCGATGATCGGTCTCAAGATGCCGGATTACTCGCGGATCTCACCGCGCGTTGCGACCGTGCTCGGGCGCAATCCGAGTCCATTTACGGGGCCCGGCACCAACACCTATATAGTGGGCACCTCGAAGCGGCCGCTACTGCTCGACACGGGCCAGGGCGTCGCGATATACGCCGACCTGCTCGAAGCGGCGCTCAAGGAACTCTCCGGCAGTATCGAACTCGAACAGGTCGTCCTGACTCATGCCCACGTCGATCATCTGGGAGGCGTGCGCCAGGTGATCGAAAGATTCGGCGAGATGGAAGTATCGAAGATGCCGTGGGAGGGCCACGACGCTCCCGCGGGCGCGATTTCCGCGATCGGCCACGACGCCGTAGTTCACACCGAAGGCGCCACCCTGCGCGCGATATATACTCCCGGGCACTCGCCCGATCACTTGTGCTACTATCTCGAGGAAGAGCGCGCATTGTTCACGGGGGACGTCGTGCTGGGCGCAGGTACTACAGTCATTCCTGACGATACTGGCGATCTCGGCGAGTACATGGATTCGCTCAGGCGCTTGCTCGCGCTCGATATCGAGACGATTTATCCCGGGCACGGCCCGGTCATCCGCAATCCCAAAGAGAAGATCGGCCAATACATCGCTCATCGCGAATTGCGCGAACGCCAGGTGCTCGAGGCGCTCGCGCACAGTGCGGGACCGCTCGAGGCGATGGCGATCGTGAAGAAGATCTACGTTGACGTTCCTGAGTATCTGCATCTTGCCGCTGCAAGCTCGGTCCGCTCTCATCTGCGAAAGCTCGAGCGAGAGGGCCGCGTGGTGGAGCATGAAAAGCGCTGGAGTGCTAACTAGCAAAGCGCGGGAGCATCACGCTTTTGGCGCATCGATCGCCGCGATGCTGCTCGTTCTGTTCGCCAGCGCGCTCGCGGCTGCGCAGTCGGGCGCCGAAACCGCCGCCTCTGAGACGTGGAAGACCGCAGCCGCATCAGCCGCCGCGTCTGCCCCAACCGCGGGATCCGGCGCTGGCGCCCCGATCGCAGAAGCCGCGGCGCCCTTGCCTCCGCGCACTGCCATCGCGCCATCTGCCGATTCCGCGACCGCCGCTGGTCCATCGAACATGGTTGCGACGCCGCCCGATCTCGACAACGCGCAGCCCGGCACCGCGGAGATTCCGCCCGCCAATTCTTCCAATTCTGCCGCCGAGTCGCAGCAGCCGCCCAGCCCGGCGGATTCGCAGCCATCCAATCAGAGCAGTGAAGTCGCGCGTTATCAGGAGGAGCAGAGCGGGTTGCCGCCCGAGCAGCTCAGGAGCTTGCAGCAGTTCGACAGCGAGGGCGAGCTTTCGACTCCATTCGGAATGCAATTGCGGGAAGCGCGGCGCGCGCTCAAATCCGGCGAAGAGGCTGACGGCTTGCTGATTACCGTCGTCGAGAAAGGCAGCCCGGCCGCGGCAGTCGGCTTGCACGCCTACAGTCACAACGTCCATGACGCGCTTACCGCGGCTGCGATGGTGGGAGCGGTTTTCTCCGGTGGATTGGCGGTGGTGGTGATTCCCGCGTTGGACTACATGCAGGTTGGCGAGAGCTACGACATGATCATCGGCGTGGACGGCTCGCGGGTGACCAACTTTCTCGACTTCCAGGACCGGATGCGCGACCTTCAGCCGGGCGAGGTGATCTACCTAAGTGTCGTGCGCAACGGCAAACGCCTCCAGGTGACGATGCCGGTGCCGGCCAACGTTTTGCAAGCCACCAACTGATCGAGCCTGCCGAGCTTTACGCGCCCGGCGACTTTCTCTATATTGTTAAATCCGTCCGTCGAGGGAGACTTTTCCCGGCGAGACGGTGTTGAGTTGAGTGCCTCCCGCGCGGAGGCGATGACATTTGGCGTCTGCTCGCGCCTGGATCCGAAGTTTGGACCGGGACTCCGAGTGATTCGAGCGCTCGTTCATTCGAGCTTGCTCTGATACGGGGTTGCCGGGTACGCGGCAGCCCCGATTTGTTTTTGGGAGCAAGTGAAGACCTGAGAACTGAATCGTTCGAGAGGGAATATGACGCAAGACAAAGTTCGCGTGCCCGATCTCGCGCGCATGAAGGCCGCGCGGCAGCCGATCACGATGCTGACTGCGTACGACTTTCCATTCGCGAGAATCTTCGACAACTGCGGCGTCGATCTGCTCCTGGTCGGCGATAGTCTCGCCATGGTGGTGCGCGGCGAGGACAGCACCCTCGCGGTCACCATCGACGAGGTCATCTACCACACTCGTTCGGTTGCGCGCGCGCGGCGCCGTGCGCTGGTCGTCGCCGACATGCCGTTCCTGTCGTATCAGGTAAGCCCCGAAGACGCGCTGCGCAACGCCGGCCGTCTCGTCAAGGAAGGCGGCGCTGAGGCGGTGAAGCTCGAAGGCGGCGTCGCGATAGCCGAAGCGGTGGCGAGAATCACCGCGGTCGATATTCCCGTGATGGGCCACGTCGGACTGACGCCGCAGTCGGTTCATCGGATGGGCGGGCATCGCGTGCAAGGCCGCAAATCCGGCCGCGCGCCCGGATGCCGCGAACGGCTGCTTGAAGACGCCGCCGCACTGGAAGCAGCGGGCGCATTCGCGATCGTGGTCGAGGGTGTGCCGCCGTCGTTGGCGCGCGAGATAACTGCCCGCGTCGCTATCCCGACTATCGGCATCGGCGCCGGGCCCGATTGCGACGGCCAGGTGCTCGTGATGCACGACATGCTCGGCCTCGGCGAGTCGTGCGCGCCGCGCTTCGCCAAGCCGTTCGCGCATCTGTGGAACGAGGCCGCGGCCGCCGCAAGCACCTACGTGCGTGAAGTGAAGGAACGCGCGTTTCCGGCGCCGGAACATTGTTACGCCGAATCGAGGGGCGCCGCGCGATGATGGTCATTACCTCGCCCGGCGAAATGACCCGTTATTCCAGTGGCGCGCTCCAACGTGGTGAACGAATCGGGCTGGTTCCCACGATGGGGTTTCTGCACGACGGCCATCTGGCGCTGATGCGCGAGGGCCGCCGCCGGTCCTCGGTCCTGGTCGCGTCGATCTTCGTCAATCCTACCCAGTTCGGCCCCGGCGAGGATTTCGCGCGCTATCCGCGCAACTTCGAGCGCGACTGCGCGATGCTCGAGACCGTGCCGGTGGACGTGGTGTTCGCGCCGGAGCCTGCGACGATGTACTCGCCCGACGCGCAGACCTTTGTCGACGCCGGCGAGATTACCAGCGGTCTGTGCGGGGCGCATCGCCCCGGCCATTTCCGCGGCGTGACGACGGTGGTCGCCAAGCTGTTCAACATCGTCAAACCGCATCTGGCAGTTTTCGGCGAGAAGGATTTCCAGCAGCTCCGCGCGATCCAGAAGATGGTCCGCGATCTGAACTTCGACGTCGAAATTGTCCCGGCGCCTATCGTGCGCGAAAAGGACGGCCTCGCGATGAGTTCGCGCAACGCCTACCTGTCGCCCGCCGAGCGCGAAGACGCGCTCGCGCTGAGCCTCGCGGTCCGCGCAGCCCGCGAGAAGCATCGCGCGGGTGGATGCTGCGCCGAGGAAATAGTGTTCGCGGCGACTCGAGTGCTCAACCGGATGAAAGGCATTAAGGTCGAATACGTCGAAGCAGTGGATGCCGAGACGCTCGCTCGCCATCCGGCGCTCGATCGTCCGATTCTAATCGCGATAGCGGCCCGCGTCGGCAAGACCCGGCTGATCGACAACGCCGTGCTCCATCCGTAACCGCGACGGCCGCCGGAGTGTTCGACGGGAGAACTTGATTGAATGTGAAACCCGCGGTGGGTTTCACGCTTCCTTCGGCAGGGGTGACCCCTGCACCCGACGGTAAGAAAAGATGCCGGCTTCGCCCTGTTAGAAGGGGTTGATCAAGAAAGAGCCCGCGCGTCCGTTTTTTGGGTCATCCCGAGCGAAGCCGAGGGACACCGGCTCCGGCTGCGAGAAGTGGTCATCGGCAGAAATCACGAGTCCGCCCGTCAGTTCTGCACAATTTGTGGATTCTAGCCGCGAATCCGCAGCGTAGTGTAGGCTCTTTCAGTCGCGAACTGATCGCAAAGACCCCTCGCTGAGGATGCACCATGCCGCTTGAGGACGAAATTCGCAAATTTGTAAAACGTAATCCATTCACCGTGTTGCACATATCTCTCGCGGACCTTGAGAGGAGCTGCCTCAAGTACGAAAAGGGCGACTGGGATTCCGCTTATAGAATCGCCACCACCCTGGTGCATGAGGGATGGAGTGATCCGCCCCGCCTGCCAAAGATCGTAGATGGGTTGAACGTGCTCCTGCGAGTCTGGAATCAACAGTACTATGGGCCGAGCGGCTTCGACGAGCCGCGCCTCGAGGAATGGCTGAGAAGCAACTGGAACGAGATCGATAGCTTTCACAGAAGAGAAATCTCCTCTTTCGGCGCAAGCGATCAGGAAGCAATCGAGAGGACATTCACAGAATTGCTAGACCTGCTGCAAAGGACTTCGGGTGCAAAAAAGCGAAGCCCTGTTTCAGTTGGAAAGGCGCTCCATCTCCTAGCTCCCCGGTTCTTTCCGGCATGGGATAGTGGCATCGCGTCCGATTGGAAGTGTCCGTACTTGACCCGGCCAAGCGTTGCATACATCGTTTTCTGCCACCGGATGAAAGAATTTGCCGCGCCGTTGAAGGAAGCACTCGCAACGGACGACTCGCCGCGTCGCGCTTGGCTCTCGAAGAAGACCCTCCTCAAGCGAATCGACGAGTATAACTACGTCAACCGGAAAGGGCGGAGTTAGGTCATCAGGAGAATCAAGAGGCCGCCGGTTACTATGAATCCGCCGCCGACGAGGATTTTGTCGTCGGGAATCTGCTTGAAAAAAATGAACGAAATCACCTGCGACACTACGAAGAAGACCGCGATGTAGATTCCCATCAGTCGATTGAAATCGATACCGCTCAGATTGACCAGTACTCCGTAGGCGAAAAGAACCAGTCCGCCCGCCGCGAGCCAGTAGGCCGGTCCGCGAAGTCCTATCCGGACGAGCGCATCGCCGCCCACTTCGAGCGTCGCAGCGAGCACCAGGATCGCGAGAGTCTTTAAGATCAAATCCGCGCTGGCCTAATAATAATCAACCGGGTCGATCTGCTGCTTTGCGCCCCAGTAGAAAAGCATATTCTCGGTCAGTCCCTGCCAGGTGAACTTTCCCGGCGGCATCAGCAGCCGTTTGAACATCGACTTGAGCGAGTAGAACTCCTTGGTGCATCGCCACACGCCTTCTTCGACTTCCTGCGGCGACATGTTCTTGGGCACGAACATGCAGCGGAAGTTGTTGGTGTAGAGGTCGGCGTCGGGGATGATCACGCGGCCCTCGTTCTCGAGCTGCGTGCGCATCGGCGTGCCTACGCGCGGCGTCACGGTGTTGAAGAACGCCTCGGGCGCCTTGACCTCATGCAGGAACTTGAGCGTGTCGTCGAAAATTCCCGGATGGTCCTCTTCCAGCCCGAACAGGAAGTTGAGCGAATAGTAAATCCCGTATTTTTCGAGCTTCTTGAGCAGCTTCTTGTAATGGCTCGCGTTATTCTGAATCTTGTTCATCGAGAGCAGGCTGTCCTGGCTGATCGATTCGACCCCGATGTTGACGTGGAAGACGCCAGCCTTGGCCGCAAGGTCCAGTAACTCCTCGTCGTGATTCGAGTTGATCGTCCACAGGCACGAGAAGCGGATGCCCAGCGGCTCGAGCGCCTTGAAAAGCTCGCGCGCGAACTTGTGCTTGCCCGTGATCTGGTCGTCGATGAACTGAAAGCGCTTGAAGCCGGTCATCTTGACGACCTGCTTTATCTCCTCGACGATGTCCTCGATCGGCCGCGTCCGATACGCGCCGTCATAGAAAACCGGAATCTCGCAGAACGAGCATCTATAAGGACATCCGCGGCTTGCCTGCACCGGCACCGCCTTGAACAGGTAGCGATTGAGCTTGAGCAGCTCGTGGCGCGGGCGCGGCAGGTTCTTCAGATCGTGCAGTTTGTCGGCCTTGTAAATCGGTTTGAGTTTGCCGTCGCGCCAATCCTGGAGCAGTTCGGGCCACACCAAATCGGCCTCGCCCTTGACCACCGCGTCGCAATGCTGGAGAGCCTCTTCGGCCTGCAGCGTCGCATGGAATCCGCCGAACACGACCGGGATGCCGCGCTTGCGGAACTCGTCGCCGAGCTGGTACGCGCGCAGCGACGCGCCAATGGTGGTGGTCATGCCGACGAGGTCCCATCCACCGTCGAAGTCGATTTCCTCGAGACGTTCGTCACATAGCGTTACGTCGTAATCGTCGGGCGTCAGTCCCGCAATCAGCGGAATCATCAGACCCATGATTAGCCGCCAGCGGGTCTTATGCGGGGTGCCGTCGAGATGGACGGTCGTGGGTTGCACCAACAGAATTCGCGGTTTCTTGCCGTTCATACTTCCTCTGCCTGCGCAGGGCCTGCTTCGCCTTGCTACAGGCTTTCAGTCTTCACGGATGATTGACGATGCGATCGGGCCGGTAATCCAGATCAGGACCAGGGCAAACACGTAAGTGCCGAAGGCAGTGCCCCAAGCGAAGTACTCCAGCCGATTAGCTATTGCCAGGACCACGACCAGGTAGGCGAAATCGCGCCCGCTCCATCGATCGACTTTGTCCAGCCACGCCGCCGCCTGCTCGCCCTTTATCTTGAAGGCGCGCCAGATCGCGTAAGTGCACATCATGAATCCGCCGAGCAGGATCGGGATCAGGTACAGGTAAGCGCGGCTGTGGTCCACCCGGTAGCATCCAATGAGCAAGCCGATGAAAACGCCGACGTGCACAATATTGTCGGTGACGACATCGAGCGCGCCGCCGAAATCGCTCTCGACCATTTTAAGCCGCGCCAGTTCGCCATCGACGCCGTCGATGGTGATCGAGATCAAAAAGAAAATCGCCGCGAACAGCCGCATCCAGTAATTCGGAACCGAGAACATCCAGGCGCACGCCAGCCCGAACGCCGTGTTGGCGACCGTGACCATGTTGGGCATGACTCGCGTATGCGCTGCGAGCCAGTAGCTGATTCGCCACGAAATCCGCCGATCGACCCATCGCGCCATCGGCGCGTCTTTGTGCGCCGACTCCTCGCGAATCGATTTCGCCAGCCGCAGTTCCGCTTCCTCGCGATCCTCGGGCCGCCCGTTCAGCGCGAATGGCAGCAGACTCGCCGCCGGCGCCGCGATCGCGGTCGAAATTCCCCCGCGCTTGAGAATCTCACCGATCGGACCGGTCGCGATTTCGCCGCCCTGGTCGCGATCCGTGCTGACTGCGCGATGTACCGATCGCGGATTGGAGGCGTGGGCGCCCAAGATCCGGGCCAGTTGCGACTTCGCAAATACCAGGTTTCCCGAAAAGGACACGCACGGCGATGATGGGTCGATGCCCAATCCATCCGCATCCCGATGATTCAGAATCTCGCTGAACGATTCGACCATCGAGACCGAGTCGCTGCCTTTGAACCGGCCCATCGCGCGAGCGACGTCCGGATACAGCTCGCGTGGCGCCGCCACGACAAACCGTTTGATCCCGGCGCGTTCGCAATTAATCATCAGCCGCTCTAAAAGCGGGCGGCCGAAGACCGCGTTATTGGCGCGATCGGGTGCTGCGATTAGAGCAGTATCAATCACGAACGCCTTACTTGAACCCGGTTTTCCCCCGTTTTCTGCAATGGCGTCAGGGTAACACAGCCGTAACGCGATCGGAAGTAGCCCTGCTGCTACCAGTTTCAATTCCGGGTTATGAGTTCGGCTCCTGTCTGACGTCGCCGACCTCGTCGATCGGGACCGCGGTGCTTTCCGATCGCCGCACTTTTGTTGGCATCGAACTGGAGGCAGCCCGGCGCGGCTGATAAACTGACGGATTCATGGCCACGATTACCGCTCTGCTATTCGATTTTGGCGGCACGCTCGACGGGCCCGCGCATTGGCTCGATCGATTTCTCTCAAGCTACCGCGCCGCGGGAATCGAAATTTCGCGCGCCGAACTCGACCCGGCCTTCGAGCACGCAACGCGAATCGGATACGGCGCGACCAGGATCGTGGCGCGCTTCGGGATGACGGACCTGGTGCGATTCCTGGTTGGCCATCAATTCGAATACCTCCGGAAAAGCGGGCCGGACCCGCTTGTCGCGATACTCGGCAACTCCGGCGCCGCAGGACGCCATCGCTTCGTCGAGCGCGTCACGGACTCTTTCGTCCGCGAGACGTCTGCCGGACTGGCGCATAGCCGCGGCGTCATCGGCACCCTCGAGGGCCGCTTCAAAATGGGCGTCGTTTCGAACTTCTATGGAAATCTCGACGGTATCCTGGCGGAGGCGAAGCTGGATCGATTCTTCGACGCGGTTGCGGATTCGTCGCGCGTTGGAATTTTCAAGCCCGAGGCGGGCATCTTCGAAGCCGCGCTGGAAAAAATGCATTGCGCGCCCGAATCGACCGCGATGATTGGCGATTCTCTCGCCAAGGATTGCGCACCCGCACACAGACTCGGAATGCGGACCGTCTGGCTGCGCACCGGGCCGCGATGCGGCGACGATGCCTGCGGGCGGGACACGGCCGCCGACATCACGATCCGCTCAATCGACGAAGTTGCGCAAATTCAATGGTGAAGGGATTGCAAGGAGCGATTATCGCCGCCGGCCGCGGCGAGCGGCTGCGCAACTCGACGCGCGACGATATTCCCAAGCCGCTGGTCAAGCTGGGCGGCGAGGCGATGCTCTCGCGGCAGGCGCGTGCGCTGATCGCGGCGGGCGCATCCTCGGTGGTTGCGGTGATCAACTCCGAGACGGCGCGGGTTGCGGGCGAAAACGAAATGGCGCTCGAGATTCCGCCGTCGCTCAGGCTCATCGTTCGCGACACCGCCAACTCGATGGAAACGATGCTGGCGCTGGGCGAGGTGCTGGAACCGGGATGGTTTATCGCGGCGACCGTGGACGCCGTAATTCCGCAGGCGGAGTTGGCGCGGTTTGTTAATGAGTCGCGCCGAAAAATTGAGGATTGCAGCGAGAAACAATTGGCAGGCGTGCTGGCCGTCACGCGATGGCGCGGCGAGGCCAGGCCGCTTTTCGCCGATGTAACAGAAAATGGGTTGATCCTGCGGCTCGGCGACCGACAGACTTCTATGGTGACGGCAGGACTCTATTTCCTGTCGACCCGGGTTTTCGACTACGCCGCCGACGCGCGCCGCGCGGGACTCGACGCGCTGCGCCGCTTCCTCGCGCTGATCATTGAGCGCGGGATGCAACTGGATGCGATTGAGATCGAAGGATCGATCGACGTCGATGAAGCGTCGGACCTCGACGCCGCGCGCATCGCGATACGGAAGATATTATGAGCTATCGAGCTTTGGGAATTTATCGGGAACCCGAATTTTCACCGGGCAAGATCGAGGCCGACGCCGCGATTCTTGACGCCACCTTGTCGGAACTGAAGCGCGAAGGCGTCGAGATTCAGGCGATGGATGCGGTCAGCTTCGCGATGGCCGCAGCTATCCGCGCCGATATCGTACTGCCGATGTGCCAGGGTCCGCGCGCGCTCAAGCGTCTGGCCGAAGTCGAGCAGGCGGGAGCGGTCGCGATCAACTCCGCGCTCTCGATTCGCAACTGCTACCGCGATCTGCTCGCGGCCGGGCTGGAGCGGGCCGGAGTGCCGACGCCGGTGGGCGCGCTGGTGCAGGCGGACGAGCCGCTTGATGTGCGCAAGCTTGCCGGGCTGGATTTGTCGGCGGGCGTGTTCGTCAAGCGCGGCGACTTGCATGCGCTCGCCGCTGAAGATGTGCAGCGGGCGGCCGATCGCGCCGAGGTCGAATCGATTCTCGCCGATTTCGCACGGCGCGGAATCCGCTTCGCCTACCTGCAGCAGGAAGTCGTGGGCCGGGTCGTCAAATTTTACGGCGTCAGTGGAGTTTCCTATTTCACCATTCAACCCGAAGACGAGGAAGTCGCCGAAGCCGCGGTGCGCGCGCTGTCGGAAGCGGCTTTGGCGGCAGCCGCCGCGCTTGGGCTCGAGGCATGGGGGGGAGACGCGGTCTTGAGTGGCGATCGTTTTGCGATTATCGATTTTAACGACTGGCCCAGTTATAGCCGGGTGCGCCGACCTGCCGCTCGCGCGATCGCACGGCGCGCGATGAGTCTGCTTGGCCGCCCGCGCTAGACGCGGCAAGAAATTCAAACAAGGAATCGGACCGCCACCATTCTGATGAGCACCACGAACGGAAAACTTCCGGCAATCATGACCTCGGTTCCAGGCCCCAAGTCGAAGGAGATCTTCGACACCGAACAAAAGTATATCGCGCCGGGCCGCCAGCGAATTTCGCTGCTCGCCGGCCTCGCCTTCGACCACGGTGAAGGCGCGACGCTTACCGACGCCGACGGCAACACCTACGTGGATTTCTTCGCGGGCGTCGCGGTCGCGAGCCTCGGCCATGCACATCCGGGACTCGCCCAAGCGCTGGCGCATCAGGCGTCGCGGCTGATAGTCGGCACGTTCGCCACCAAAGAGCGCGCGGCGGCGTTCAAGCTGCTGGCCGAAGTCGCGCCCGCGGGACTCAACCGCGCACATCTATATAGCGGCGGCGCAGAGGCGGTCGAAGCCGCCCTTCGGCTGGCGCGTTCTGCCACCGGCAAGCACGAAGTTGTGAGTTTCTGGGGCGGCTTCCACGGCAAGACCGGCGGCGTGATGGGACTTATCGGCGACGAATCGAAGCAAGGCTACGGACCGCTGCAGGGCGGGCAATACACGGTGCCATACGCGGACTGTTACCGATGCCCGTTCAAGTTGAAGCATCCCGAGTGCGGGCTTTATTGCGTCGACTTCGCGCGCCAGCAAATCAAGATGAGTTCCGGCGGCGCGCTCGGCGCGATCATCGCGGAGCCGATGCAGGGCACCGCCGGCAACGTGATTCCGCCCGACGACTGGATGCCGGCGGTCAAATCGGTGGCCAGGGATTTCGGCGCGCTGCTGATCGCCGACGAAATGATCACCGGCTTTGGACGGACCGGAAAATGGTGGGGCGTCGAGCACAGCGGCGTTCGCCCGGATATCGTCACCGTCGGCAAGGGGATGGGCTCCGGATATCCGGTTTCGGGCGTGCTGCTAAGCGACGAACTGGGCAAGGCGGAGCCGTTCTCGAAGCCGAGCGCGTCGTCGTCGAGCTACGGCGGAAATCCGCTCGCGGCGGTGGCGGTGGCGGAGACGATCGGCGCGATTCAGAAACAGCATCTGGTCGAGAACTCGCGCAAGGTTGGCGCGATGATGCTGTCGCGGCTGGTGCAACTCAAGGAAAAGTACCGGTTCATCGGCGACGTTCGCGGCAAGGGACTGCTGATCGGCGTCGAGCTGGTCCGCGATCTCGAGACCAGGGAACTGCTCGGCAAAAAAGTCACCGAGCTGATATTCGCCGAATGCCTCAAGCGCGGGTTGGTGATCATGGGCTACTTTCCCAAGATTCGAATCAATCCCGCGCTGGTTATTACCGAGGCGCAGGCCGAGGCCGGCATCGCGATCCTGGACGAAGTATTCGCGCACGTTCGCGACCACGTGGACTGGCGCCACGCGTAAGAGCGGTTTGTTTCAATGGCTAATCCGAATGGCAACGCGGCGCTGTTCTTCGATCTCGGCGGCACTCTCGTCAAGCTCAATGACGCGCGCGAGATTCCGCTCGACGCAAACGGCGACGTAGTAGTCGAACTGCTTCCCGGCGTAGCTGAAAAGCTTCGCCCGATGCACGACCATCTGATGTTTGTCGTGACCAACCAGGCCGGAATCAGGCGCGGCCGGCTCACCGCGGAAAAAATGGAGGCCGCGCTCGCCAAGCTCGACCATCAGCTCGGCGGCATCCTGACTGCGTGGCAAATCTGCCCGCATACCGACGACGACAAGTGCCAATGCCGCAAGCCCAAGGGCGCAATGATCACGGAGCTTGCCGACCTGTACGGCGTGGATTTGGCATCGTCGACGATGGTCGGCGATCAGGAAGTCGATCGGCTGGCGGGCGAAGCGGCGGGCGTTGCCAGGTTCGTCGCGGCCAAAGATTTCTTCGGGCAGGGGCAGGGGTGACCCCTGCACCCAGTATTAAGGCCGCCCGCCGTTGGCGGGCGCGGCCACTGCCAACGGCTTAATACTGCGCTGCCGTCGCCACGGCCAGGGTGACCCCTGCCACCCAATGTTAAGAAGATCGGCCCCGCGGCAATCGTATCGCTGGCAACCGCGCAGAAATCAGTGCGCCGCCTTCACCATCGCCTCGGTGGTGACGCGTAGAGTTGAGAGCTAAATCAGAAGGCTGACGCCGGCGATTTGGGGCCGCAGGCAGTTCCAGGCATCCAGAGCCCGTCCACAGGATTATCCACAGGGCTTGCATTTCTCGCGTATCCGGCTAGACTGCGGTTAGCACTCAGGCATCGCGAGTGCCAATTGACAAACCCCGGACAGTAATTAACTTTCCGACGGCTGGAATCGTCCAGCCAAGCAACACTTTTCGCAAGCTAAGGAGGCTGCTGGTCCCCAATGAAAATCAAGCCACTGGGCGATCGAATTCTCGTCAGGCGTATCAAGGAAGAGGAGCGGACCAAGGGTGGAATAATCATCCCGGACACCGCCAAGGAAAAGCCCCAGGAGGGCAAGGTTGTCTCCGTCGGCAAGGGCAAATATGGCGACGACGGCAAGCTCATCCCGATCGAGGTCAAGGCGGGGGACAAGATCCTGTTCGGGAAATACTCGGGCAGCGAGTTCAAGCATGAGGGCGAAGATCTGCTGATCCTGCGCGAGGACGACATCCTGGGAATCATCGAGTAGGCGTTTCGGCCTGCTTGCAAGCGAATCCCAATCTGATCCGATGAAACCTTCAATCATAGGAGAGGCAAAAGAACCATGCCTGCAAAGATAGTTCGTTTCGGACAAGAATCGCGCGAGAAGATCCTCAAAGGGGTCAATGTTCTCGCCGATGCCGTCACCGTGACGCTCGGTCCCAAGGGCCGAAACGTCGTGTTGGAGAAGAGCTTCGGCGCTCCGACCGTGACCAAGGACGGCGTAACAGTCGCCAAGGAAATCGAGCTCGAAGACAAGTTCGAGAACATGGGCGCGCAGATGGTCAAAGAGGTCGCGTCGAAGACCTCCGACGTGGCGGGCGACGGCACTACCACGGCAACCGTGCTGGCCCGGCAGATATTCACCGAGGGCATCAAGATGGTGGCCGCGGGGCACGATCCCATGTCGCTCAAGCGCGGAATCAACCGCGCGGTCGAGGCGATCACCGCCGAGCTCAAGAACCTTTCCAAGCCGACCAAGGATCGCAAGGAAATCGCGCAAGTCGGGACGATTTCGGCCAACAACGACTCGACCATCGGCGACATCATTGCCGAGGCGATGGAGAAGGTCGGCAAGGAAGGCGTCATCACGGTTGAAGAGGCGCGCGGACTGGAGACCCAGCTCGAAGTGGTCGAGGGGATGCAGTTCGACCGCGGCTACCTGTCGCCGTACTTCGTGACCGATCCGGAGCGGATGGAAGCGAAGCTCGAAGACGTGTTCATCCTGATCCACGAGAAGAAGATTTCGTCGATGAAGGATTTGCTTCCGATCCTGGAGACGATTGCCAAGAGCGGCAAGCCGTTCCTGATTATCGCCGAGGACATCGAAGGCGAGGCGCTGGCGACGCTGGTGGTGAACAAGATTCGCGGCACGCTGTCGTGCGTCGCGGTCAAGGCGCCCGGCTTCGGCGATCGGCGCAAGGCGATGCTCGAAGATATCGCGGTCCTGACCGGCGGGCGCGCTATTTCCGAGGAGCTCGGACTCAAGCTCGAGAACATCACGCTGAGCGATCTGGGCCGCGCCAAGCGCCTGGTCGTGGACAAGGACAACTGCACGATAATCGACGGCGCAGGCAAGAAGGCCGACATCGAGGGTCGTATCAAGCAGATTCGCGCGCAGATCGAAGAGACCACCTCGGACTACGATCGCGAGAAGCTGCAGGAACGGCTGGCCAAGCTGGTCGGCGGAGTGGCCGTGATTCGGGTGGGCGCCGCGACCGAAGTCGAAATGAAGGAAAAGAAGGCCCGCGTCGAGGACGCGCTGCATGCAACCCGCGCCGCAGTCGAAGAGGGCGTGGTTCCGGGCGGCGGCGTCGCGCTGATTCGCGCCTCGAACGTGCTCGATAACATGCGCGCCAGCGAGGCCGAAAAAGTCGGCATCGCGATCATCAAGAAGGCGATCGAAGGCCCGGCGTGGTGGATCGCATCCAACGCGGGATGGGAAGGCTCGGTCGTGGTCGATAAGATCAAGAACAACAAGGGGCCGTTTGGATTCAACGCGGCCAGCGAGGAGTTCGAAGATCTGATGAAGGCCGGAATCATCGACCCGACCAAGGTCGTTCGCAGCGCGCTGCAGAACGCGGCGTCGGTGGCGAGCCTGCTGCTGACGACCGAGTGCATGGTGGCGGAGAAGCCCGACGAAAAGGGTGCTGGCGGCGGCGGAATGCCGGGCGGAATGCCTCCGGGCGGCATGATGTAATCGAGAACTCAATTGCGCGCGCCAGGTAGTGACCTGGCGACATGACTAACATCAGCGGCGGGGCCATCGAGGCTCCGCCGCTGTTATTTTGGCAGGGACCAACCCCTGCACCGCGGGATCGGTTAGCTCCAAAACGCTACAAGCCGACACGTAAACATTCTAGGCGGCTCTTGGGTGATGTCGCTAGGGTGCAACAAATCGCTCGCGTGCAACGAGGATCAAAGATTCCAATCGTACTGTGGGCGTACTGGATGGAGCCGAAATACTCAATGAACTGGCCGACTCGGGCGCAGTCAGTCGCTTAGCAAATCGGGGATTAGGTTTGTTCGAAGCTCACATTTTCTTGGCCCCGACCTTGCTAAGCTCCTAAATGATTAACGGGTCGCCGCTGTGAACGCCTTGGGGGATTGGGCTGGCGCAGTGTTCGTCAAGGAGGGGTCGCTGATGGCAGTTCGAGCGCTCATTGCGCACAGCTCGGGAATCACGCGCGACATCATGCGCAGTCATCTCGAGTGCGGCGGATGTCAGGTGGTGGCGGAAACCGAGACGGTCGCACAGACAATCGACATTTTTCGCACGACGCGTCCAGACGTGATCGCGCTCGACAGCGGGCTGCACGGTGCGCAGGGGGGCGACGCGTTATGGCTGTTCAGGACGATTCGCCGCGAGTCGCCTGCGGCGTCGATCGTGATCGTCACCGCGTCGCAGTCACTCGACGACCGACGAATCTATCTGCGCGACGGCGCGCTCGAATGCATCGCGGAGCCGTTCGTCAATTTCGGCCTGGCGCGGGTGTGGCGCCGGCTGTCGGATGTTTATCCCGAGCTCAAACGCACCGACGAGGCCGTCTTCGGGGGCTGATTCGCCAGCTTACCGTCAGTCTGATTCTCGAACCATCAAGCGTTCAATCGAGACGGGCTGGCCGGGCACGCAATTGACCCACAGCACCCATCCGGAATTCTCGCTCGAATAGAGCGGCGCCGGCGTTCCGCAATAAAAGGCGCGCGTCGAGCCCTGCGATACGTCGCCCAAGACGTGCACGTGGCCGAGCGCCACGTAGTCGTAGCGCGAGTGTTCGATTTCCGCCGGCGTGATCGGCGACGATCGCTCAAACTCCCCATCCTCCATGAAAAATCCGTGCGCCAGCGCGATATTCCAGAGCCCTTCCTCGCGCTCGGGCATGCCGCTGAGCGGCCGGTAGTCCGGCGTATGCTCGACTATCGCGCGGCCCCATACGCGAGCCGCAAGCCCGGCAAAATCGATGGTCCTGCCCTCGGGCTCGAGGATGAGGTGCAGATTATCCGGCAACGTGGCGGGCGGGAGGCCTGCGTATATCGATCGCTCGTCGTGCGCGTCGTGATTGCCGGGAATCATCACCACCGGCATCCGCGCCCGCGCGATCGTTCCCAGCGCGAAGGCGAGGCCTTCTTCGCTGACGCGCGCCGAATCGAACAGGTCGCCGACGATCAGCAGCATGTCGGCGCAGCGGTCGTTGGCGATGTCGATGACCCGGGCAAATGCGGTGCGCACTTTGTCGCGCAACTGCAGGCCGCGCTCGCCTGACCCGAACGTATCGGATTCCAGGTGGACGTCGGAAGTATGAACGATGCTGAGTGGGCGATGCGGCCGCTTACCTGACAATATTGCGTCCTTCGGTGCGCCGCTTAAGCCGCGGGCGCTGAGTTCCGGTCAATGATAACATGCTGTAGAGTCAGACTTACTAGAGTTCGAGCGCCCATTCCATCGCTCGAACCGAAAGGCCGCGAGGCGCACAAGCAGGTCATCGCAGGAGGTTTTCTCACTTGATCGTCGTAATGAAAGCGCACGCCAGCGAAGCCGAAATTCAGGCGGTTGTCAGGATGGTCGAGGATCTCGACTACAACGCGCACATTATCCGCGGCGTGGAACGCACGGTGGTCGCATGCGTGGGCGATGAGCGTGGCGAGAAGCATCAGCTGACGCATCTGGAGTCGGTAGCCGGGGTGGAGCGCGTGATGCCGGTGGTGCGGTCGTTCAAGCTGACGTCGCGCGAGGTGCGGCCCGAAGGCTCGCGAATCAAGGTCGGCAACGCCGAAATAGGCGGCAAGCGAATCGCGGTGATCGCGGGACCGTGCGCGGTCGAGAGCGAGGCGCAAATCGAGGCCGCCGCCGACGCGGTGAAAGCCGCGGGCGCTCACGCGCTGCGCGGTGGAGCGTTCAAGCCGCGCACGTCGCCGTATTCGTTTCAGGGGATGGAAGGCGAGGGGCTGATATTGCTGGAGCACGCGGGTCGAAGAGTCGGCCTGCCGGTGGTTACTGAAATAATGGATGCGCACGATATCGAGCTGGTGGCAGAACATTGCGACATGCTGCAAGTCGGGGCGCGCAATGCGCAGAATTTCTCGTTGCTGCGCCGGCTGGGAAGAATCAAGAAGCCGGTGCTGCTCAAGCGCGGCATGTCGATGAAGCTCGAAGAGTTCATGATGGCGGCGGAATATATTCTGTCGGAGGGCAATCCCAACGTAGTGCTGTGCGAGCGCGGGATTCGCACCTTCGAGACCGCGACGCGCAACACGCTCGATCTGAACGCCGTGCCGCTGCTCAAGGAATGGACGCATCTGCCGGTGATTGTCGATCCGAGCCACGGGACGGGAATCTACTCGATGGTGGCGCCGATGGCTCTGGCGGCGATCGCGGCCGGCGCCGACGGATTGCTGATCGAGGTGCATCCGAAGCCCGAGAGCGCGCTGTCCGACGGCCCGCAACAGTTGAAGCCGTCGCGGTTTGCCGACTTGATGAAGGCGCTCAAGCCGCTGGCCGAGGCGGTGGGAAGGACGCTCTGAATTTCGCTTTCGCTGGGGGCGTTGAAAACTCGCGCCGTCATGAGATTTTCTTGTCGTCCTTGTAAATTTCCTCCCAATTCTTGAAACCTTGGGGGTCCCATCGCTTCCACACACCCTCGCGCTTGCCGTCCTTGTAGATTCCGGTCGCGGCAATTTTGCCGTTGGTGTACCAGCCGACGTGCTCGCCGCCCTGCACGCCGTCCTTGTAGTGATCGATCGACGCCTTCTGGCCGTTGTCGAACCACTGGGTCCATTCGCCGCTCTGCTTTCCGTCGTGGTATTCGCCCTGGATCATCTTCGAGCCGTCGTCGCGATAGATTGCGAACGGTCCCTCTTTGACGTCATTGCCGTTGACGGTCTTCGCGCACCAGGTCTCGGAGCCGTTAGGCGGCGCCTCGCCCATCGGCCTGGTTCCGGGCGGGCAGGGCGGTGCGGTTTTGCAGGCGAAGAGGGTCGTGGCGAGGATTATGAGTGCGATTTTGGCGTTCATTTTGAGGATCGGATGAAACGGAAAAGTGGCGATTTATACCATATGTTGGGGTTCAGCGACAGGAGCACCACCATCGGTCGTTTCGTTCCGTCAAAATTAATATTTCGTTCGATAGAGCTTCGCCTGACGATTGGGAACGAGTGAGGTCGGCTTGCATGAACGGCATCCACAGCAATTATCTAGCACGTTGGGAGAGAAATGATCAGGCTGAAAAGTTCAGCCCCCTGAAAGGAAGAATCACCTGCGCGGTGAGCGGCAGGGGCTGCGGCCCCTGCACTCGCAGTGAAAAGACGGCAGGGGTGACCCGGCTTTGCCCAACATCGCTGGCCTGCCCATAAACTCGCACGGTTGCCCATAAATGCCGGGATCAAGTGGGATCGCGCGGGATGAACCGGGATCGCGGACCAGTTCGGACCAAGCCGGACGAGTGCGGACGGCCTGCAAAATTCAGATGCCATCTGGGTTCCGCTCATCGAACCATCTGGAACGGCGAATCTTGCCCGCATCTCCTATCGCGCAGACGATCGTTGCGCCGAACGTGTAGTCAAACTGCTCACGAAAGGCGCGTATGCGCTCGCGATTGCAATCCGAGTCTTGCCGTTTCTTTAGTTCTAAGACGAGCAGATTGCGCGCGTCGTTGCCGCGAACGTGAACCACGATGTCAGGTCGGACTACGGAGTTTCCCCCTTCATCTTTTTTGTTGGCGCATTTTTCTAGATTCCTCAATGTCTTTGGCGATAGCCCATGCCACCAGCACGCCGACCAACATCGTGGCGAAGATGGGGCGCACTCTTGCGAGGCTGCGCGCGCGGCGCGATAATCCCACCCTCCGGTGGACGCATAGCTCAGCCCGGTTAGAGCGCTTGCCTCACATGCCTTTCCGGGCCATCAGCCACACCAATCCAATACGAAAAACCCCAAAGAACCAAGGGCGTTCTGATCGAGCGGGTGATGGTCGCCAACCCTCTCCAAACGAGCCCACGGCACAGAACCGACACAGTCGGCGGCATCACAGGCGACCTGTGAAATCAGGCGAGTCAGCGTTCAAGAGGGTTCGAACCGCCCTGAAACGCGCAGGGGAGCAGAAGGGATTTGAACCCGTCGGAGACCCCCGAAAGTCCTACGATTTCCGGGCACTGAATATGTCCCGATGTGGCCGGAATGGTCCACTTTGCCCCCTCGGGGGCAAAGTCTCGCTGACCCCTCGGCGCGAAGAACTGCCCGATGGACGGGCGGCCTTAAACACTGGCGTGTCCAAGCCGCCAGGCGGCCTTCTTTGAAGAGGATCGTCCGAAGTGCCATGGGGTGACAGTCGCCTGGATTGAGCCATTCGAAATGGGTTCGTTTGGAAAAAACTCTTTGTCACAGGCGTTGTAAATCCAAGACCCCGTGGAAGTCGCAGATCGCCCATAAGCGGTTCTGTATTGGTGTGCGTGTTAACATATAGTAGTATTAGACTACTAGATGTATCTGTACAGCGGCTAACATTGCCCACGGTCGCGCTGAGCGCCCCCGTGCCGACCAATGGTGGGCACGGGGGCATTTGTCAATCGCTCCGCGACGGCATGACGCTCACTCTCGACTTTGCTGTTTACTCCTTCGCCGATTCTGGAAAGCTTCGAGCTTCTCGATGGCACGGTCCCGGTCGCGCTTGATCGCTATTTCGTAGCGTCTGAGACGCTCGACATCGCGTTCATTCGGCAGGCTCATACGCTGGCATTCGATCTGGGCCCGGAGCTTTTCCTCTTGAGCGACTAGCTGTCTCGCGAATTCGAGCTTTTCCAAGCAATGGTTGAGATGTTCAAGCGCCGTAGCCTTCAGCTCCTGATCTATCTCCTCGGGTTTGGGTTCCGGTGTCTTGTCGGGATCGACGCCCTCGGGGCCAGATGCCGAGCTCACCGTCGGGCCCTGCCCCAGCGGCCCGGGAACCGGCTTCCTGTCCAGGCTCTCAGGGACCAATTGCGAGCTCATGGTCGGGCCCACTTCCTGGGTTCCGGGCACTCGCTTATCGTCGAGGTCGACGCCCTCGGGGCCGGATGCCGAGCTCATGGTCGGGCCCACTTCCTGGGTTCCGGGCAGTCGCTTATCGTCGAGGTCGGCGCCCTCGGGGCCGGATGCCGAGCTCATGGTCGGACCCACTTCTATCGGCCCGGGTACTCGCTTCTCGTCGAGATCTACTCCCTCGGGGCTGAATGCAGAGCTCACGGTCGGACCCTCTTCCAGCGGCCCGGCTGCCGGTTTCTTGTCGAGATCTTTTGCCTCGGGGCCTGATGCCGATCCTTTGCCCTCTTTGGCCGACTTCTCAGGCGTTTTCGAAGTTTTGCCAGGAAACCAAACCTTTAGAATTCTAGCCGGGTTGAGTTTCAAATCTCCGAACATTCGATCGAGGAGCGCACAGGTATCTCGCGAGACTGTGCCCTTCGCGCCGAGTTCGTTTACTGCATCGGTCACGGCACGCTTCAGATCATCTATCCCGCGGCTGCTCTTTGGGAGAATCTGTGGAAGCATGTTAGGCACTTGATAGGCTGCTTCATAGGAGATGTCATTTTTGATTTGTTCGTCCGTGTTCAGTTGTCGGAGTCTAAGCTCGCCGAGTTCGACCCGGCGAGCGCGACGAAGTCGCCATTCGGCCAGCGCGATCTCATCTACGTAACTACTCTCGGTGCTACCCTGTGGTCTCAAGTCATCATAGAACCCTTGAACGAACTCTCTAAATTCTGCTGGATCTTCCTGACCCGGAATTATGACTTCGTTGGCGCGCAGACCATGCTTGAGCGCGTTCAGTTTGGAAGCGCGCTTACCCCCCGGTGTCCGAGGCCCGGTCGAACGTAAGGCGTTGCAGCGGTTGGCTGCTACCTGCTTCTCCGAGGCGTGGGATGCGCCGTTCAGGCTGTCTTTACCGCGAGGCAGAGAAACCCCTTTGCCACGCGATTTGTCTTTGCGGTTTTGCACAATAATTTCTCCAAATCCTCTTTTGCAATGCGGCCCGAGAGGACAGCATCGTTGTTGCTTCCGTTAGCCGATATGGAGCAATCGATATGGAGGAGATGATATGGAGAACCGCTATGGGGAAAACGATATGGGAAAAACGATCTGAAAGGTTTGATGTACGTGTTTCTATCGGGCGTTAAATTTGAGAAAATATTTGCCTCCTGCAGTAAATTTAACGGTGACTTGCCAACGAATCAAGGGCGCGGATTCCAGGAAAGCAACTCGGCTTCGCCAGCACCCTGTGTGTGGCGAACTACTGATTTCCCCAGAATCAGCAATTCGCCACACACAGGGAGAAAGAATGGTGCGTTAGAAGAAGCTCGGTTTCCGGACGAAGCTCTAAACGAAAAAGGGCCGAGCCCTTTCGAGCCCGGCCCCTCATCTCACGTCGTGGTCAAACTACTTCTTGACTTTCGCCTTCCTCGCCCGTGCCGCCGACCCATAGCGTTTACTGAAACACTTGCGACATCGGCGATCCCGCCGCTTGATGAAACTCGGAGCCAGGTCGTCGCTCCCGCAATAGCGGCAAATCAGTTTGTCTGATTTCGACTTACTGCCCATCTCCTTCCGGAGCGGCCGTG
>Ga0097691_1000116_pt1 | contig 72533 bp, 67 predicted proteins | sample NGESurdeep072012_8_FD_72858 | JGI IMG/M metagenome (GOLD analysis project Ga0097691, IMG submission 72858) | Arctic peat soil microbial communities from Barrow, Alaska - NGEE Surface sample 210-1 deep-072012 | ecosystem: Environmental > Terrestrial > Soil > Wetlands > Peat ...
CCGCCGCCACGCGCGAGTCGTACGCCTCGAGGTCGACCCGGGAATGTCGCCCGAGGTCCTCGAGCTGCTCACCAGGGAGCTGGAGCTGCAGCCCTCGGATGTGTACCAGGCGGACGGCCTGCTCGACCTCGGCAGCCTCCACGCGCTGTCCAGGCTGGACCGGCCCGACCTGAAAGAGGAGCCGTGGACTCCGACCACGCAGCCGCGGCTGCGCGGGCTGGCGGCGGAGGTGCCCGACCTGTTCGCGGTGCTGCGCTCTGGCGACCTTCTCGCGCACCATCCATACGACTCGTTCGCGACCTCTGTGGAGGCATTCATCGACCAGGCGGCCAGCGATCCTGACGTGCTCGCGATCAAGCAGACGCTTTACCGGACCTCGGGTCCGGGGAGCCCGATCGTGAGAGCCCTGATCCGCGCGGCCGAGCGAGGCAAGCAGGTTGCGGCGCTGGTCGAGCTGAAGGCGCGCGGCGACGAGCAGGCCAACATCGGTTGGGCGAGAGCTCTCGAAGAGGCGAACGTGCATGTGGTCTACGGGCTGCTCGGGCTCAAGACCCACGCCAAGGTGACGCTCGTCGTGCGACGCGAAGGCAAGCACATCCAGCACTACCTGCACGTGGGGACGGGAAACTACAACCCGAGCACCGCCCACGCGTACGAGGACGTGAGCCTGCTGTCCGCAGACGCGGACCTGGGCGCCGACGTCACCGAGCTGTTCAACCTGCTGACCGGCTACAGCCGCCAGCATCGGTATCGAAAGCTGCTGGTCGCCCCGACCAGCCTCCGCGCCGGTATCACGCAGCTGATCGAACGAGAGGGCAAGCCGGGCGGCCGGATCATCATCAAGGTCAACAACCTGATCGATCCACAGATCATCGACGCGCTCTATTCGGCCTCGCAGGCGGGCGCGCAGGTGGACCTGATCGTCCGCAGCATGTGCTCGCTGCGGCCTGGCGTGCCCGGGCTCTCGGAGCGGATCAGGGTGCGCTCGATCGTCGGCAGGTTCCTCGAGCACTCGCGCATCTTCGCCTTCGGCGATGGGCCTGACGCCGAGTACTACCTCGGTTCCTCCGACCTGATGCAACGCAACCTCGACCGCCGTGTGGAGGCGGTCGTGCCGGTCGGCGATCGCAAGCTGCGCGAACGCCTGTCACAGATCCTGGAGATAGCCCTGGCCGACGACGTCCTCGCGTGGGAGCTCTGCCCGGACGGCGCCTGGCAGCGCGTCCCGACCGTGCGCGGGCTCAACTCACACAAGCGGTTCCAGGAGCTCGCCCTCGAAGACGCACGCGGCAATGGGGTGGTGAACGGCGTCAGCCATGCTTGAACGAGAGGTGAAGCTCGGGGCGGGACCCGCGTTCCACCTCCCTGACCTGAGCGGGGTCCTCGACGGCGTGACGGTCACCCCACCGGAGGCGGTCCGGCTGGAAACCGTCTACTACGACACTCCAGACCTGCGACTCGCGCGGTGGGGCGTATCGCTGCGTCATCGCGCCGGCGAGGGTTGGACTTTGAAGCTGCCGCCGGCGCAGGCCACCGGTCAACCGCAGGGCGAGCTCCTCGAGCGGGACGAGATCACCTTCCAGGGAGGTTCCAAGAAGCCACCCGAAGGAGCGGTCGCGATCGTGCGCGCGTACGTCCGCAAGGCGGAGCTGGTGCCGGTCGCGCGCCTGTCGACCATCCGGCGGCGAGTGAGGCTGGTGGATGCGGCCGGGACTCGTGTGGCCGAGGTCGTCGACGACGAGGTGTCGGTGCGGGACGGCCGGCGAGTCGCGGCTCGGTTCCGCGAGATCGAGGTCGAGGTGGCGCAGCAGCAAAGCGGCGCCAGTGGGATCGTCGACCCGCTCGTGATGCGCCTTCGCGGAGCCGGCGCCGGGGCGGCGGATCCGACCCCCAAGCACATCCGCGCGCTCGGTCCGCGCGCCACCGAACCCCCGGAGGTGTCGGCGCAGCCTGTGAAGCCCGACTCGCCCGCCAGGGATGTGATCAAGCACGTGTTCGCCGAAAGCATCGCCTCCCTGCTGAAGCACGACCCGCTGGTGCGAACCAGCGGCGATCCTGAAGCCGTCCATCAGGCGCGAGTCGCGACGCGCAAGCTGCGATCTCACCTGCGCACGTTCGGTCCTCTGCTGGACCCGGAGTGGACTGAGCCCCTGCGCTCGGAGCTCGGCTGGCTCGCACTGGGCCTCGGTGCAGTGCGAGATCGGGAGGTCTTGTTCGAACGCCTCAGCGAGCGCGCGAAGTCGCTCCCGGCGAGCGACCTTAGGTCGGCCGGTTCACTCCTCCACATCCTGCAGGTCGAGATCGCGACGCTGCGAACCAAGCTGATGGCCGAGCTGGACTCGCTCCGCTACGTCGACCTGCTCGAGAGGCTCGTGCTCGCTGCCCAGGCGCCGGCCACCCTGCCAGACGCGGACGAGCCCGCGTCGAAGGTGCTGCCTCCGCTGGCGGCAGGCCCGTGGCGGCGGCTGCGCTCGGCCGTGAAGCAGCTACCCGAGACGCCCGTCGACCCGGAGCTGCACCGCATCCGCATCCTGGCCAAGCGCGCGCGCTATGCCGCGGAGGCGGTGGCGCCGGTCGTCGGCAAGGCTGCGGATGCCTTCGCACGAGCCGCGGCCAAGCTGCAGACGATCCTTGGCGAGCACCAGGACAGCGTCACCGCGCAGGCATGGCTCCGCAGCGCCCGGATCAGCGGACGGCGGGCCTTCGTCGCTGGTGAGCTGATCGCCATGGAGCACGTTGCGGCCGAGGATGCGCGAGCGAAGTGGCCGGAGATCTGGAAGGCGCTCGATCGGAAGAGCCTGCGCGACTGGATGCCCTGACCCAGGTGGGGACTTTCTATGTCGTCCGGCACGCGAAAGCCGGAAGCAGGAGTCAATGGCCGGAGGACGACCGGCTAAGGCCTCTCAACAAGAAGGGCGTCAAGCAGGCGGAAGAGCTGGTTTCGCTACTGGAGCCGTTTCCCATCGCCGCCGTCTACTCGAGCCCGTTCCTGCGCTGCGTGCAGACGGTCGAGCCGTTAAGACGCGCTCGCAAGCTGCCGATCAAGCAAATCTCGATGCTCGCCGAAGGCCACGGACTGGCCGGGGCGATGCAGGTCATGGCTCACCCCAAGCTCGACCACGCGGTGCTGAGCACGCACGGAGACATCATGTGGGAGCTGGTGGAAGAGCTGGTCAGGCAGCGCGTGATCAAGCCGGGGACCGGCGGTTTCGACAAAGGGTCGACCTGGGTGGTGGACCTCGAAAACGGTTCCTTCACCCGCGCGCGCTTCATTTCCGCGCCCTGAATAAGCACGTCTGGCGCCAACGGTGTGCATCGATTGTTTTTCATCGGTACGTTTGGCGCCAGCCGTGCGGAAATCGTTGAGCCGCGAGGCGCTTAAGAACATCGGTTAGCATCGGCTCGATGACGGTCTCGCTCCGCGGCGCCGGGCTGTCCGAGGGCCAGGTCGTGGACGTCGCCAGGCACGGCGAGAAGGTGGCGCTTGCTTCCGCCGCTCGAACCCGCATGGAGCGGAGCCGCGCCCGGGTCGAGCGGGCAGCCGCATCCAGGGAGCCGGTGTATGGCGTCTCCACCGGGTTCGGCGCGCTGGCCGGTACACGGGTCGCGCCGCTCAAGCAGCCGGAGCTGCAGCTGGCGTTGATCCGCTCCCACGCCGCCGGGATGGGCCCGCCGGTCGACGGCGAGGTGGTGCGCGCGATGATGCTCCTGCGCGCCAGGACGCTGGCGATGGGCCTGTCCGGCGTGCGTCCGGTCGTGGCCGAAACGCTGATCGCGCTGCTGAACGCGGAGATCACGCCCATCGTTCCGCGCTACGGGTCGGTCGGGTGCAGCGGCGACCTCGCTCCGCTGGCCCACATCGGCCTCGCCCTGGTGGGCGAGGGAGACGTGGTGGATGCCGCAGGCAAGCGTGCGCCTGCGGCGCAGGCGCTCAAGGCGGCGCGGATCAAACCGCTGAAGCTCGAGACCAAAGAGGGCCTCTCCCTGATCAACGGGACCGACGGGATGCTCGGGATGCTGGCCCTGGCCTGCGCCGACGCCGAGCTTTGCTTCAAGGTCGCGGACATCACCGCCGCGATGTCGGCCGAGGCGCTGCTCGGAACGGACCGGCCGTTCGATGCGCGACTCCACGAGATCCGTCCACATCCCGGCCAGGTCGCGAGCGCCGCGAACCTCACGCGGTTGCTCCACGGCTCGGGCATCGTCGCCTCGCATCGTCACTCGCACCACGCCGTGCAGGACTCGTACTCCGTGAGGTGCAGCCCCCAGGTCGCCGGCGCGGCGCGCGACACGCTGGACTTCGCCAGGCGCATCCAGACGGTGGAGCTATCCTCCGCCGTCGATAACCCGATCGTCCTCGAGACCGGCGAGGTCGAGTCGACCGGCAACTTCCACGGCGAGCCGCTGGCGTTCGCAGCGGATTTCCTCGCCATCGCGGCCGCCGAGGTAGGCGCCATCGCCGAGCGCAGGGTGGATCGGCTGCTCGATCCCCATCGCTCCGAGGGCTTGCCGCCCTTCCTCGCCGAGCAGCCCGGAGTCAACTCCGGCCTGATGGTCGCTCAGTACACGGCCGCGGCGCTCGTGGCCGAGAACCGGCGCCTCGCAGCGCCCGCAAGCGTGGACTCGATTCCGACCTCGGGCATGCAGGAGGACCACGTCTCGATGGGTTGGGGCGCGGCACTGAAGCTGCGCAGCGTCCTCGACAACCTGAGGCACATCCTCGCGGTCGAGCTGGTGGCGGCGGCGCGCGCGCAAGACCTGCGGCGCCCGCTCGAGGCGGCGCCCGCGACAGGCGCGGTTCGAGATCTTCTCCGCAAGCACGTGCAGGGGGTGGGGCCTGACAGGTACCTCGCTCCTGAGCTCGCGGCGGCCGAGGAACTGATCCGAAGCGGCGCGGTGCTCAAGGCGGCGGAGTCAGCCGCCGGACCGCTTCAATGACCCACAACGTCCGCGCGCCTCGCGGCTCAAACATCACCTGCCTTGGCTGGCCGCAGGAGGCCGCGATGCGGATGCTCATGAACAATCTCGACCCGGAGGTCGCAGAGCGTCCCGAGGATCTCGTCGTCTACGGCGGGACGGGCCGCGCCGCCCGCTCCTGGGAGGCGTTCGATGCGATCGTTCGCGAGCTGCGCCGGCTCAAGGGCGACCAGACGTTGCTCGTTCAGTCGGGTAAACCTGTCGGCGTTTTCGACACCCACGAATGGGCTCCGCGGGTGCTCATCTCCAACTCGATGCTGGTACCCGAGTGGGCCACGTGGGACGAGTTCCGAAGGCTCGAAGCGCTCGGCCTGACCATGTACGGCCAGATGACGGCCGGCTCGTGGATCTACATCGGGACCCAGGGCATCCTCCAGGGCACCTACGAAACGTTCGCCGCCATCGCGCGCAAGCGCTTCGGCGGCACGCTCGCGGGAACGATCACCCTGACCGCGGGCCTGGGCGGGATGGGCGGCGCGCAGCCGCTGGCCGTCACGCTGAACGGCGGCGTCGCGATCTGTGTGGAGGCCGACTCGGAGCGCATCGAGCGCCGGCTGCAGCATCGATACCTCGACGTCCGCGCGGACGACCTCGAGCATGCGTTGAAGCTCGCGCTCGAAGCGAAACGCTCTAAGCGAGCGCTGTCGATCGGGTTGCACGGCAATGCCGCCGAAGTCGTTCCGGCGCTTGCGGCGCGCAACTTCGAGGTCGACGTCGTCACCGACCAGACCTCCGCGCACGACCCGCTCAGCTACATACCGATTGGCCTTTCACCCGACGATGCGCAGGAGCTGCGGCTCGACGATCCGCAGGGCTACATCCGGCGCGCGCGCGAGAGCATGGCTCGCCACGTGGATGGCATGGTCGCGTTCCTCGACCGCGGAGCGGAGGTCTTCGACTACGGCAACAGCCTTCGCGCTGAGGCAAAGCTGGGCGGAAGCTCGCGGGCGTTCGATTTTCCGGGCTTCGTTCCGGCCTACATCCGCCCGCTGTTCTGCGAGGGCAAAGGTCCATTCCGCTGGGTTGCGCTGTCGGGCGATCCTGCGGACATCGCGGCCACCGATCGGGCGATCGTTGAGGAGTTTTCCGACGACCCGGCACTGGTGCGATGGATCGAGGCTGCGCAGAAGCACGTGAAGTACCAGGGGCTACCGGCCAGGATCTGCTGGCTGGGCTACGGCGAACGCGCCCGGGCGGGCCGGAGGTTCAACGAGCTCGTGCGCTCGGGCGCGGTGAAGGCGCCCATCGTCATCGGCCGCGACCATCTCGACTCCGGTTCTGTGGCCTCGCCTTATCGCGAGACCGAGGCCATGCTCGACGGCTCGGATGCAATCGCCGACTGGCCGATCCTCAACGCCCTCCTCAACACCTCGAGCGGCGCTACCTGGGTGAGCGTGCATCACGGCGGGGGAGTCGGCATCGGTCGCTCCATCCATGCGGGGATGGTGGTGGTCGCCGACGGATCCGCCGAAGCGGGCCGGAAGCTGGAACGGGTGCTCACGAACGACCCGGGCACCGGCGTGATGCGTCACGCCGACGCGGGCTACGACCGCGCCGTCGAAGTGGCGCGCGAGCGCGGCGTTCGCGTCCCCATGCAGCGTCGTGACCTGTAGCGGCCGCCCGCACCGCATCTCGGGGCTTGGGACGCCGATGCGTGCGTCAGGGGGCCGGGCCCATCGTCGTCACGCATCGACGAATGCGCTCCTCCTCGGGCCACCCCTTCCTTCGTCTCGGCGCCCCGACCGGCGACCTAACGGTCGCCTGCCCCGACCTGCGGCACGTTCGGCCGCTTCAGGTCACGCAGATTGAACGGATCGGGACTCTGGCACGCTGAGCAGGCCTGGCTCGGCCACCCGGCCCGGAACGTCCTGATCGAGGTGGACTCCGGACGCATCAAGTCCGTGACCGAGGACGCACCGCGACCGCCCGGAGCGACGACCTTGATGGGATGGACGATCCCCGGCCTCGCCAACGTCCACAGTCATGCGTTCCAGCACATGCTGCGGGGAACGGTGGAATCCGGCGCAGGAGACTTCTGGGAGTGGCGCCGGGAGATGTACCGCCTGACCGACTGGGACTGGGCCGACTACTACAAGTACTCCCGCTTCGTATTTCAAGAGATGTTGGAGGCGGGCATCACCGCGGTCGGCGAGTTCCACTATCTGCACCGGCACGGCAATGAGCTGGGCGAGGCGTTGATCCAGGCTGCCGGCGAGGTCGGCATCCGGATCACGCTCATCGATGCGTGTTATCTGCGCGGCGGGCTCGACCGGCGACCCCTCGACGAAGCGCAGCAGTCGTTCTCGGATGGCGACGTCGAGCACTGGGCCAAGCGTGTCGATCGGCTGAAGGACGCAGAAGGGGTTCGCATCGCGGCTGCGATCCACAGCGTGCGCGCGGTCGACCCGAAATCGATGCGCGCGGTCGCCGAGTGGGCGCGACAACGCAAGACTCCTCTGCATGCACATCTTGCCGAGCAGCCGGCCGAGGTCGAGGAATGCAAGTCCGTCGAAGGATGCACGCCGGCAGAGCTGCTGGAACGAGAGGGCATCCTGGGACCGGACCTGACTGTCGTGCACGCGATCCACGTCGAAGGCCACGACATCTCGTTGTTGGGAGCGAACAAGGTCAACGTTTGCGCCTGCCCGACCACCGAGCGCGATCTTGGTGACCGGGTTGGGCCGCTGCGCGAGCTCGCGGACGCCGGTTGCCCGCTCGCGGTCGGCAGCGACTCCAATGCGGTCATCGACATCCTGGAAGAAGCGCGAGCGCTCGAGCTCGATCAGCGCCGTGCCACCGGCCGCCGGGTGCTTCATCAGCCTGAGGAGCTGTTGCGGGCGGCCACGCAAAATGGGATGCGCGCGCTGGGTTGGGATGCCGGCGACCTCAAGGCGGGGATGCTCGCCGACTTCATCACCTTCGATCAACCACGCCACACGGCGTGGCGCGAAATCCATCCCGCATACCTCATCTATGGCCAATCGGCATGCGACGTCACGAACGTCGTCGTCGGTGGCAAGACGGTCGTTTCGAAATGAGGCGTTTGCGAAACATCGGCCGCCTCTTCACCGGCACCTCGGTCGGTGTGATCGAGGACGCGGCGGTGATCTGCGATGGCGAAAAGATCGCGTGGTGCGGGAAGCACGGCGATGAGCCGCACGAGATGCTGGAGGCTGTTATCGAAGACGACGATTGCGCGGGCGGGCTCGTCACCGCGGGGCTGATCGACGCGCACACCCACCCTGTCTATGCGGGAGACCGCATGGCGGAGGTGGCCATGCGCACCGCGGGAGCTTCGTATTCCGAAGTCGCGAAGGCCGGCGGCGGCATCCGCGCCACGGTGCGCGCGACGCGGGCGGAATCCATCAGCGACCTCGAACAGTCCACGGCTCGGCGGCTCTGGGCATGGCTCGAAGGCGGGGCGACGACGATCGAGGCGAAAACTGGCTACCACCTGAATCGCGAAGGCGAGCTCGAGACGACCCGGATGCTCGCCCGGCTAGGTGAACGGAAGGACCTGCCCCGGATCGAGGTGACGTTCCTGGCAGCCCACGCCCTGCCTCCGGACCGCTGGGCCCGGCTCGGGACCTACGCGACGGAGGTGGCGGGCTGGTGCGAGGACGCCTACCTGGCCGGGGCCCGTTTCTGCGACGTGTTCTGCGACCGGGGCTACTTCAGCGTCCCCCAGTCGCGGCGGATTCTGAAGGCGGCCATCGAGGCCAGGCTGATTCCCCGCATCCATGCCGACGAGCTGGCCCGGACCGGCGGCGCGCGCCTGGCGGCCGAGCTCCACGCCGTTTCGGCCGATCACCTGCTGCGCGCAAACCGGGGAGATGCGATCGCCCTCGCGCGCGCAGGAGTCGTCGCTACGCTCGCACCGGGGACCGCAATTTCAATCGGCAAGCTCCCGCCCGTTAAGGAATTGTCCGATGCGGGCGCTGTGATCGCGTTGGGAAGCGATCACAACCCGGGCACGAGCGGCATCACGAGCATGAGCCTTGTGGTGGCGATGGCCGTCGGAGTGTTCAAGCTTTCGGCCGAGCGGGCGCTCATCGCGGCCACGGTTGGAAGCGCGTTGTCGATTTCGCGATCGGATCGCGGAGTGATCGCGCCGAACAAATTGGCGGACCTCGTGCTGTGGGAAGCAGAGCACGAAGGAGCCTTCGCGTGGGCTTTTGGGCTCAAGCCGCGCAGGGTCTGGCGGGGCGGTTCGCAAGTATTTGCGTGAAAAGACGTTGCTAAACGCGTGCATTTCAAGTACAAGTTGCACTGAAGAGACCGCCGCTCTGTGTAACGAACCAATAACAAGCGGTCATATGGAGGAAGTCATCTAGTGGCAAAGTGGAATCCCTTGGCGTTGAAGCTCCTGATGTGGGTCATGGGCATCTTGATCGTGATGGGCTCAGGTCTGGGCTTCATCGGCTCCAGCTTCTTTCAGTTCGACACGTGGGCCGGCGTCAGCGGGTCCGTGGCCGGGGTCGCTTTTGGAGCAGGCATCATGATTGCCGGCTTCGACCCGATCGCGAACGTAAGCTGGGTCCGCGCTCTCGTCATTTACGCGATTCTTGAAATCGTGTGGCAGGTCTTCAGCGCGATCAGCATCGGCAAGTTCGACATCATCCCGTTCATCATCGCCATCCTCGTCGCGGTCCTCGTGCTGGTTCTCTACCCGAACAAGCCTGCTCTCTGGATGCAGGGCGGCAAGATGGGCGGCGCCCGCGCTTAGTTCGTTCGTTCAACTACGAAAGGGGCAGCCCACGCTGCCCCTTCTCTATTTCTAAATTCGCGCCGCATGTAGGCCCGGCTTAGCCGGGCCGTCACCGAACATGCCTAAGGTCTTCGAGCGTCGCGAGGAGAAACTATTTGAATAATCCCATCCTTTAGGAGGATGAGCCATGAGAAGGAACCCTCGGTTCCTTCTCATACCGTCATCCTGTCCCCGGTTCGTCACCGCTGACGATCCAGCGTCCGCCGCCGCCGGCGGCAACCAGATCGTCGGCCGCACGTGGTCCCCACGAGCCGGCCGCGTAAGTCTCCGGGTGGCCCTCAGCCTCCCAAGCTCTGATGAGCGGGTCGACGATCTCCCACGAAAGCTCGATCTCCTCCGCGCCGGGGAAGGCCGAGTGCCCGCCGGCAAGAACCTCAGAGAGCACGTTCTCGTACGCGTCGGGCAGCGCCGCTTTGGAAAGGCGTGCGTAATCGAGCCGCATACCGGCCGGCACCATCTCGAATTTCGTCCCTGGCCGCTTGGCGCCGATCCGGATCGAGATGCCCTCGTCGGGCTGGATGCGGATCACGATCAAGGTCGGGATGCCGCGCTGCCGCCGGCCCGCGATGCGCAGCATCGGCGCGTCGCGCAGCTTGATCACCACCTCGGTCACGCGCCGCGTGAGCGCCTTGCCCGTGCGGACGAAAATCGGCACCCCGTCCCAGCGCCAGTTCTCGATCGAAACGCGCATCGCCGCATACGTCTCACGCCGGGAGTCGGGCGCGACGCCCTCTTCGTCCAGGTAACCCTCGTACTGCCCTCTCACCGCCATGCCGGGATCGATCGGCGACATGGCGCGCAGCGCGGCGCGCTTCGCCCGCCGCACGTACTCGGGGTCGAAGGTGGTGGGCGGCTCCATCGTGACCAGCGCGAGAAGCTGCAGGACGTGGTTCTGGATGATGTCGCGTACGGCGCCTGCCTGGTCGTAGTAGCCGGCGCGCTTTCCGATGCCTTCCTCCTCTGCGACCGTGATGTTGATGGTCTCGATCAGGGTGCGGTTCCACACCGGCTCGAAGAGCGAGTTCGAGAATCGCAGCGCCATCACGTTCTGGACCGTGTCCTTCGCGAGGTAGTGGTCGATCCGGAAGATCTGCTCCTCCTGGAAGGCCGCCGCGAGTTGCGCGTTGAGCTTCCGCGCCGAGGCGAGGTTGTGACCGAGGGGCTTCTCGACCACGATCCGTCGCGTGACGTCGGCCCTGTCGGCAAGCCCTGAAGCTGTGAGCCCGGCCAGGATCTCGCTGAACGTTTCGGCGGGCGTAGCGAGATAGAAGATGGTTGTCGGCGGACCCTCAACTATCTGCTTCAACGGCGCGAAGGTCGCTGGCGCTGCATAGTCGAGGTGAATCCATTCGGCGGTGCCGGCGAGACGATCGTTCCCGCTCGCGTCCTTGACGAATGCGCGGAAATCCTCGGTCGACTTCGGGCTTCGGCCTGCGCCGATCACCCGCACGTTCTGGCTGTCGCGCGCGACGAGGTGGCCCAGCGACGGCAGGATCTTTCGATGAGTGAGGTCGCCGGAAGCTCCGAAGATGACGAGGTCGACCGGCTTGGCCATGCCCGAATGCTACGGACCTTAGGAAACGATCACGTCGGTGCCCGCCAGCTCGTCGTGGACGGGACGCCTGGTGAGCCACGCGAGAGGAAGTGCGAGGAAACGGACCATCGCCTGCATCGCGGTCGGCCGCGAACCGTCGACCGCCACCACTCGCTGACGTACGACAAGGCCGCCCAGCGTGCGTCCTGAGATGCTCCAGCACGCGACGTGGTACGCGGCCGCGATGCCCAGCACCACCGGCAGTCTGCGTCGCTTGCCCGCGAGGCCGGCGAGCGTCAGGCAGAAAGCCACGTCGATCGCGGCCGCCCGGATGCGGTCTTGAGGCGCGGCCGACGCACCGGGAGCGGGTTCGCGGCCGCGCACCCGAAGCAGATACAGGCGGGTGAGCAGGTGATGAACGGGCAGCTGGCTCACTGCGTAGAGCGGCATTGGAAGTCGCGGGCGATAGCCGTCCACCGACGCGACCAGGCGGCCGCCGGTGGCCTCGATCCGGAAGGTTCCGCCGGGCTCTCGGGCCGTGATGCCGCCTTCGATCGGCCACTCGACGGCTGAGTCGCTCACCGTGGCGGCGCCGAAGCGCAGCAGCTCCAGCGGGCCGAGGTACAGAGCGTTTGAGTGCCCGCGCACGAGCCCGAGCGAGAGGTCCTGGATTTCGTGCAGGTAGCCGTCGCAAAGCTCTCGACCGGTGGGCGCGCGCGCGATGGCGACCGAGTCCTGCGTCGTAACCTCGCCGTCCGTCAGCCGCATCACAAGTCATATCTTGCTGGGATGGCCAGGCTCGAGTTCACGGGAGAGGTGACGGCGAGGTCCTCTCCGGAGCACGCGTTCGACTACTTCGCCGATCACCGTCACGTGGCCGAAGTTCTCGACGGCGTGAGCAGATGGGAGCCGGTGGGCGAGAAGACGCGCGGTGTCGGCGCTCGCTACAACGTCGAGATCGTCGCCCTCGGCCTGCCGCTCAAGAGCGTGTTGCGGCTGAATCGGTGGAGGCGTCCGGAGGAGATCGGCTGGGTGTCCGAGTCGGGCCTCATCAAGCAGGACGGCGGGTTCAGGTTCAAGAAAGTGCCACGTGGTGTTCGCATCGAGCTGCGTATCGCCTACGAGCCTCCAGCTTCCTTTTTCGGAGCCTTGATCGCCCGCCCACTGGACAGGATGGTGCGGGGGCGGCTCGAAAAGGCCCTGGAGCGTATTCGCGACAAACTCGAAGCAAAACAGTGAGGCTCAATCGCTCCCGGCCGCGCCTACAGCTGGCCGACCTCCCCACACGGTGGGGAGGCTAGAGTTGGGCGCATGCGGCTGACCAGCGACGCTCGCTCGATCCTGGGGCAGTCTCCGATCGGCATGCTCGCGCTGCGGGCGGGCAGGCTCCCGCTTGTCAACCCGGCCGTGTTCAGCTTCGCGGCCGGCTCGCTGTGGATGACCACGTCACGCTTTGCGGCCAAGACCATGCTCGCGCGCCGCGACCCGCGCGCCGCATTTCTCGTCGACAGCGGGTCGCGCGCAGTGCTGGTGCGCGGGGCGATCGAGGTTTTCGATCCGCTGTCCGTCTCCAGCCAGGTGCGCGCGATGCTCGACGGCCCCGGTTACGTGCTTGGCATGGCCGGCTACGCGCTGAAGAACGCGCCCTTCGTGGCGGGGTACATGCTCGACGTGACGAGACTGCCCCGCGAGTGGCTGCCTTACAACCGCGTGGTGATGCGGTTGCGACCGAGCCACGCGGACGTGATCGAGGGCGTCGAGTTCCCGCCGGCCCAGGCGACGCGTGTTCCGGCTGTTCCGGCCGACGTGAGCCGCCGCCTTGCGGGCGTGGCGCGCGGCTACGCGTGCTGGATCGAAGCCGGCATGCCCGTCATCCGCCCCACTTTCTGGGAGGTTGATCGCGGACAGGTCACGGTCGCGCCGATCAGCGGGCGGCCGCGCATGGGATCGCCCGGGGCACTCGTCGTCGAGTCGCATCATCGCTTCCGTCCTTCCCTGATGGTGGGCGCATGCGTGCGGGGGACGTTTGGCGGGGCCTCGGAGGCGTCAGGCATCGCCGACCGATACGGCATCGAAACCGAAGAGGTTCCGGACGCGATGGAGCTTCGCGCGGAGAGGGTGACCTCGTGGCGCGGTTTTGCAATCTCGACCGCGATCCCGCGATCGGCGCGCAACCTCCGCGTCGCGCAGGCTTGATGGCAAAGCCCGCCGCTCCCGGGCTGCAGGTTCGCAAATGGTCGGCGGGCCGTTGGACGGACTCGCCCGACGCTGTGGTCACCGAAGAGCCCCTGCAGCTCATGCTCGAAGGCAAGCCCCTATCCGTTGTCATGCGCACGCCGGGCCATGACCTCGAGCTGTGCCTGGGCCTCATGTTCTCGGAGGGAATCCTCCGCTCGCCGGGCGAGGTGAAGGTCATACACATAAGCGCAGAGGCCGGAGAGACCGAGAGCGGTGTTCGGGTGAAACCCGACCTCGTCGAGTCGAACCAGGTCGACGTGCGGTTCGCAGGCGAGCCGCGACGGAAGCCGGAGCGATCGATGCTCTCCAGCTCCGCGTGTGGGGTCTGCGGGACCGTTCTGATCGAAGACCTCAGGCGCGACCTCGCCGCGTTGCCGGACGGCCCACACGTGGACCCGTCCATCCTGCCCGGGCTCGTCGACATCCTCCGGCAGGGACAGGGGGTGTTCGACCGGACGGGTGGCCTGCACGCGGCGGGACTCTTCAACACGGACGGGGGGCTGCTCCATCTCCGCGAGGACGTGGGGCGGCACAACGCGGTCGACAAGGTGGTCGGACGCGCCCTGCTCGACGGCGGCCTCCCGGCGAACCGATCTGTCATGGTCGTGAGCGGGCGGGCTGGTTACGAGATCGTGCAGAAGTCCATCAGCGCCGGCATCCCGGTGCTGGCCGCGGTCGGCGCTCCGTCGAGCCTGGCGGTTGCGCTGGCACGCGAGTTCAACCAGACCCTGGTCGGATTCCTCCGCGGCGACCGGTTCAACGTTTACGCCGCGCCCGAACGCCTCACCCCGTGAGCCTGGTCCACTATGCGAAATTGCGCCCTGCGGGCGCCCAGCGTACCCACCTGGGGATTCGGGCGCTCCTCGTCGGGGCGTACGTGCTATGCGTCGAGTGGGCGCGCGTGTCCATCCAGTCCCAGCCCTATATGGCGATCCCGGCCTTGGTGATTGGAGGCGCGGCGCTTGGCCTTGTGGCTCTCGGCACGCCGGCGGATCGTCTCGGCCTTGGAAGCTCCCGGCTTGGACTGAGGATCCTCGGGGGCCTGGCGATCGGGGCCGTGCTGCTGCTGCCCGGAGCGGTGCGGTCAGGCGCCGTGCCCATCCTGCCCGCCGGCCTGGCGTTCGCGGCAATCGCGGTTTCCATCGGAGAGGAGCTCGCGTTTCGCGGCGCCCTTTACGCGGCGCTCGATGAGCTGGGCGGGGCGCCGCTGGCGATCGCCGGCAGCACTGTGGTCTGGACAGCGGCCCACGTCCTGTCGCACCCCCCCGCGTTCCTCGGGGCCGTGGCAGCCGCCGGCCTCGTGCTCGCCCTCTGGCGCTGGGCTTGCCGCGACCTGGTGGCGCCGGTCATCGGCCACGTGATCGCTGACCTCGCCCTGTGAAGCGCGCTGTCCTGCTGGCGGCCGCCGTAACCACATACATGGTTGCGGCGTGGATGGTCGCGCCGGGTTTCTATGACGGGTTCGGCCCGACCCAGCCATACAACTGGACGTGTCCGCCACCACAGGCCGGCGCCAACATCAAACCGAGCTCCGGGCACCTGGACATCAAGGTGATCGGGGGCGTGAGCGATGCCAACTCGGCGTTCACGAACGACGGCCAGCTCGTCATCGGTTTCCTGCCCGGCGCGTTCGACTCCACTGGCAAGACCACGATCTCGGTCGATATCACGCCGCTTTCGACGTGTCCGCAGTCGCCGGGGATCGGGTTCGTGACGAACATCTATCAGATCACCGCCTCGGCTCCGCTCGCAAAGGCGGCCAACCTGGTGCTGCGATTCTCGAACCTCGAACCTGCTCCGACGGATGTTTACTTCGCCGGCGACCCGGCTGGTCCGTGGAAGTCGATCGGCGCGCAGCAGCAAGCGCAGCCCTTCACGATCGTGACGTCGACGAAGTCCTTCGGCTATTTCGCCGCCGGATATCCCTCGGCGTCCCCGCCTCCGGGCGCTGTGACGGTCGGCGGCGGGGGACAGACGCTGCCGATCATCGTGGCGGTGCTGATCGGTCTGGTGATACTGGCCGGAATTCCGCTTGCGATCCTGCGGCGGCGCCAGTCGCATGGCGAGGTCGAAGAAGAGGGCGACGTCTAAGCGCCGTACTTGATCGCCTCGAACAGCGTGCCGCACTTGCGACAGCGGTACTGGAGCGTCATCGCCTGCGTCCCGAACAGCGAGATGACCTCGGCGTCGCGGGCGTGGCAGTGAGGGCAGCGAGGATCTGAACGCGGAAGCTCAGGCTTCTTTGGTGGCGGCAAACCGCTTCTCTTCCAGCCCGCGCAGCATGCCGAAGGTCTGGTCGTCGATCGCGCCCGCCCGGCTGCGCCGGCGGATGGGATCCCACTTCGTCCAGTCGACCCGAACGTCCGGCGATTTGACGTCGAGCTGCTCTTCCAGCTTCGCCAGCAGCTCGTGTGGACCCATGCTGAGCGTGCCCTCGCGATGCAGTGCCGCGACCTCGCCGTCGGGTGGTCCGAACCATTCGACGGCCTCGGTCCAGGCACGGTTCAAAGGCTCCGCGCTGATCCCGGATTTCAGCCAGCTGCGTCCGTGAAGGAGGTGATAGCGCTCTTCCATCAGCATCTTGCGCAGCCTTTGCTGCAGGACCTCCGAGGAACCGTTGACGCACGCTTCGATCATCACGGTGAAGGAGGTGTCCAGGACCGCGTTCGCGGCTACGAACTGGGCCCACTCGGTCCAGGGCAGGTCGAAATAGGCGAGCGCGCGGAGGCTGGCGGGATCGGACTCGCGTTCGGGCCCGCGCGGGTCGGAGCCCAGCGGTTCGAGGCAGCCGTACAGCACCCTGCTGTGTCCCAGGTCGTCGAGCCCCATGGCGGCCGCGGCGATGTCCGCCTCTAGCGAGGGGGCCCGCGTCGCCCACTCGGCATAGCGCAGCCCGAGCATCTGCTTGTTGTCGGCGAGCGAGAGGACGATGTCCGAAATGCCCACTACTTCTTCCTGGTCCGAACAGCGGGAGGGTTCCCTCTCATGTTTCCCCGGGTTGCCACAGCTCTATGACGTGCTCTTTGCGCACGATCGCCATCTCGCACCAGCGCTCCTCGTCGTAGGTCGCACGCGCGTACGCCATCGCGAGGTCGTCGTCCGGCGCGACCACGCTGCCCACCTGGTGCAGCGATTCCGCGCGAGTCTTGCGCGCGAAGACCTCGTACTCGACCGCGTCACCGCTGACTCGCTTGTAGCGTGTCAAACCGCGAGGCCCCACGACTCGAGCGCGTCGCGGCCGGCCTCTGTCATGCGCGCGACGGTCCAGGGCGGATCCCAGACGACCTTGATTCGTACATCTGTCACGCCGGGCTCGCGCAGGAGCCGGTCCCGGACGTCCTCGAGGATGAACTCCGAGGCGGGGCAGCCCATTGCGGTGAATGTGAGGTCCACCTCGACGACTCCATCGTGCTCAGCGATGCCGTAGATCACGCCGAGGTCGACCAGATTCACCGGCATCTCGGGATCCCGGACCTCGGAGAGAGCAGCCCAGAGCCGCTCGGTCACGATCCGTTCTTGTGGTGTGTCTTGCGGAACTTGTGGAACTCCTCCTGGAACATCGCGACCATCTCGGCGTTGCGAGGACCGCGCGCGCGCCAGCGGACCAGCACGTCGTCCCATGAGCTCGGCTGCTTGAAATCCCAGCGCTTTGCTTCCGCATCGAACTCACACGGGAACGGGTAGTCGAGCTCCCACACGTCCTTGCCGTCGCGCACCTCTTTGTGCGCGGGCACCTTGATGCCGATCTGTTCGCAGTAAGGCACGACCGTCGAGAGCCACCACTGGCGGAGCTGGTCGTTGGTCAGGCCCTTGAGGCGGTACTCGAGCTGCGTGGAATGCATCTTCATGGAATCGGGGAGGCCGAACCATTCGACGCTGAGCGGGAACATCCAGTCGACCGCGCGCTGGAGCTCATCTTTCGCCGAGCCGCCCGCGGCGCTGATCCGTTTCATCCACGTCCGACCGTTGCGCAGGTGGAAGTTCTCCTCGACCATGACCTTGTTGAGACCACGTTTCCAGGGCCCGTAGGAGCACTTGTCGTGGATGTCGCCCAGAAGGCAGAAGCCGGCCTGGTCATACATGCCGTTGGCGACCACCAGCTCGGTCCAACTCTCAAGTGGAACGTCGAAGGCGTACGGGTAGCGGAAGCTCTTGGGGTCGCGGTTGAAGATGAGCTTTTCCTGGTCCTCGCCGAGCTCCTCGAGGATGTGGTACGCGATGTGGGCGTGCGCCAGCTCGTCCTGGATGATCGCGATCCCGGTCATGAAGGCGTTGATCGATGGCGCGCGCTTGGCGGCGAGATAGTAGGCCGGGGCCGAAATGAGCTCCGTGTCGCCCGAGACGATGAGGGTGTGCTTGAGCTCCTTCAGGTAGTCGGGAGTCATCTCGTTCAGGGACTCGATCAGCTCCCCGGACTTGATCATCTGGTCGAACTCGGCCTGAGTTGCCATCCGCTCTCCATTCTCTGACAACTGGGGCGGGTAGAATCGTGATTCCTACAGGGCCGGCGGCTCCTGGCCCGCACCGTGGTGGCTATAGCTCAGCATGGCAGAGCACCAGATTGTGGATCTGGCTGTCGCGGGTTCAAATCCCGCTAGCCACCCCAACTGCCGCTTTTGAACTCCTGCGCCCTCGGTCTCCGGCCGCGTTGGTGGCCTGGTCTCGATCTTGAAGGCCTCGCGAGTTGCGCCCGGCCCCGGAACACAAAGAGTCGCGGCACCGTTGTATTGGGCGTGTACGGAGCATTAATTACTGCCCTGTTATTCGGATCTGTATTCGTTTTCAGTTGGCGACCAGGTCAAGAGATTGACATGGATCATGAGCACTGCTGGTCGTGTGGCCAACGGAATCAACACAAACTGTGGTGCCCTAACCGCTAGTTCAAGCCTCGGTCCGCCAGACCCGCCACCGTGTCTCGGACTCACCAAATTGGCCCGAAAGGCCCAACCAGTGGCCCCGGAATGCGACATCCGGGCCCGCATGGCGGCAATCCCGGAGCCACGACGGTTGCTGCAATTGTTCTGGTGGTGGGTCGAAGCTGAATCACTTTGCCGGTAGCCAGCGCCAGGACCGACTCGTATGCCTGAGGGACGGACCCGCGGCGTCGCACTCCCAGATCAGGACCCAGATGGGTCCGATGAGGGCCAAGACGCCCTCGCAAAGGCGGGCGAGCGGGACATCGAAGGGCGCGACCGCGATCTTGCCGCGGACGTGCGTGACCGAGAGGCCGAGCAGCGGGACAGAGAGGCTGCGGCGCGCGATGACGCGGCGGGCGACCTCGACCGAACGGCGGGAGACCGCGCTGCGAGTGAGAGTCAACAGGCGGCAGGCGATGGCACCCGTCAACCATCGGGGCATGCTGAGGCTGCGGATAACCGCGCTCAGGCCGTTAATGACCGCAGGGTTGCGGCCGAAGATCGCGCCCAGGCAGCCAAGGACCGCGAGGATTCCGGGACAGACGAGTTGACAGGAGTGCGCCGTCGGGAGGCCGGCCTGGCGGCGCAAGACCGTGATGTCGCGGCTGGGTTGCGTGACCGAGAGGCCGAAGCGCGTGATGACGCGGCCGGCGATCTTGATCGAACTGCAGGTGACCGCGCGGCGACCGACCGTCAATATGCGGCAGACGAACGTGACCAAGCCGCCTCGCGGCGCGCTGGGGCTGCGGACAACCGCGCGCAGGCCATCAACGACCGCAAGGTGGCGGCGGAAGACCGCGCCCAGGCCGCCAAGGACCGCGCAGATTCAGGAACCGATGAGCTGACAGGCGTGCGCCGTCGAGAGGCGGGGATGGCTGCTCAGGACCGTGATGTCGCGGCCGGGCTTCGTGACCGAGAGGCCGAAGCGCGTGACGACGCGGCGGGTGATCTCGACCGAACCGCCGGGGATCGCGCCGCGAGCAATCGCCGGCGCGTGGCCGACGAAGGCGCCCAGGCCGCCTTGGGGCGTGCCGAGGCTGCCGATTACCGCGCCCAGGCCATCAACGACCGCAGACTTGCAGCCGAGGATCGTGCCCAGGCCGCCAAGGATCGCGAAAATTCGGGGCTCGCAGCGCGGGCGCGAGACCTCGCCGCCGAACAACGTGACCGAGACGCCGAATCGCGTGACGACGCGGCCGCTGAGTTCGACCGAATTGCAGGAGATCGCGCGGCGAGCAATCGCAGGCGTGCAGCAGACGAAGGCGCACGGGCCGACTCCGGTCGTGCTGATGCCGCGGATAGCCGCGAGCGGGCCATCAACGACCGCAAAGTTGCGGCGGACGATCGCGCACATGCGGCGAGGGACCGCGAGGATTCCGGCACCGACGAGCTGACGGCTGTGCGCCGTCGGGAGGCCGGTCTGGCTGCGCGTGACCGGGACGTCGCGGCCGGCTTGCGTGATCGAGAGGCCGAAGCGCGTGACGATGCGGCGCGTGATCGCGATCGGACTGCGGGGGTTAGTGCGGCGAGCAACCGAGAGCGCGCGGCTGACGAAGGTGCTCGGGCCGACTCGGGGCGCGCTGAAGCTGCCGACAGCCGCGTTCGAGCCGTCAACGACCGCAAAGTCGCAGCCGAAGATCGCGCCCAGGCGGCGAAGGACCGCGAAGATTCTGGGACCGACGAGCAGACGGCGGTGCGACGTCGGGAGGCTGGTCTGGCAGCGCGTGATCGCGACGTCGCGGCCGGGCTGCGCGACCGTGACGCCGAAGCGCGCGACGACGCGGCGGGTGATCTCGACCGCACAGCAGGTGATCGCGCGGCGAGCAATCGTCAGCGCGCGGCAGATGCAGGTGCGCGGGCGGCATCGGAGCGCGCTGGGGCCGCAGACAGTCGCGTACGAGCAGTCAACGACCGCAAGGTCGCAGCGGACGATCGCGCGCAAGGCAGCCACGACCGCCAGATTGCGGCGGAGGATCGCGCGCAGGCTGCAAGGGACCGAGAAGATTCAGGGACCGATGAGTTGACGGGCGTAAGCCGCCGTGGCGCCGGGCTGGCTGCCATCGGACGCGAGCTCAATCGCGCCCAGCGCGACAGCGGAGAGCTCGTAGCTGCTTACGTCGACGTAGACGGTCTCAAAGCCACGAACGACACCACAGGTCATGCTGCAGGGGACGCGCTCCTCATCGCCGTGGCCGACTCCCTGCGAACCACCTTGCGTTCCTACGACGTGATCACGCGCGTCGGTGGCGATGAGTTCGTTTGTGTGCTCCCCGGCATCAGCGTCGAGCACGCGCGTCAACGCTTTGAGGCAGTTAGCGCGAAGCTGAGCGCGGGTCGATCCGGCGCCTCCATCACAGTCGGCCTTGCGCGGCATCAAGCGGGCGACTCGGCGGATGACCTGATCCAGCGCGCCGACGACGAGGTTTCGAGCGCTCGTAAGCGCCGCTAAGGTGTTTGCCGGGCCGGCGGGTCACCCATCTCGCTTATCGCGAGGTTGAAAACCAGGCGCTAGCCGAACCCGGCCGGCGTAGCCCTCAGATCCAGCCGCGGCGCCGGAAGAAGTAGAGCTGGATGGCGATCGAGATCAGCATGGTGCCGAAGCCCGCTGCAAAGGCCCAGTACGGCAGTTCGAGCACGGTGGTCAGGTACGAGAAGTTCATGCCGTAGAAGCCGGTCAGGAAGCTCAGCGGCAGGAACACGCTCGCGATCACGGTGAGCGCTTTGGTCGTCGTGTTAAGGCGGTTCGAGACCGTCGACAGGTATACGTCCATCGCGCTCGAAAGCAGGTCGCGGAGAGAATCGACGGTCTCGTACTGGCGCACGATGTGGTCGTACACGTCGCGGTAGTAAAGCGTCATGTCCTGCTGCTGCAGGTGGATGCCGTGCGTGATCAAGCGCTGAAAGACATCGCGCTCCGCGCCGAGGTACCTGCGCAGCTCGGTCACCGAGTGCTTGAGGTGGTAGATGCGATTGAGCGAATCGGGCGCAGCCTTCTCGATGATCTCGTCCTCCATCTTGTCGACCGTCTCGTCGACGCGCTCCAGGACTGGGAATGTGGCGTCGACCAGCGCATCGACAACCAGGTAGGTCAGGAAGGCAGGCTGCCCTTTGGTGAGGGCCGGGCTCTTGTGGATACGATCCTGCAATTCCTTGAGGGCCGGCGCCGGCTCGTTGTGGACTGTGATCAGGTAGGCAGGCCCGACGAGAAGATGGTGCTCCAGGAAGCTGACATCATCGCCCAGCCAAACGGCCTGAAAGATCACGACGAAGTTGTACTCGGGATATTCATCGATCTTGGGTCGTTGGTTCTGATTACGAATGTCTTCGATGGTGAGCGGGTGAGCCTTGAACGTTTCCTCGAGCAGCTTGTAGTCGTCGGCGTTAGGGCTCTCGATGTCCAGCCAGAACCCTTGCGTGTGTGCTTCGGCGAAACACCGGTTGACCTCGGCAACATCGGACGTCTCAGTTTTGCCGCGTGTCGTCAGCATGGTCCTCATCGGCGAAACTATTGTCCATGGCTCGACCGTCCATTTACGAGTTCTGCGGTGGGGACCCTGCCTTCCTCGCGCTGGCGGCGGCTCATCACAAGCGATGCCTCCAGGAACCGGAGATCAGCCATGCCTTCTCACACGGCTTCAATCCAGCGCACCTGGAGAATCTCGCTTTGTACTGGGCTGAGGTGTTTGGCGGTCCGGCACGCTACTCGGCTCTGCATGGTGGTCATTCGGGCATGCTCGAGATTCACGCTCGCACGGGGGCGGCCGACGACTGGGGACGGCGCTTTCTCGGGTGCTTCTTGCAGGCGGTGGATGACGCCGGGCTGCCCGATGATCCTGAGCTCCGAGCTGCCCTTCGCGCTTACATGGAATGGGCGACCGAAGAGGTCATGTCGTACGCGCCCGCCGAATCGCAAGTTCCGAGCGAGCTGCCCGTACCGCGCTGGGGCTGGAGCGGCCCCGCGATCACGGGCGGCGAGTGATGGAGGCGTGAGCCCCCTCACCCTGCCGAGGAGGCGGTTAAGGGGCGAGTCTCAGGTCTGAGTAGTCCTGGTCGATCAGCAGATGGCCGTCGGGCGCGATCACGGCCACGCTCCAACTCTTGGAGTAGGCCGAGGTGGATTGTGCGAGGACGGTCCCGTACTGGTCCCTGGTGATCAGGGTGGCGGTGCCGCTGAGCGTCAGCCCGACCAGTCTCGAGGCCTGGCTGCTGAACTTGGGGAGGAAGAGGTTCAGGGTCGCGCTGTCGAACTTGTAGACCTTGAGGACGACCTTCCCCCCTGCGGCGTCCTGGTTGATCACGTCGACGAACTCGGTGAGCCCATCGCCGGCGGCGCCGCTCTCTGCCAACTTCAGGTCGTGGGCCCGGCGTGCCTCAGCCTCGATGACCAGGTCCAGCACCGCGTCATGGCCCATGCGCGCGGCGACCTGCGGCGTCATCGACGAGTTGAAGTAGCTGACGTTCGACGGGATCCCCACCTGCGGCACGGCGGGCAACGCCCAGACGCGTGCGGACGCGGATCCTCCGACGAGCTGAGCATTGCCCGGGGGAGGCAGCGCATCCTGTGCAGCGCCGCTCAACCAGCTGCCGGGTCCCTGGCCGGCTGAGACCACGAGTGGGATGGCCGGGGTCGTGCCGTCGGACAGCCCGGCCACCGGCTGGGGGCTGTGCGTGGAAAGGTCGGACGCGACCGGCACGCATCCCACGCAGATGCAGGCGATCGCGATGGCCGCCGGGATTCGCAGACCCGGAATGAAGAACCCGTGGGTGCGGCCTGCCGCCTCTTGAATCGAAGCCAGGAAGGCGGTGAGCGCGAATCGCAGCGCGCAGGCGATGACGAGACTGGCCAGGATCGCGGTCTTGGTCCAGAACTCGAGCGTCGTCGGGCCGAGGAGCAGCACCGCGAACAAGGCCACCATCACGCCGAACACGATCCGTGCCACCCTTCCGTCGGGGACGGTCCTGGGGTCGGGGATCATGAAGAGGGCGAAGATCAGGATCTCGGGAGACGTGACGAGGATCTCCCAGAGCGGCCTTCCGCACAGCGGCGACAGGTGCCAGCTGGCGACCATGCAGTGGTCTGGAACCGGGGCCAGGGCGAGCGCGACGAAGATCGCGAAGCTCGCCATGAACGCGATCTCCATTCCGAGGAGGCCCAGCCGCCAGCCGATGAAGACGCCGCCGCCGATGAGGATCGCATAGGTCACGATCATCCATGGGCCCATGGGAATCCACCAAAGGTCCAGTGGCTCCGTGCGCTGCGGTCCCAGCGCGATGAACGCGGCGACCAGCGCGACGTTGGAGGGGTTGAAGATGTGGCGTCCACGCCAGCGGATCAGGTATTTCGTCGCCATGCCGAGCGCCACGACGCCGATGAAGATGTCGATCCCGTGCAGGCTCCACCACTGGCCGTGCAGGGTGCCGGGCACCCTCAGGATGAAGGCCGTGCTGTTGCCGGTGAGCAATCCGCTGGCCGGCCACAGGATGAGGTGGTCCTTGAAGAACGCCACGCCGAATTCGATCACAGCCCCGACGGCAAGGCAGACGAGGATCTGCGCTATCGAGAGCCGGAAACCAAGAACGGTTTGTCCCAGCACCTGAAGCGTCAGGAGCACCGCCGCGACGTGCAGCCGCGCGTCGCGGATGCTTGGCAGGATGACCGGGTAGTCGCGGCCCCGGATGCGCATCGTGCGCGGACTTGACCCCCGTGGAGCTCCAGGCACGCCGGCCTGCTGCGGAGGACCTGGCGCGGTGCTGGTTTGGTCCACGCTGGGGTAACGGGGAGGATACTCCGGCCGTTACAGAGGCAGCTTGTTGACATCCTTGGGGCGTGCGGCGGGCGCGGCGGTGGTGATGGTGATTCTGTCTGCGTGCGACCTCCCTTTCGGGCTCGGGCTGCCCACCATCCGGGCGCTCAACAGCGGCGCGGGCGACAGCCTGGATGCAGCCAGGAGCTTCAGGATCGCGGGCACGTACACCGAATCGGCCACGGCTTGGAAGATGGATCTCGAGCTGGTCAGGCCCAACACCCAGCATGTGTTGTTTAGCGCCCAGGACATCAACCTCGAAGCGATCATCACGGACGGTGGCTCGTATTTCAGAGGGCAGCAGTTCCTGGCGAGCCACATGGGCACCGATCCCTACTCGCGGAGCCTCGTCCAGGCCGCCGGTGACAGCTGGTGGACGGGGTTGCCGGCCGCGACGTCGAACAGCACCCTCACCGATTTCACCAAAGGCAGCGGCCTGAGGTCGACTTTCCTGGGTACAGCGGTGACCTCGCGCACCGATCACGTCTCGACGGGCGGCGTGCCCGCGATCGAGCTCTCAGGACCGAGGGCCGACGTCTTCCTCAGCGACGTGCCGCCTTACCGCGTGTTGCGCGTCCGCATGAAGGGTGGGGCCGTGGTCGACGGCATCTCGGCAGCGGACTTCGTGTACGGCGACTTCGACCGTGATTTCGCGATCGCCGCGCCCGCCGGCGCGCTCAACTTCGCTGATCTCTCGACGCTTCCGCCGGTCTACACCGTCGTGTCGGTCGACACGACCGGCTGCGCCTTTCCGTGCGTGGTCTCCGCAGCGCTGAAAAACCTTGGCGGTAGAAGCGGCTCGCCCGCGCCGTCGACGGTGAAGTTCACCATGACGGATGCGCAAACCAACACAGTTCTCGGCGCGTGCCAGGTCACGGTGCAGCCCGACGTCGGCCACAGCGCCACGACCACGGTGTCGTGCACGATCGCCGGGGTGAACGGATTCGACCAGAACGCGGCAGTGGTCACCGCCGCGGCCGACAACCCCGGCGTCGCCGGCTGAGCGGAGGGCGGGGAAGGGAGCCTAATGCGTTTCGAGGTGGGGTGACGTGAGGCTGTCGAGGCGGGCCTGCGCATCGACCAGGTCGAGGGCGCGACGCACTGTTGCGACGAAGCTGCCCTTTCCATCGTGACGCACCCATTCGCGCATCGCCTCCATCGCGGCCATGACCACGACCATGACCGTGACGCGGATCTCGAAATCTTCGGGATCGCGACCCGAGCGCTGCGCGATCAACCCGCTCATGAAGACCTGGCCTTTTTCCAGCTCCTCCCAGAGCCGGGCGCGGAGCGAGGGCTCCTCGATCCAGAGCCGGGCGCGCGCCAGGATCACGTCGCGATCGCGCTCGAAGATCCCAGCCATCTCCTCCAGCACGTGGCGGATGGCGACGCTGAGCGGCTCGTCAGCCGGTCTTTCCAGCAGGAGCTTGCCGATCATCGGGTCGTATGCGTCGTAGAGGACCACGTCTTCCTTGCTGGGAAAGTAGTTGAAGAAGGTGCTCGGCGAGACATCGACCGCAGCAGCGATCTGCTCGATGGTCGTCTTGTCATAGCCCTGCTTCTGTATCAGGCGCATCGCCTCGCGCTGAATCGATTCGCGCGTCTTCAACTTCTTCCGCTCGCGCAGGCTTCCCGCGACAGGAGTGATCGTCTTCGGCATCAGACGGTGACGGCCATCGCTTGCTTCACCGCGGCGGGCGCCTCGGCCTGGGGCGCCCGGGCCGGTAGGAAAAGCGCCATCAGCACGGCGCCGGCGACCAGCAGGCCGGCGGTCGCCAGCAGGACGTCGCTCATGCCCTGAGAGTAAGCGGTCTCGGCCAGGCGAAGAAGCCGCTCGCTCATTGAACCCGGGAGGTGGCGTGCGACGGCGGCGGCGACGGCGACGCTGGTCTCTGCCGCCGAACGCGCGGCGGCCGGGAATCCTGCCAGCTGTCCGCTCAGGTGTGCCTGGTAGGCGCTGTTCAGGATGCTGCCCATGACGGCGACCCCAAGCGACGCGCCGACGTTCTGGATGGCGCGGGTGAGCGCGCTGCCCGCGCCGGTCTCTGCTGCCGGCAGCACGCTGAGGATCGCGTCCAGGGCCGGGATCATGGTGAAAGCGATTGCGAGGCCGATCACGGCGAGAGCGATCGCGACCATCCCGAAGCCGGTGTCAACTCCGGCTCGCGAAAGAAGGAGCATCCCCACGGCGATGCCGAGCATTCCGCCGGACACCATGACCTTCGCGCCGAGGCGCTTGGCCAGCCAATCGCTGCTGATGGCGCCGGCCATCATGGCGCCGATCAGCGGAAGCAAACGGATGCCGGTTCCCTGCGCGTCGTTTCCCTGCACCACCTGGAGGTATGGCGAGAGGACGAACAGGACTCCGGTCATTGCGAAGCCGACGATGGTGAAGGCCACCGTCGCGAGGGCGAATCGCCGGTTCCGGAAGAGGTTGAGGTCGACAAGGGGCACCGTGGCTCGGAATTGCCAGATGACGAAGGCACCGATCAGCAGCGCGCCACCCAGGAGAGGGCCGGCGACCTGGAGGTCGGTCCAGCCGCGCACCGGCTCCTCGATGATCGCGTAGACGACGCCGGTGACGCCCACCATCTCGAGCAGCGCTCCGATCCAGTCCAGCCTCTTCGGGTCTGGGTCCTTGCTCTCGGGTATGAAGAGCCACGCGCCGACCGCGGCGATCACGACCACCGGGGCGTTGATCAGGAAGATGGAGCCCCAGTCGTAGTGGGTGAGCAGCCAACCGGCGACCAGCGGTCCGAGCGGGAGGCCGATGAATGCTCCGGCTCCCGACAGGCCGATGGCGCGCTGGCGCTCGTCCTCCGCGAACATCGACGGCAGGATCGAGGTCACGAGTGGAAGCACGATGGCGCCGCTGGCGCCCATGATCACGCGCATCAGGATCAGCCCGTTGGCGGAGGTCATCTGGCTGGCGATCACCGACGAGATGCCAAACGTGACGAGGCCGATCAGCAGGAGGCGCTTGCGGCCGAAGCGGTCGCCGAGGACGCCCGCGGGCAGCATGAAGCCGGCCAGCGAGAGGGTGTACGCGGCCGACATCCACTGCAGCTGATCGGTGGTGGCGCTCAACTTTGCCGACAGGGTCGGCAAAGCGGTAATCAGGATGGTGATGTCGAGTCCCAGGACCAGGGCGCTCGCCGTCAGGGCGGCGAGGCCGAACCAACGGCCGCGGAGCCTCCCAGTCTCAATCTCGCCTCGTGTGTTCGCCACGAGCCACCTCCACCGCTTTAGTCAAGTCACATTATAATTGGAGTCACACTAATAATCAAGCGAATCCACCTATTCGCGCTGGGGCTCGGCATGTTGACCGTGTCCGGCTGCGGGGGCCAGGTGGCGCCGCCCGCTCCATCGCGCCACGTCTTCGTGATCGTCATGGAGAACAAGTCGCCCGAGGAAGCGCTTGCGGGACAGTTCACAGCCTCGCTGGCGGCAACCTACCGGCAGGCGGCGAACTACCGCGCCGTGGCGCACCCGAGCGTGCCCAACTACCTTGCTTTGACGTCTGGGAGCACCTGGGGAGTGACGGACGACAGCTACCACGCGCTGCCTGCCCAGGACATCGGCGACCAGCTCACCAAGGCGCGGGTGAGCTGGCGCGCCTACATGGAGGGACTCGGCAGCGACGGCTGCCTCAACAGCCCAGTTCCTTACGACCCCGGCCACAATCCGTTCGCCTACTACGGCGGGCGCTGCCCCGCCAACGTCGTTCCGCTCACCTCGCTGGCCGCGGACCTCACCGGCAACACGCCCCTGTTCAGCTGGATCACCCCAGACATGTGCCACGACGAGCACAGCTGCAACGTGTCGGTGGGTGACGATTGGCTCCGCCAGACCGTCGGAACGATCACGCAGTCGAAGGCGTGGACGGCGAACGGCGTGCTGTTCATCGTTTGGGACGAAGACACGGCGGCGCCGGCAACCGCGTGCTGTCACTGGTGGTCGCGCCGCATCAGAGTCATCGCGTCAGCAACCAGCCTTACACGCACTACTCGCTCCTGGCGACCGTCGAAGACCTGCTCGGCGTTGGCCGCCTCGGACAGGCATCCGGGGCGAAGGCTATGAGCGACCTCGTGCAGACGTAGCCCCGACCTTTGGCGCATCTCGCCGCCTTGCGAGGCCATCCCTATCGGCCCATGACCTCGACCGTCTTGGTGCGGCTCCGCAGGCCTGAACGCAACCGAAGCGCCGATATCGGCACCCCGAGCTCGCCGGCGACCGCCTGAAGCACAGCTCGGTTGGCTGCGCCTTCCACTGGCGGAGCTGTGACCCAGACCTCGATCACCTCGCCCTTCCGCTCAACTCTGGCGCGCGCCGCGCGCGGGTGGACTCTCACGGTGACGAGCAAAGCCGATCTACCTTATCTGTGTGGCTGTCCTGGTCTGTGACGTGGGGCCGCGGGACGGCCTGCAAAACGAGAGCCGCACCCTGGAGGCCGTGATACGCGCCGAGCTGTGCGACCGGCTCGCCTCTTCGGGTCTGAAACGAATCGAGGCGGCGAGCTTCGTCAACCCGAAGCTTGTCCCGCAGATGGCCGGCGCCGAGGACGTGATGGCGGCGCTGCACCGCAAGCCCGGTGTCTCTTACGCCGGCCTGGTTCTCAACGACAAGGGCTACGAGCGCGCGGTCGCGGCCGGCGTCGATGAGGTGCACTACGCCTTCGCGGCCACCGACGAGTTCGGGCGTCGCAACCAGAACGCCACAACCGAGGAAGGACTCAAGACGGCACTGGCGCTGGTCGCACGCGCGCGAAGCGAGCGGATGCCCATCACGGTGACGCTGAGCGTCGCGTTCGGATGCCCGTTCGAGGGCCCGGTGCCTCCCGAGCGCGTGCTCCAGATCGTCGAGCACCTGATGGCCGTGCCTCCGGATGAGATCTGCCTGGCGGACACGATCGGAGTCGGCGGTCCGTCGCAGGTCAAAGAGCTGGTGGGAGGCGCCCGGAGACTGGGTGCGACCGTGGGCGCGCACTTCCACAACACGCGCAACACCGGCTACGCGAACGCGGTGGCGGCGCTGGAGGAAGGGGCCGTCTCGCTGGACGCGTCGGTCGGCGGGGCGGGTGGCTGCCCGTTCGCGCCGAAAGCGACCGGCAACATCGCCACCGAGGACCTGGCCTATCTGTTGCGCGGCATGGGCATCGACACCGGGATCAACATCGATGCGCTGATCGAGACTTCGCAATGGCTTGGCGCCCAGCTGGGCAAAGAGCTGCCCGGAATGGTGGCCCGGGCCGGCGATTTTCCCGACAAACGCTGACCGCGAGCGCGCAACATGTCGGCCATGACCAAACAGAAGGCGAAGGCGACCCCGCATCGAGTGGCGGTCGTCCAGCATCCACCAGTCACCCTTCACCGCGCGAAAACTCTCGAGCGCGGTGTTGAGTTGCTCGAGGAGGCGGCGGCCGCCGGCGCGCGCCTCGTCTCCTTTCCCGAGACCTGGCTCCCGGGATACCCGGAATGGTTGTGGCGCCTGAGGCCGGGTGCGGACTTCGAGCTGACGGGTGAGATCCACGGCCGGCTGATCGAGAACGCGGTCGACCTGAGTGCGGGAGACCTGAAGCCGCTCCAGGCGGCGGCGCGCCGGCTGAAGGTCACGGTGTCGATCGGCATCCACGAGCGCGACGGCAAGTTCAGCCGGGGCACTCTCTACAACACGGTGGTCCTGATCGGGCCGGATGGCGAGGTGCTCAACCGGCATCGCAAGCTCATGCCCACGAACCCGGAGCGGATGGTGTGGGGGACCGGGGATGCCAGCGGGCTGCGAGTGAGCGATACGCCGATGGGAAGGGTCGGCGGCTTGATCTGCTGGGAGAACTACATGCCGCTGGCGCGATTCGCGATCTTCGCGCAGGGATGCGAGATCTACGTGGCGCCGACCTGGGACGAGGGCAGCACGTGGATCTCGACGATGCGGCACATCGCCGCCGAAGGCAGGTGCTGGGTGCTGGGCAATGGGACCGCGATGCGCGGCAAGGACATCCCGAAGGACTTCCCGCAGCGTGCGAAGCTCTTCCCGGACCTGGACGAGTGGTACAACCCGGGCGACTCGGTGATCGTCAGCCCGGGCGGAAGCATCGTCGCCGGCCCGCTCCATGAACAGCACGGAATTCTGTACGCCGAGTGCGATCCGCTCGTTGCGTCGGCGGCCAAGCGCACGCTCGATGTGGCGGGCCACTACGGGCGGCCGGACATCTTCAAGCTCGAGGTCAACCGCGAAGTCCTCGCGCCGATCGACTTCGGTTAGCGCCCGCCCTTCCATCGCCTGGCATCGAGACCAGGACGCGGTCGTCGGGCAGCTGGCCGGCGGCTGAGGTGTGCGGCCGGTCTTAACAGGCTGGGTTGACTCTCAAACATATGTTCGTAAGATCGACTCATGGACACCGCACCAGCGACCGTCGATCTCAAACAGCTCTCCGACGACGCCATCGCCGAAGAGCTCCGCCGCGAATACCACGCGAGAGATCTGAGGGACCTTTACATAGCCCAACTTGCAGCTGAATTCGCGACCAGGGACATCTACGACTACGACGGTTTCGTCAGTCCGATCGACTGGATTCGCTTCAACTGCCACGTGACCAGTGGGGCGGCCGCAAACAGCATCGCCGTCGGTGAGGCGATGCATCGGATGCCGGAAAGCGCACAGGCGGTGGGTGAAGGCAAGATCGGCTTTGCCCACATGACCGTCATGGCCCGGACGGCGGAAGCCCTCGGTGATCGCTTCAACGAGAAGTTGCTGATCGACAAAGCGCGCGACAACTCACCGGGCAAGTTCCACTACATCTGCACTCACTACCGGCACGCGGCCGACCCTGAGCGTTACGCCGACGAGCAGGCCGAGCTGGTCCAGAACCGCCGGCTCAAGGTGAGCACCTGGATGGATGGCACGGTGCTCGTGAGCGGGCAGTTCGACCCGGAAGGAGGCGCCGTGCTGCTCACGGCCCTGAAGCCGCTGGCACGCAAGTCCGGCCCCCACGACTACCGCGACCTGGAGCACCGGATGGCGGATGCCGCGGTCGAGATAGCCATGCATGCCCTGGACGCCGGTTTGATCCCGCAGCAGGGAAGCCAGCGGACGCACCTCATGGTCACAGCCACGCTCGAGACGCTGCGCGGCCTGCCCGGAGCCTCCGCGGCCGACATGGAGCTCTCGCTCCCCATCTCGTCCAGGACCGTCGAGCGGTTGGCCTGCGACGCCTCGATCACCCGCATCGTGCTCGGCTCGGACTCCACGGTGATCGACGTCGGGAGGGCGAAGCGGACGATCTCAGGACCTGCGCGCAAGGCGCTCAATCTCCGCGACGAACACTGCACCTGGCCCGGCTGTGAGCGGCCGGCGAGCTGGTCGGCAGGCCATCATCTGGTCCACTGGATCCACGGCGGTTCGAATGACTTGCCCAACCTGGCACTGCTGTGCTATCGGCATCACTGGAAGGTGCACGAAGGCAACTGGCAGATAGTTCGTGGCGACGACGGCCGCATGCTGACCGTCCCGCCGACGATCACATTTGGTCCGCCCGGGCGAGGCCCGGACTAGACCCGGGCCGGCTTGATCCCGTACAGCGCCCCGAACTTCTGCTGCACGTAGGCGATCCACGGCGCCGCCGTGAGCGGCTTGCCGGTCGCCCGCTCCAGCAGCTCGTTGGGTGTGAACTTTCGCCCGTGCCGGTGCACGTTCTTCCGCAGCCAGCCGAGCACTGGCGCGAACTGGCCGCTTTCGATCTGGCCGTCGAGGTCTTTGACATCGACGCGCATCTTCTCCATCAGCTGAGCGCCGATCAGGTTGCCTAACGTGTATCCGGGGAAGACGCCAAAGCCTACGTACGACCAGTGGATGTCCTGGAGCACGCCCTCGCGGTCGTTCGGCACGTTGATGCCGAGGTATGACTGCACGCGCGAGTTCCAGGCCTCGGGCAGGTCCTTGACCTTGAGCTTGCCTTCGAGCATCTCGTTCTCGAGCTCGAACCGCAGCAGGACGTGCAGGTTGTAGGTCACCTCGTCCGCCTCGACCCGGATCAATGACGGGTACGACTTGTTGACCGCTTTGAAGAATCCCTCATCGTCCACGTCGTGCAACTGCTCGGGGAACGCGCTCCGAAGGCTTGGGAAGAAGTGCTTCCAGAACGGATGGCTGCGACCTACCAGGTTCTCCCAGAGTCGCGACTGCGACTCGTGCACGCCTGGCGATGCGCCACCCCACAGAGGAGTGCGGTCGATGTCGTCGCCGATGCCCTGGTTGTACATCGCGTGACCCGATTCATGGATCGAGCCGAAAAGGCATTCGTTGAAGAAGTCATGCGAGACGCGCGTTGTGATGCGGACATCGCCAGGTCCAAACGAAGTGGAGAAAGGATGGGTAGAGATGTCCTGGCGCCCGCGGTCGAGGTCGTAGCCGAGCTTGGTGACCAGGTTCAGCGCATACCGGACCTGGACTGCGGGGTCGAATCCGCGGTAGAGCATGCGGTCGTCGACCGCGTCGGCGTTCCGCGCGATATCCGCGACCAGCGGCACGATCGCCTTCTTGAGCTCGGCAAAGATCGTCTCGAGCTCGTCGGTGGTCAGGCCGGGTTCGAAGCGATTGAGCAGCGCGTCGTAAGGGCGGTCCGGATAGCCGAGCGCATCGGCGATGCGGCGGTTGAGCTCGACGTTCTTTTCGAGGGCGGGCGCGAAGATCTTGAAGTCGGCCTCGCGGCGTGCCTTTTCCCAGGCGGGCCGCGCCGCCGATCCCGCCCGTGCCGCCTCCGCCACCAAATCCGCCGGCACCCTGCGGTCCTGCTCGTAGTCGCGGCGTGTCACGCGGACCAGGCTTGCCTCGTAAGAGTCGAAGGGCCGGTCTGAGGTTTCGTCCTCCAGCTTGTCGAGCAGGTGGCCGACCTCGTCGGCGGTGAAGCCCACGTGGGCGAGGCGGACCAGGGTGGACAGCTGGTCGGACCGCGCAGCCACGCCACCGGGCGGCATGTACGTCTCCTGGTCCCACTCCAGCAACGCGGCGGCCCGGCTCAGGTCCGTGACCTCAGCCAGGATCGCCCTCAATCGCGCGAGTGAGTCGCTCATACTTCCACGGCCCCTTGGGTATTCTCCCCGAATGGCGGCATTGCCCCGCTAGCTCAGTGGATAGAGCATCTGCCTTCTAAGCAGACGGTCGGGGGTTCGAATCCCTCGCGGGGCACCATCCGCGCCCGGGTGAGCGGCGATCATTGACCTGTGGGAATCGTTACCTGCCAGATCTCGATCTCGCTCGATGGTTATGTCGCCGGGCCAAACCAGAGCCTTGACGATCCCATCGGTCAGGGAGGCATGCGCCTTCACGAGTGGGTGTTCGCGACCGCCGGCTGGCGCGGCCAGCAAGGGCAGGAGGGCGGCGATGAGGGCCCTGACTCAGATGTCGTCGTCGAGGTTTCCCAGGGCGTCGGTGCCTACATCATGGGTCGCAAGATGTTTGGCGGCGGGCCGGGAGAGTGGGACAGAGAATGGAAAGGGTGGTGGGGACCCGATCCGCCCTATCACACGCCTGTCTTCGTGCTGACCCACCATCCACGCGAGCCTCTGACGATGAAGGGCGGCACGACGTTCAATTTCGTCACCGACGGGATCGAGTCCGCGATAGAGCAGGCCCAGGCCGCCGCGGGCGATCGGAAAGTCTCGATCGCCGGTGGAGCCAGCACCGTGCAGCAGTTTCTCGCCGCAGGCCGCCTCGACGAGCTTTATCTGCACGTCGTGCCTGTGGTGCTCGGCGCCGGCGAGCGGCTGCTCGACGGCGTGGGCGATCCCGTGCTGGAGCCTGTCAAGGTGGTTGCCTCGCCTGCCGTGACGCACATCAAGTACCGGATCGGCCGGCCCACCTTTAACAAGACATGAGCGACAAATCGAAGAGTCCGGAACCATCGGCACGGAAAGCGCCCGTGATTCCGCCGGACATGAAAGCCTTCAACGCCAAATTGATCGCCGACTTCCGCGCCAACCACGGCCAGTTCACCGGCGACATGGCGGGACGAGGGCTGCTGATCCTCACCACGACCGGCGCGCGCTCGGGTGAACCTCGCTCGGTCGTACTCGGTTATGGACGTCATGGCGACCGGCTGGTCGTCATCGCGTCGGACAACGGCGCGCCCAACGCTCCGGACTGGTACCACAACCTTCTCGCCAACCCGAACGCCACTATCGAGCTCGCCGGTCCCGAACGCTTCGAAGTCGGTGCGACCACGGCCAGGCCCGAGGAGCGCGACGAGCTCGCTAAGGCTCTGCCTTACCTGGGCCAGCAGCAGAGCTTGACGGCGCGCGAGATCCCGATCGTCGTTTTCGAACGCCTCTAGACCGCCGCCGGCGCCGACAGCACCCGCCGGACTTCGCGCGCGACCTCGATGTCTTCGTGCGCTTTGACGACCAGCGTCGGCACCGCGGCTGACGGCGCGCTGATGTCGGCGTCGCCGGCCACGTTCGCGTTTAGTGCGCGGTCGATTTCCACGCCCAGGAAGCGAAGGCCGGACACCGTCGCGGCGCGTACCGGCGAGGCGTTCTCTCCGACCCCGCCCGTGAACACGAGCACGTCCATGCCCCCCATTGCGGAGGCCATCGACGCGATGCACCCGCGGAGGCGATGGACGTAGACGTCGAACCCGAGGCGGGCACCTTCGTCTCCCGCCGCCAGCATTTCAAGCAGCACTTTCATGTCCCCGGTGCCCGCCAGCGCCTGCAGGCCCGAGTGCCTGTCGAGCGCCTCCATCATCTGGGCGTCGTTGAGGCCGGCGTGTCTCTGCAGCCACAGGACGAGGCCCGGGTCGATGCTGCCGGAGCGCGTGGCCATGACCAGGCCCTCCAGAGGCGTAAACCCCATCGTCGTGTCCATCGAACGCCCGCCCCATACCGCCGCGACAGATGCGCCCGCCCCCAGGTGGCAGGTCACCACCTTGAGGCCGGTTCCGGGGCTGCTCAGCATCTGCGCGGCGCGCCGGGACGCCCACGCGTGCGAGAAGCCATGGAAGCCGTAGCGGCGCACGCCGTATCGCTGCCGCCATTCCAGCGGGATGGCATACGTCGAGGCTGCGGCCGGCATGCGCGAATGGAAGGCGGTGTCGAAGCACGCGACGGCCGGCGCGCGCGGCATCACCTCGCGGACGGCGGCGATCGCGGCCAGCGACGCGGGGAGGTGGAGTGGCGCCAGGTCGGTGATCGTCACCAGGTAGCGGATCACGTCCGCGTCGATCCGGACCGACTCGGGGTAGCGCGGCCCTCCGTGCACCACGCGATGCCCCACTGCGTCGACTCCGCCCATCGCGCGGATGGCACCTTCCAGCCTGGCGTCGTCTACATGCCCGCCGGTCGCCTCGAACTCGTGCTCGGCGCTCACCTCGTCCTCAGGGCCGACAAGGCTCACCTTCAGCGAGCTCGACCCGGCGTTGACGACCAGCACTCTCAAATCAGTAGGGCCACTTCCAGTCTGAGATGTCCGCCCGGTCCTCTCCATGATCGCGTGTGTACTGCCGGTGCCTAAGCCGCTCGTCGACCATGTGTTGGCGGATGTGCGCCGCCTTCGTCCCGAGTCCGGGCACGCGGTCGATGACATCCATCACGAGGTGGAAGCGATCGAGGTCGTTGAGCATGACCATGTCGAACGGGGTAGTCGTGGTGCCCTCTTCCTTGTAGCCCCGGACGTGGAGGTTGTCGTGGTTCCGGCGCCTGTAGGTCAGGCGGTGGACCAGCCACGGGTAGCCGTGGTAGGCGAAGATGACCGGCTTGTTGCTCGTGAAGATGTCGTCGAACTCCGCGTCCGCGAGGCCGTGCGGGTGTTCGCTCGGAGGCTGCAGGCGCATCAGGTCGACGACATTCACGACCCGCACCTTGAGCTCGGGCAGGTGCTGCCGGATGAGATCGGCCGCGGCGAGCACCTCGAGCGTGGGCACGTCGCCGGCGCACGCCAGCACGACGTCCGGTTCGCTGCCGGCGTCGCTGCTCGCCCAGTCCCAGATGCCGAGCCCGCGCGTGCAGTGCGCGATCGCCTCGTCCATCGAAAGGTAGTTCAGGGCGGGTTGCTTGCCCGCGACGATAACGTTCACGTAGTTCCGGCTGCGTAAGCAGTGGTCGGCGATCGACAGCAGGGTGTTGGCATCCGGCGCCAGGTACACGCGGATGACCTCCGCCTTCTTGTTCATGACGTGGTCGATGAAACCGGGATCCTGGTGCGAGAACCCGTTGTGGTCCTGGCGCCAGACGTGCGACGACAGCAGGTAGTTGAGCGATGCGATCGGCCGCCGCCAGTGGATGTGTCGCGTCATCTTCAACCACTTCGCGTGCTGGTTGAACATCGAGTCGATGATGTGGATGAACGCCTCGTAGCAGTTGAAGAGCCCGTGGCGGCCGGTGAGGAGATAGCCCTCGAGCCACCCTTCGCACAGGTGCTCGCTCAGCACCTCCATGACGCGCCCGTCCGGGGCAAGGTGGTCGTCGCCCGGCACGAGCTCAGCATCCCAGGCGCGGTTGGTCGCCTCGAAGACCGCTTGAAGCCGGTTCGAGGACGTCTCGTCCGGGCCCATGATCCTGAAGTTGTCGGGGTTGTCGCGGATGATGTCGCGCAGATAAGCGCCCAGCACGCGAGTCGCTTCGGCGGTCGTGGTGCCCGGCTTTTCCACCGGGACGGCATAGGACCGGAAGTCGGGAAGGCGCAGCGGGATGAGCAGCTCTCCGCCGTTGGCATGGGGATTCGCGCTCATGCGGCGAGCTCCATGCGGTGGAAGGGCGGCCAGCTCCGGCACGAGCCGGCCGGATTCGTCGAATAGCTCCTCTGCACGGTAGCTGCGCATCCAGTCTTCGAGGATCCGCACGTGGTCGGGCTTCGACTTGAAGTCCGTGACCGGGACCTGATGCGCGCGGAACGTGCCTTCGATTTGCTGTCCGTCCACCGTCTTCGGCCCGGTCCATCCCTTGGGCGTGCGAAGCACGATCATCGGCCAGCGGGGGCGCGAAGCGTCGCCACGCGAGCGTGCGGCTTCTTGAATGCCGCTCACCTCGTCGAGCGCCCTGTCGAGCGCCGCGGCAAGCTGCTGGTGGACGGAATCAGGGTCGTCGCCGCTGACGAAAATCGGGGCATGGCCGTAGCCCTCGAGCAGATCTCGGAGCTCCTGCTCGGGGATCCGCGCGAGCACCGTCGGGTTTGCGATCTTGTATCCGTTGAGGTGGAGGATCGGAAGGACGGCGCCATCGCGCTGCGGGTTCAAGAACTTGTTCGAGTGCCAGCTTGCCGCCAGCGGTCCGGTCTCGGCCTCCCCGTCTCCGACGATGCAGAAAACGGTGAGGTGCGGGTTGTCGAAAGCCGCACCGTACGCGTGCACCAGGGCATACCCGAGCTCGCCGCCTTCGTGAATCGAACCAGGCGTCTCGGGGGCGACATGGCTGGGGATTCCGCCCGGAAACGAGAATTGACGGAACAGCTTTCGCATGCCGTCGGCGTCGGCCGTGATGTCCGGGTAGACCTCGCTGTAGGTGCCTTCGAGATATGCGTTCGCGACCGCGGCGGGGCCCCCGTGGCCTGGTCCCATGATGTAGATCGCGTCGAGGTCGCGATTCTTGATGACGCGGTTGGCGTGTGCGTAGATCAGGTTCAGCCCCGGCGTCGTGCCCCAATGACCGAGCAGTCTCGGCTTGATGTCTTCGAGCGTCAGCGGGTCCGACAGCAACGGGTTGTTCAGCAGGTAGATCTGTCCGACCGAGACGTAGTTCGCGGCTCGCCAGTACGCATGGATCAGCCGCAGCTCCTCGGCGCCGAGCGGGTGTTCGCGAGCGATGTCAGTCATGCGACGGGCGTCCGTCATCCCGTCCCATCATGCCAGTTGCTCGCCGGCGACTCTCTTCACCTCACGCGGAACCGACGACCAGAGATCTCAGACGGATAGATGGCCATCCAGAGGGGCCGGGCGCCGGGCGCCGCCGGCAATCGGCCGAGGAAAGCGCCTCGACAGCGTCGAGGACGGTCAGTGGCGTGGTTTCGGCTTTCATCGCTTTCAGCTCCCCGCTTCATGCTGAGTCCGAAAGCCCGTGCCGCGAGAGAGCCGAATGGCTTGGATCTGGGTGTCTAACGGCCCCGATTCGCCGTGCGCGCCCGCCTCGACGTGCCGCCGGTTGCCGGCATCGAGAGGTCGCCGCGAAGGCCGGCCATGCGTGCCTTGGCAAGGTTGGTCTTCATGACCCAGGTGACGTCCCTGTCCTTCGACCGCATCCACTTCTCGAAATACGGCCGGGCATTTTCCGGAGCCGCGGCGGCCGCTACGCTCCAGCAATAGCCGAGCGCCTTGCGCAGGACCCGAAAGCCGTCGTCCTTGCGATCGCCGCTCGCGGCCAAAGATGTCGTGATGCCGTCGAGGATCATCAGCGCAGCCACGGCGTGCCCTGTTTCCTTCAGCAGGGCCGGCTCGCAAAGTCCGGCGGCAGCAGCGCGCTGCACATAGGGGCCCTCCCCGGCCCACGCCTGCATCTCTGCGATCAGGTGCGGCATGCTCTCGCGTCCGATCCTCTGCAACGCGATCGCGACGCCCTCCCGCACACGCCAGCGCGGATCTGAGGCGAGCTCGCGCAGCCACGTCATCACTGTCGCCGGCTCCATCAGCGCCACCTTGCCGAGGCCAGCCGTGCCACAAAGCGCGGTGAACTCATCACTGGAGGCGGACATCCGCCACAAACGGTCTGCATCCGCCTCTTCGCCGACCGCCTCGACGAGCTCGAGATTTGCCCGCGCGCCTGGCAGTCCCGAGTGCTTTTTCAGATACGGCTCCCAGTGCTCGAGCGCCCTTAGCTCCGCACGGTACCCCTCGACGCGCGCCCCCATCCTTCGTGCCGATCGTAAGTGATCGATCTCGATCGCGGGATAATGGGCGTGAGCCGGCCATCAAATGGTCGAGGGATACGCATTCGATGACTGATACAGAGCGAAACGGACACATGGAACACGCGGAGAAGCCCCGGGACAAACGTAGGCTGATGCTGACGCAGGTGTTGCGCAGCCCGGTCTTGAATCCTGCCGGCGCCGAGGTGGGGCGCGTCGTGGATTTCATCGTCAAGCTGGCGGAGGGCGGCTATCCACCGATCACGGGCCTGAAGGTGCGCGTCGGCGCGCAGGACGTGTTCGTGGGCAAAGACCTGATCGAGAAGCTCGAGCCGGGAGCGGTGCGCCTCAACACGCACACTCTTCAGACGCAGCCTTTCCAGCGGCGAGCCGGTGAAGTTCTGCTCGCTGCCGACGTGCTCGGCCGCCACCTGGTCGACGTCGCGCGCGGCCGCATCGTCCAGGCCCACGACCTCGTTCTCGCGCACGGGGAAGAGGGCTGGAGGCTGCAGGGCATCGACCGCAGCCCGCAGGCCATGCTGCGCAGGCTCGTGCCCAGGCGCGGCCGGCCCGACCTGCGCCGTCACGCGATCCTCGACTGGAAAGACGTCCAGCCGTTCGTCGGGCACGTTCCGACGGCCAAGCTCCTCATGCCTCTGCAGCGCCTGCGCCGGCTCCATCCCGCGCAAATCGCCGACATCGTCGAAGGCGCATCGCACGCCGAAGGTGAGGAGATCATCAAGGCCGTCGAGGGCGACGCTGAGCTCACCGCCGACGTGTTCGAGGAGCTCGACCCGGAGCACCAGGCGGAGTTCATCAAGTCGCGCTCCAACGAGGACGCGGCGCGGGTGCTCGAGAGGATGGCGCCCGACGACGCGGCCGACCTGCTCGGCGAGCTCGAGCAGGAGCGGCGCCTCCCGGTCCTGAACCTGATGTCTCCGAACCAGCAGCACAAGCTGCGCAAGCTGCTGCAGTACCACCCGACCACGGCGGGCGGCATGATGAGCCCGGACTACATCTGGATCGTTCGCGGCGCGACCGCCGACATGGCGATCGAGGCGTTACGCGTCGACGACAAGGCGCCGCACCAGCTGCTCAGCACTGTTTTCGTCACCGAGGAGAGTGGAAAGTTCGTCGGCAGCGTTGCCCTGGCGGACCTCGTGCGAGCGGAGCCCGGGACAAAGGTCGAGGACCTGAACCTCACGAACTGCACCATCGGCGCCGGCGCCGACTTCGCGGACGTGACCCTGATGATGGCGGACTACAACCTGACCGCCCTGGCGGTGATTGACATGGCGGGCAACCTGATCGGCGCCATCTCGGTGGACGACCTGCTGGAGGCGCTGGTCCCGGAGGACTGGCGTAACCGGGTCGAAGCGAGCAGCGGGGTATAGAAAGCAGTGTCAGAGCGCGAGCCGCTTGAGAAAGACTCGCGCCTGACCCCTACGTCAGCAGTCCTCGACCAGGCGCACCTGGGCGACATCCACGGCGCATTCGGGACGATCCGGCTGAGCGACGTGGCGCCGCGCCGGACCTGGCGCCGCCGGCTCCTGACTCTCGCCGCGATCGTCGGGCCGGGAATCATCGTCATGGTCGGCGACAACGACGCGGGCGGCGTATCGACTTACGCCCAGGCCGGACAGAACTACGGCTACTCCCTGCTCTGGACCCTGGTGCTGCTGATCCCGGTCCTGATCGTCAACCAGGAGATGGTGGTGCGTCTCGGCGCGGTGACGGGCGTCGGCCACGCGAGGCTCATCAAAGAGCGTTTCGGAAAGTTCTGGGCCTGGTTCTCGGTCGGCGACCTCTTCCTGCTCAACTTCCTGACCATCGCCACGGAGTTCATCGGCATCAGCTATGCAGGCCAGTACTTCGGGTACAGCCCTTACCTGGTCGTGCCGCTCGCGGCGCTCATCCTCGTCGGCATCACGGTGACCGGCAACTTCAGACGCTGGGAGCGGGCGATGTTCGTCTTCGTTGCGGCGAGCCTGCTGGTCTTTCCGCTCGTCATCCTCAGCCACCCCGATCCTGGCGGGGCCGCGCAGGGATTCGTGCGTCCGAGCGTGCAGGGCGGTTTCACATCCAATGCGGCCTTGCTGATCATCGCCATCGTCGGCACTACGGTCGCCCCGTGGCAGCTCTTCTTTCAGCAGTCGAACGTGATCGACAAGCGGATCACCCCGCGCTGGCTCGACTACGAGAAGGCCGACACCGTGCTCGGGGCCTTCGTGGTCGTGATCGGCGCGGCCTGCATCATGATGGCGTCCGCCTCGGCGTTCACAGGAACCGCAGACTTCGGACACTTCGACAACGCCCTGACCCTTGCCCGCGGCATGGCGGGACACATCAATCCCCTCGTGGGCGCGATCTTCGCGCTGCTTCTCTTCGACGCCTCGATCGTCGGTGCGTCAGCCGTCACGCTCGCGACCTCGTACGCGTTTGGCGACATCTTCGGCCTGCGACATTCGCTGCACCGAGGCGTGCGCGAGGCGAAGCTCTTCTACAGCTCGTACACGGGAATGGTGGTGCTGGCGGCGGCGATCACGTTGATCCCACGCGCGCCCCTCGGGTTGATCACGACCGCCGTGCAGGCGCTCGCCGGGATCCTGCTCCCCAGCGCGACCGTCTTCCTCGTCCTTCTATGCAATGACCGCGCGGTGCTCGGCCCGTGGGTCAACAAGGCATGGCTGAACGCGATCGCCGGCTTCATCGTCAGCGTTTTGCTGCTGCTCTCGTTGGTCCTGGTGGTGACGACTGTCGTCCCTTCGATCGACGTGACCCAGCTGGTCGTCGTGATCGCGTCGGTGATGGCGGTCCTGCTCGTCGGAGGAGGGATCTGGATCTGGTTCTCTCAAAAGGGCGCCCCACCCTTGCCGCAGGTATCGCGGGCCGAGCGTGAGAACTGGCGAATGCCGGGCCTCGCGCTTCTCGAACGGCCAGTGTGGTCACCGGCGCGCAGGATCGCCATGCTGACCTTGAGCGGCTACCTCGTGGTGGCGGTCATCCTGCTCGCGGTGAAGGCGGTCGAGCTCGCGATTGCCCATCACTAAGCTGTAAACGTTAACAACCCGCTTACAAACCTGAACCGGCCCCCGGCGTACACTTTTCGCCTGTGCCACTCGGTATGAAACCGGGGCACCGGGCCCGCAAATCACGCGGCCGTCTGAGCCCTTTGACCACCATCACTCTTGTTGTGCTTGCGGTTGCCCTCTCGGCCGTCGCGGGCGGCTTCGCATACTTTCTGCCCGCTGCAGCCACGGCGCTCCAGGAGACCGGCCAGGCTGTCACCATCGCTTCGCCGTCACCGGCCAGCATCCTGTTCTCGCCGTCCCCATCGCCATCCTCGATCGCGGTGTCGCAAGGCGCGTTCACAGTCCTTCTCCTCGGGTCGGACGATGACTCGAAGTTCAGCGCAGACCACGTGCTGACCCAGTCGATGATCCTCGTGAGGGTCATTCCCGCGACCAAAGAGGTCACCATGCTCTCGATCCCCCGCGACCTCTATGTTCACCTCTCCACTGGAGGTTTCGGAAAGATCGATGGGGCTTACTCGTACGGCGCCGCCGGGGCGGCGATCGCGACAGTCGAGCAGGATTTCGGCGTACATGTGGACGACTACATCTGGGTAGGCCTGCTCGGGCTCATCAAGGTAATCGATGCGATCGGCGGTATCGACATCGTCACGAGCAACCCGGTCATGGACGACTACTACCCGTCGGACATTTATGGCAACTCGCCCTATGACTATCAGCGCGTCGCGGTGCTCGCCGGACCGCAGCACCTGGATGGAATTCACGCGATGGAGTACGTGCGCTCGCGGCACAGCGACCTGCAGAGTGACTACGGCCGCTCGAAGCGGCAGCAACAGGTGCTCCAGGCGATCCGAGCGAAGGCAAAGCAGCTGCATCCTTCGGACGTTCCCGCCCTCGCCACCGCGATCGGAGGCGAGCTCAAGACCAGCATCGGTCTCGACAAGGTGGCTCAATTGGTACCGCTGGCAGCGTCGTTCGACAACCCAGATGCCATCCGCCAGGTCCTCCTGCTTCCTCCTTACGCGCGTTCAGGAGCCCCCGACGGCAGCCTCACGCCGAACTGGGGCCTCATCCTGCCGCTGGTCCACCAGTACTTCCCATGATCTCGAAGGTCCTGCTCGCGCTCGGCCTCGCGGTCCTGATGGCGGTTACCGGTGTCGCCTCCTACGTCTACCTGGGCTCGCGCCAGTCGAAGGTGGTCGCGCCGGCGCAGAAACCGACCGCTTCGACACCGCTAGCCCAGGCTTTCACACTGCCCGGCACGATTTATCTTGAGCAGGCTGGCGCGCTTTACAGCTTCAGCGCCGGGCGTTTCCACCAACTGACGCCAGAGGTAGGCTGGACTCAGCCCGCCCTGTATCCCGACGGCAGCCACCTGCTGGCCGTCAAGCGATCGGGGTTCTACTCGGACGTCTTCGTGCTGACGCCTTACGGCGGTGTTACCGCCCAGCTCACCAACAACGCGGCGTCGCCACGCAACGCGTGGGACACCGGTGCGAATGCGTGGTCGTTTTACCCGAGGCTCAGTGCCGACCAGCGCACGCTGTGGATGAGCTACGACGGGCCCAAGTACGTGGGCGCCAACTACTTCGACGTCGACATGGCCGTATGGGCGGTGCCCGTGGGCGCCCCGATTCGGTCGGGAAAGGCCTGGACCGTCGCGAACAACTACACCGGTGGAGATATGCAGCCGGTGCCGGTCCCGGGCGGGATCATCTACACGAAATACACTTACGACGAGAACGGCAACCGAACGGGGCAGCTGTGGTTCACCAACCGCGCAGGGTCGGCGGGCCATGCGCTGACGTCGACCGGTGCCGGCTGTCTCCAGCCCGCGATCTCTCCGGACGGCGGCCGCATAGCCATGATCTGCACCTATCAGAAGCAGGTCTCATATCTCGAGATCGCGACATGGAACGGCTCGGGCCTGGGCGCTCTCCAGATACTGATTTCGGACCAAATCGTGGCCGAGCCGATATGGGCGCCGGACGGGAGTGGGATCGCGTACCTCGCTCCGGGCGGACCGGCGGCTCCGTTCCAGCTCTGGTTCCTACCGAAGAACGCTTACGCGCCGCCTCCCGCTAGCCCGATTCCGACCCCCAGCCCAACACCCGGCGGCCCGCACAACGGACCGCTTCCCAGTCCGACAACATCGCCTGCGCCCGTCGCGCCCATCGTAAAGCCGATCCAGGTCACCACGAACCTTGGCTTCGACGCTACTTCTCCGCTCGCCTGGTTGGGGTAGGCTTCCTCGCCCCTCACCCGAGCCCTCTTCCCTGAAGGAGAGAGGGGATTCGCTTATCAGCAGCCCGGTCCAACTGTCGATAGCACTTGCTCCGATCCAGCTGCTTCAGCTTGCGATTTGGAGATCATCTTGTCCGCGAGCATCGCGGAAAGGACGTGGCTTCGGCGCGAGAGTGCTGCTTCGGAGTCGACCGTCGGATCGTAGAGCGATGGCGCCTGGGTGACACCTGCCAGCAGCGCGTACTGGCCAAGCGTCAGGCTGCTCAGCGGCGCGTGGAAGTAGGCGCACGCAGCCGCCGTCACGCCGTAGCGGTTGAGCCCCGTCGGGATCACGCTCAGGTAGTCCGCCATGATCTGGCGCTTGTCGATCTCGCGCTCGATCTTCAGCGCCAGGACAAGGTCCTGGAGCTTGTTGTAGCCGCGGTCGGACCCTCCGAGGTAGATGTCCTTGGCCAGCTGCTCGGTGATGGTGGATCCGCCCTGGCAAAGGCAGACGTTCGCGACGTCGTAGAGAACGGCGCGGCCCAGGCCGATCGAGTCGATGCCGTGGTGGGAGTAAAACCGCTCGTCCTCCGTGGCCACGACGGCCTGCGCCAGCAGAGGCGGAACCTCATCCTTCTGCAGGAGCACCACGCCCAGGCTGTCGGTCCGGTCGCGCACGCGCTGCTGAACGTCGCCCGCGGAGGGCGCCAGGACCCACGCGGTGACCAGGCTCGGGATCACCACCACCGCGAGGGCGATCAGCGTCACCGCAAGCCGGCGCAGCGGCGCGGGCGCCCACGAGCTCATACGGTCGCGCCCACGCCGACTAGAAACGGACCTTCGGAGGCCCAGGTTACGAAGCGGCCCCCATCGCGGGTTGTTTAGGGCTAGCCCCCCCATCCGGCGAACGGCGCCGACTTCCCCCGCAAGCGGGGGAAGTTAAAAGGGGCTGAGTTCACCAGGTTCCGTGGGAGAATCCGTCGCACCAGGATGACGATTCGTTGGAAGGTGGCGCTGGTCGAGGACGACCGCCGACTCGCCCGGGCGGTTTCGGCCGGCCTGGGCGAGGAGGGCTACACGGTGCGCGCCGTCGATACGGCGGGCCGTGGCCTCGAGCTCGTCCGCCAGTGGAACCCGGATGTCGTGCTCCTGGACCTGATGCTGCCCGACAACGACGGACCCGAGCTTTTCGAGGCGTTTCGAGCTGAGACCGACGCCGCGCTCGTGGGCATCAGCGCGCGCTCGTCGGTGAGCGATCGGATCGCCGGCCTGAAGCTCGGCGCCGACGACTATATCGCCAAGCCCTTCGCCCTCGAAGAGCTGATGGCCCGCGTCGAAGCGGTCATCCGGCGGCATCGCGGCAAAGGCGGCTCCCGCCTGGTCGTGGGCGACGTCATCCTGGACCTCACCGAGGGTCTCGCGACCCGAGGGGGCCGCCAGCTCGGCCTCACGGGCATCGAGTTCCGGATCCTCGCCGCCCTGATGCGGAGCCGCGGCCAGCTCGTCACGTACGAGCAGCTTGGGGAGGCGGTCTGGGCGGTGACCACGGGCCCGGAATCCAACTCGCTCGAGGTCCACGTCTCGCGGATCCGGCAGAAGCTCGAGGGCGGCGGCGAGGCTCGCCTGATCCAGACCGTTCGCGGCATCGGGTACCGGTTCATCGCGGAGTCAAAAGAAGAGGTTTCGACATGAGCAAGAGAGTCGTGGTGGTGGGTGCGCTGTCAGCGGGGTTGCTGGTGCTGGGCGGTCAGGGAGCCGCCTCGGCCAACGTGATGTGGTGCCTCTCGGATCCGCCGATCCAGGTCGTGACGCCCGGCGGGCACAACCTTTCCATCAACAACATGGTCTATATGTCGCCGGTCGACAGGCACATCGCCCGACAGGTCACAGACAGCGCGACCACCGCTCCGGATGGACGCGGCGGAACCTTGATCACGGTGCACGTGCACATTCCTCAAGGTGCGCACGGCGCGAACGTGGTATCCGCCAACTATCGCTACCAGATGAAAGTCTCGGATGGCACGACCAACGGTGGAATCACGTTGACCATGACCCTCGACGTGCCAACCCCCTGAACAAACCCTTGGTCCCAGCCTTCGCCAGCTTTCCAACACGGCTGAAGGCGGTCCTCGTCGGTGTGCCGCTGATCGGCGTCGTGCTCGCCGGCACCGCCGCGGCAGAGGGCGGTTTCGCGGCGGCCCAACCATGGCGCTGGCTCATCGTCCCCGTGTGTCTCGCCGGCAGCCTGCTGGCGGAGCGGTACCCGGTCAAGATCGGACCGGAGCAGAAGGTCACCCTCGGCGCGCTGCCGTCGCTGCTCGCCGTGCTGCTGCTTGCGCCCGGAGTTGGCCCCGCCACCGCAGCGCTGAGCGTGCTGGCCGGAAACCGGCTGGTGAGGCGTTCGTGGTGGGAGAGCATCTTCAACGCGGGCAACGTGCTGGCCTCGGCGTCCCTGGCCGCGATGGCGGGGGCGATCGGCACCGTCGACAGGGACGTGAGCGCCGCCCAGGACGCGAGGGCGGCTGCCGCTGCTTTCATCTACGTGGCGGTGAACCTGCTCGTGGCGGTCCTGCCCGCCGCCCTGCACACCGGGCGGCCGTATGTTGCGCTGCTCAGGCAGTCCGCCGCCGCCTCGTGGCCCGCGTCGCTGACGCTCACCGCTTGCGCGGTCAGCATCGCCGTGCTTTCGATCGAAGCCCCGGTCGTGGCGGCGCTGCCGCTGATCGCACTGCCCCTCATCTATCGAATGAACCTCGCCATCCGGGCCCAGGCCGATGCCAACGAGCAGCTGGCCGGCGTCTTGACGGCCCAACGGCGGTTCCTCACCGACGTCTCGCACCAGGTGGCGACCCCGCTCGCGACGATCATGACCAACCTCTCGATTCTCCGGCGGGCCTCCCGAGGCGGCAAGGCAGGCCAGGCGATCGAAGACAGCGTCGCCGAGGCGGAACGGATGAAGAGGATGCTCGGGCGTTTGCGCTCCCTGGCGCACGCGGACGAGGACGTCCCGCTCCGCCGCGAGCTGGTCGACCTGGCCGAGCTCACAGCCGACGTGGTGCATGCGTACGCGGCACAGGCCGGCACGTCGGGGGTGGGGCTGGTGACCGAGGTCACGGCGCCCGCTCGAATCAACGCCGACAAGGACCTGCTCCGCGAGGCGGTCGCGAACCTGGTCGACAACGCCGTGCGCGTCAGCCCTCGCGGCGCCGACGTCAGGCTGCGCGTGGCGCGCGGCGCGGCCGGACCTTCGATCGACGTGATCGACAGCGGGCCGGGGATCGAAGAAGATCGCCTTCCGCAGCTGTTCGAACGGTTTCAGCGCAGCGATTCGGGCAGCGGCCTCGGGCTCGCGATCGCGCGCCGCGTGGTCGAGCGCCACGGCGGCACGATCCACGTGCAGACAACTCGAGGGAAAGGCAGCACGTTCACGATCGAGCTACCCGAAGCAAGCTAGCGGACGAGAGGGTCAGGGCGCCCAATTGGCTGTGTGCGGCCAAGGATCCAACCGAAGGTGCCCGAATCGCATCCACCTAAAACCCGGCTGGGGTCAGCGATTTTGGTGACGGGCCAGCTGCTCCAGGACGTCGGCGGCTCCGGCAGCTCCCGGCGCAATTCGGATGGCATGGGCCAAGCGACCCGCCGCCTCGTGAAATGAACGCCGGGCGAGCAGATCGCGGACGGCACTCTGGATGGTGGCCGGGCTCGATTCGCCGTCGAGCGCCACTCCCGCGCCCAGTGCCTGGATGCGCGCCGCGAGGTACGGCTGGTCGGCTGCCGGGTAAGGCAGACCCGCGATCGGCACTCCGTGCGCGAGCGATGCGGTCACGGTGCCATGACCGCAGTGCGTGACCGTCACCGACACAGAGGGCAGGACCTCCGCGTGCGGCACAAACGGCCGCACCGTTGCGTTGTCGGGCAGCTCCAGCGGCGTTGAGTACGCGCCGGCGATAAGGAGCACCCGGACCGGCTCATCGGCCAGCGCGTCCAGGGTGTTGCGAATCCGGCTGGCCGGGTCCCACAACCGCGTCGTGCTGAAGCTGCCCAGAACCAATGGCCGCTCATCGTCCGGCGCCCAGGGGGGATCCCAGGTGGACCGCGCCGTCCGCTCGGCGACCGGGCCCACATAATGCACGGTCTTCGGTGCGCCATCTGCCGCGGCGTCGAGCTCGGGAATTGTCGTGACGATCGTCGGCAGTCCTGCCCAACCATCATTGAGCCCCTCCATCCGCGGCAGCCCAATCGTGGCTCGAAAGTCGTTGGCTGCAGCCAACCGCGCGGAACCCATAGGCGAGTCCGGCGGTGGTACGAGGCCTGCCACCGAGGAATGCGCCAGGACGGCCACCGGGATGTCGGTCCGCCGCGCCTGCGCCAGCGCACCCTGCATCAGAAAGTCAATGACCAGGACGTCGGCCGGATGAGCCGCGAGAGCATCGGGGATGTCGTCCAGGTGCTCGGGGCACGCCCAGACGTTGCGGATGATGGCGGGGAGCCTCTGCTCTGGCCTGCGCTCGCCGTAGAGATCGAAGCTTCCACTACGAGGTAGGGTCGAGAAAGCCAGGCCGCGAGCTTCGATCGCAGCTTGCTGCGGAAGGTAGCCCAGGAAGCGCACCTTGTGGCCCCGCGCGTTCAGCTCCTGGGCTATACCGATGGCCGGTGGCACGTTGCCGCCACCATCCCAGGTGAGGAAGGTGAAACGCGTCATTTCACGCCTTACGCGCGACGATGTCGCCGATCAGCTCGCGGAGTGATGTCTCCACCTCGGCGCGACTCAAGCCGACGTCGCGGCGAAGAATCTTCCAGGTATAGATATCGGTCACGGCGACCAGCTGACCGATTCGACGCCGGCGAAGTGCCGGCGTCAGCTTGCCCAGCAGCGGAGAAAAGGCGCGCTCAACCCAGGCGGCGTGATACCTGCGGCCCGCCTCAACCGTGTTGTTCACGCCGGTCAAGCCCTGCTCCTGAGATAGAAGGTGCAGAACCTCATCCCCCCAGTCTTCGTAGGTTCCTATGAGGAGCCTCACCGCCTCGGGGATGTCGCCTGCTGGAACTTCGTCGCGGGCTCGGCGGATGCCGGCAGCGCGCTCCGCGCTGACGGTTCCGAAAAGTTGTTCCTTGGAGCCGAAGCGACGGACCACGGTGCGTTCTGTCACGCCGGCTTGAGCGGCCACGTCATCAAGCGAAACCTGGTCGTAACGGATCTCGCCGAACAGCCGGCGAGCCGCTGCCAGGATGCTTTCGCCATTGGCGGTGGCTGAGACCGCCCGCCTTCCCATGCGATACCGCCGTGAGATCGCGGCTTGACTCTTCATTCCTTTCATGTCAGTGTAGCAGACATGAAATTGCATGAGCATTTCGCCCGGACCCACGACAGCCGGCTTCGCATTCCGGACGGCGGCGGTTCGGTGGCGGGTGTCGAACTGGAGTATTGGGTGAAAGGCGCAGGTGAGCCGGTCGTGTTCCTGCACGGCGGGATACTGACCGATTGGTTCGGTCCTCTCGCCGATGAACTGTTCAAGACAGGCGGCTACCGGCTCGTCAGCTATCACCGACCCGGCTATGGAAGCAGCACCATGCCTTCGCAACCGATCACCATGGCCGGGCAGGCCGAGTGTTGTCTCGCCTTGATGCGGCACCTCGGAATCGCAAAGGCGCACCTCGTCGGGCACTCTATCGGTGCCTGCATTGCGCTCCAGGCCGCCCTCCAGGAGCCGGAGTCGGTCGCGTCGGTGGCGCTCTTGGAACCTCCCGTGATGACGGCGACCACAGACCCGTCGCCCGCACTCACCGTCCTTCGCGCGACCGCGGCCTTATGGAGTCGGGGCGATGTGGCGGGAGCGATGGACATCTTCATGCGAGGGATAGTCGACCCCGATTACGAGCGCGTTCTCGACGAAGCGTTGGGGACGTGGCGCGAGGATGCGCTGAAGGGAACGGCTGCCTTCTTTCAAACCGATCAGCCGGTGGTGCAAGCGTGGCGGTTCGACCAAGCGGAGGCCGCTCGCGTGCGGCAGCCCGCAATTCTATTCCTGGGCGAAAACAGCACACGAGTCAATGCGATCCGTGAGCCCGTTCACAGGACGCTGCTCTCGTGGCTGCCCAATGCTGAGGGGCGCACACTCGAAGGGGCCTCGCACCTGCTGCCTCTGCAAGCGCCGGGCCAGATTGCGGCGGCGCTGACGGCCTTCTACAAGGGTCTGGCCATCGTCTCGAACCACTGGGACGGCTAGCCGGGCTCATCACCCAAGCTCGCGAGGCGGCGGTTAGCGGACGAGGCCTCCCTGGTAGGGCTGACCGGCGATCGCGTTCAGCCCGCACACCCAGTGGAACACCTGCGCGCCATTGCCGCCACCGCGGACGGTCATGCTCGAGACCACCAGCGAGCCGGCAAACTGAGGGCTGGAGTTTCCGTCGCTGACGTAAGCGCTGTCCGGCACGTAGATGATTCCGCTCATATCGGTGCTGGCGCCCGGCCCGATCGTGATGCCGCCCGTGTACGACCCGACTCCGTGCCCACCGTAGATGACGAAGTTGTGAGTGCCCGCCGGGTCGCGCAATCCGATGTAGTTCGGCGGGTTGAGGTCGTCGAGGCCGTTGAGCACTGCCGAGCCGATGTCGAGGGCGCCCGTGTCCGAGGAGTCGATCACGATTGCGACGGCGTTCGCACCGTTCGAAGTCCCTGACGCCATGTGCACGGTGTTCGTGATCGCGCCGAGGGCAAGGCTTGCCGAGTTGATGATCTTGTAGACGCCGCCGTTCATGGTGCCGCCGCTGGGCGCGAAACCGTTGTAGATGCCGGGCTTCCAGTTGCCGGCCGCGTCCTTGGCCGCGCCGGCGGAGAAGTACATCGGCGCCGGCTGCGCGGGCAGCGGCGAGGCGTTGTCCCAGCTGTAGTTCGGCGGCACGCCGGTGTGGTTGGTCATGGAGCCGCCGTCGGTCGTGTGGAAGTTCAGGCCGTTGGCCCCGCCGCCGTTGTCGAGCAGGTTGTTCGGGCTGCCAGGGCAGGTGGTGCCGTCATAGTTGGTCTGCACCGAGGGGACTCCGGTGGAGTGCGGTCCGTTGTTGGCTCCAAACGAGCCGAATGCGTAGACCGGACCGGTGACCGTCTGGAACGCTGCGCCTCCTCCGTTGATCATCGCGTCGCCGCTCACGGCCGCCACCGCGTAGGCGGCGCCCGAGATCTGCGGGCCGGGGGGCGTGGCGCGGGCGGAGGCGGCGGTCTTGACGGTCGAGTAGCCGACCATCCTCGCGAAGATGCTGGGCTGTTGGTGCGAGATCACGACGTCCAGCACGGTCGGGTAGTTCAGGATCCCACCGACCCGGAACGAGTCGGTCATGGTGATCTGGTACGAGACGACCGAGTAGGTCCCGGCCGGGCAGCTCGCGGGGCTTGCGCAGGAACCCGATGGGAGGGCGAAGCTCAACGACGCGCCGAGGTACTGCATCGCGACCCAATGCGCGCGGTTGACACCCTGGGGGTACGAGCGGGCGCCGGCGAGCGCCGCCGAATCCGCGTAGGCCTGCAGGTTGCGGCGGTCCGACACTGCCAGGCCGACGTCGAACACCATCGTGCCGAGGATCGTCAGGGCGACCAGCATGGCTGCGACGATCACCACGGCCTGACCCTTCTGGCTTTGGTGCTTCATCAGTACTCCGCTAGCATCTGGGTGGACGAGCTGATGCGCAGGAAGTTCGGCGCAGCGCCTCCGAGGAACGGAACCAGCGTGTCGTATCGATAGATGACGGTCACGACCACCTGGTAGCAGCCCTTGTACTGGGGGTTCGCATACTCTGCACTGCGCGAGCCGAGCTCTCCCGCCAGGGGGTCATGGCCGAGCGATGCGCGGGCCGCGTCGCACGAGGGGTATGTCCCGGCGGCACCCTGCTCGCCCGGGTAAACACACACGGAGGTTGCGCCTACGGCGGGGTTGGGGCACGCCGCGGGTGGTGCCTCGGTGAGCATGCTGTTGTGTGCAAACCCTCCGAGGACGGTGAGCACCGTTTCGTAGATGCGAGCCGTCTTCAGGCATCCGCTTCCCGTCGCGGACGGCGTCTGGGTGGTGCCCGAGCAGGGACCGGCCGTCGTCCCGAATCCGTTGTCCGACGGGTCCTCGTTGGCGACGGCCTGGCGCGCTCCCTGGCGCGCCGACTCGGCCACGGTCGAGCTGACCCAGTCGACGCGGAAGACGTCGATGCTGAGCGCAAGGAGAAAAAAGAGAAATGGGAACACCAGCGCGAACTCGACGAGCGCCTGGCCTCGAAGGCTTCTCATCTCAGTACTCGGTGCGCTGGAATGACGTGACCGTGATCGGATAGGACGTGCCCGTCAACGGCCACAGCAGGGGCGTGATGACCGACATGCGGCTCGTGATGCTTGCGCTGATCGAGTCGGACCCGGCGTTGGAAGGTCCGCTGCCGTTGCCGGTCGCGTTGGTGATGGCGACTCCGTTCAAGCAGTGAAACGTCACGGTCAAGGTCGCGCCCGCGAGCACCGATCCCGCCGGCGTTCCGTTGCTCGAGCTTTCCAGGGCCGCCTGGTTGGCGATGGTCGTGATGGCGCTGCCCGACGGAGGGATGGCAGACACCACCGTCACCGCCACGGGACCGCCGCCAGTGCCGGCACAAACGCTGTTCGCGGTGTTCTGCTGGTAGGACGAAACCGCCATGCGGAGGGCTTGCCGGACCGAGTTGGTGACCGCTTCGCGATAGTAGAAAGAGCGCCCGATGTCGGTCACTCCGAGCGCGAGCAGCAGAACCACGGGCAACGTGATCGCTGCCTCGACCAGCGACTGGCCTCGCTGTCGTCCCTTCCTCATGTAGCCGGTAAAACGAGTTCACCGAACGCGTCTTGCCGCTCCAACAGAGACTTAACCCTGGCGCGCGAAGACGATTTAAGAAACGATTCCAACCCTGATTTCGACCCCTTGGGATCGCTAGTGGGGCCCGATACCGCCGGGGGGTATAATCCGGCGGATGCGCGGTTACACGAAAGACAAACGGCTGATCCAGGCGAGGCTGCGTCGCATCGAGGGGCAGGTGCGCGGAATTCAGAAGATGGTGGAGGACGATCGTTACTGCATCGACGTCCTCACCCAGGTGAACGCGACCACCGCCGCTCTCGAGTCCGTCGCGCTGCGCCTTCTCGCCGACCACACGGAGCACTGCGTGACTGAGGCGATCAGATCTGGTGGCGGCAGCCAGAAGGTGCGTGAGCTCAACGACGCCGTCGCGCGGCTCGTGAGGAGCTAGCCCGGTTGTCGGTCGTCTCTGCCGTGCTGCATGCGCTGCAGATCTCGCTGTACATGTTCTGGGAGGTGCTCTGGCCGCTCGCGTTCGGCTTCCTCCTTTCGGCGGCGGTGCAGGTGCTGGTGCCCAAGCAAGCGGTGGCTCGAGTGTTGGGGCGCAGCGACGCCCGCGGCTTCGCGTTCGCGGTCCTGTTCGGCGCCGCGAGCTCGAGCTGCTCGTACGCGGCGGTGGCGCTGGCGCGAACCCTCTTTCGCAAGGGCGCGAACTTCGTGAACGCGATCATCTTCGAGTTCGCATCGACCAACCTGGTGTTCGAGCTGGGCCTCGTCCTGCTCATCCTCCTCGGCTGGCAGTTCCTCGCGGCGGAGTTTGCCGGCGGACTGCTGATGGCGGTGATCCTGTGGATCGCGTTCAAGCTGACGTTGCGCCGGCGCATGGTGGCGGACGCCGCAAGCCAGGCTGAGAAAGGCGTCGTCGGTTCGAACATGGAGGGTCACGGTGAGATGGACATGTCGATCACCGAGGGGCCCTTCGTCCAGCGGCTGCTGAGCGCACGCGCTTTCACCAACATCAGCCACTACTTCTTCATGGACGTCTACAGCGTCTACATCGATATCGGGGTGGGGTTCCTGATCGCCGGCGCGCTCGCCGCATGGGTGCCGAACAGCTTCTGGCACGTCTTCTTCTTCACGTCGAACCCGACCGTCAACACGTTCTGGGGCCCGTTGGTCGGGCCGCTGCTTTCGATGGTCAGCTTTGTGTGCTCGGTAGGAAACGTGCCTCTCGCCGCGGTGCTCTGGAACGGCGGCATGAGCTTCGGGGGCGTGATCAGCTTCATCTTCGCCGACCTGATCATCCTCCCGATCCTCAACATCTACCGCAAGTACTACGGCGGCCGCATGAGCCTGTACCTGCTGGCCGTCTCATACCTCGCGATGGTGCTGGCGGGGTTCTTGATCGGCCTGGCCTTCAACCTGATCGGCCTGACGCCTGCCCATTTCAACGTGGCGGCGTTCCAGGCTCCACCGGCGTGGAACTACACGAGCTTTCTTGACATCGTTTTCACCGCCCTGATAGCGGTCATGCTGTGGCGGTTCCTGACCACCGGGGGCCCGAAGATGCTGCGGGCGATGTCGCAGCCGGGGGGCGGGGGGCACGCCGACATGGACCATGGCGCGATGGACCACGGGCACGGGGACTATGGCAACGTTCAACACGGCCAGACGGAGCACCACGAGCACCATCACGACTGACGCGTTGATCTAACTTACGTTCGTGGCGATCATCGTTTGCCCCCAGCCGGCGGCCGCCGAGATCGGGCTCGAGGTCATGAGGCGTGGCGGAAACGCGGTCGACGCCGCGGTCACCTGCGCGTTCGTCCAGGGCGTGCTCGATCCCCAGATGTGCGGCATCGGCGGTTGTGGGGTGATGCTCGTGCACAGCGCGACTGGCGGTGACGCCCTTCTCGAGTTCTACTCCACGGCAGGGTCGCGGGCGCGCGAGGACCAGTGGGAACATCTCTTCATCCGCGAGGCCGCAGACCGCTACGGATACGTCCTCGACGGGTGGGTCAACGATGTCGGCTATCAGTCGGTCGGGGTGCCGGGTACGGTCGCGGGGCTGCATGAAGCACTGACGCGCTTCGGCTCGATCACATGGGAGCAGGCGATCGAGCCGGCCATCCCGTTCGCGCGCGACGGGTTTCCTGTCACCGGGTTCATGCACGGCTACTGGACCACCGACTACGGCCCGGACGTTGTGCCGAACCTGCAGCGGATCCAGGCCACGCTCGAGGCCAGGTCGATCTACACGCGCGACGGCAACCTGTTCGCGATCGGCGATCGGATGGTGCAGGCGGATTACGCGCGCACGCTGGAGCGGCTCGCGCGTGAAGGACCCGATATCTTCTACAAGGGCGAGATCGCGGATGAGATCGCGGCCGACTTCGAGGCCAATGGCGGCTTCATCACGAAACAGGACCTCGCGGACTACAAGGTCAACGTGACAGAGCCGCTCAGGGGCACATATCGCGGCCGCCAGGTCGTGGCCGCGGGCCCGCCGGCGGGAGGGCTCACGCTGCTGCAGATGCTGAACTTCCTCGAGGGCTACGACCTTCGCGCTCACGGCTGGCCGAGCAGCGAGGCGGCGCGGGTGCTCGTCGAGGCGATGGCGTGGGCGATGGCCGACCGCGAGCTGCACATCGCCGACCCGAAGTTCATCGAGATCCCCACCGGGGCGCTTGCCGACAAGCAGTACGCGGCCAAGGCCCGCGAGGTGGTCGCGGCGGGAGCCCGCGCGCACGACCGGGCCGACACGACGCATGTGTGCGTCATCGACGATGCGGGCAACGCGGTCTCGCTGACGCACACGCTCGGGTCGGCAAGCGGCGTCGTGACGCCAGGCCTCGGGTTCGGCTACAACGACTACATGAACTGCTTTGACCCGCGTCCCGGGCGGCCGAACTCTGTGCGGCCCGGCAAGACCCGGGTGACGATGATGACTCCGACCTTTGTGTTCGACAAAGGGCGGCTGCAGGTGGCCGTCGGCGCTCCCGGCGGGACGAAGATCGTCACGGCGATCCTGCAGGTGCTGGTCAACGTGATCGACCACCAGATGTCGCCGGTCGAAGCCGTCAGCGCTCCGAGGATCGATTTCCAGGGTGATGTGGTGCAGGTCGAGGCGCGGGTTCCGCCAGTCGTCACGCGGGCGCTCGAGGAGCGCGGCTATACGGTGAACCGGCGCACGCTGAACTACGACTCGTACTTCGCCCGGCCGCAGCTCATCGTCGCCGAGCCGGATGGTTTTCTGCACGGCGCCTCAGACCCGCGCAAAGACGGCGGCACCCCGCTCGACACGGAGACCGTATGAGGTTCGAGGGCAAGGTCGCGCTCGTCACCGGCGGAGGTCGTGGCATCGGCGCCGCGACCGCGCAGCTGCTGGCGGGCCAGGGCGCAAAGGTCGCGGTGTCGGACATGGACATCGGGCCGGCGGCTGAGGTCGCGGGCCCGATCCACGGCATCGCGATCGCCTGCGACGTCACCGATCGCGACCAGGTCGAGGCGATGGTCGGGCGAACGGTGAAGGAGCTCGGGAGGCTCGACATCCTGGTGGCGTGCGCGGGCATCACGCGCGACAACCTGCTCCACAAGATGACGGACGAGGATTGGGACTCGGTCATCGACACGCACCTGAAAGGCACGTTCCTATGCGCGCGGGCGGCGCAGAAGCACATGGTCGAGCAGAAGTACGGAAAGATGGTCTTTCTGTCCTCGACCTCCGCGTTGGGCAATCGCGGGCAGGCCAACTACTCGGCCGCCAAGGCCGGCCTCCAGGGCATGGCGCGAACGCTTGCCATCGAGCTCGGGCCGTTCAACGTCAACGTCAATTCGGTGGCGCCCGGGTTCGTCGAGACTCGCATGACGCGTGCGACCGCCGAGCGCCTCGGCGTCGACTTCGAGGCGTTCAAGATCGGCGCGGCATCGCAGATCCCGCTCCGGCGGGTGGGGCAACCCGAGGACATCGCTTCCGTGATCGCGTTTCTGTGCAGCGACGAATCGAGCTTCGTCTCCGGCCAGACAATCTACGTACGGGGCGGCCCCTAAGCTTCGACTCGCGTGGCCAGTAGGCCGGATTCATTCCGGCCGTCCTCATCGGCGCCTGACGAACTCCGAGCGTCGCCAGGAGTGACTATTTCGATTAATCCAATCCTTTTCGGAGGATGAGCCATGCAATCAGTAAGTCCGAACCTGATCGCGCTTGCGCGCAGAAGGAACCACCCGGGTTCCTTCTCATACGTTCGTTAGTCCTTAGTCCGCGACAGGAGCTCCTTGGCCTGGTGGACGATCCGGCCCACGAGCTCGCCCGCGGGCACGATGTCGTGGACGAGACCGGCGGACTCGCCGGCAAGCACGAGGTCCCCGGCGGCCAACGCGGCTTCGAGTGACGGCCGCAGCTGCGCCGCGGCGTCGGCCCACTCCTCCTGGCGTTCGGCCCACTGTTCGATCAGCGGATGGGTGATGGTCCGCACGATCGCACCTGGCCACGCCTGTCCCATCACCTCGTCGTAGAAGGTGCTCCCGGCCGTCTGGCTGCCGAGCGCGTTGAGGATCACGTCCTTGGAGTGGCCGCGCCCGCGTGCCTCCGGGGTGGCGAGGAATCGTGTGCCGATGAGCGCGCCCTGGGCGCCGAGCATGAGCACCGCGGCGAGTCCCCTTCCGTCGGCGATCCCTCCCGCGGCCAGGACCGGAACGCCGCCGACGACGTCGACCACAAGTGGAACCAGCGGCAGAGTCGAGATCAGCCCGACGTGCCCGCCGCCCTCAGTCCCCTGGGCGACGACGACATCGGCTCCGTCGCTCGCGACCAGGCCGGCTTCCTCCGGTGTGGTGACCATGTGGAGGACTTTCACCCCGGCCTCGTGGGCCTGGTACGTGAGCTCTGCCGATCGACCCCACGCCAGCGAAAGAACCGGAACGCGCTGAGCGAGAGTCACCTGCAGCGCGGCTGAATTGAGCCGGCACAGAACGTGGTTGACGCCGAAGGGTCGCGAGGTCAGCTCCCGGACCTGCTTGATCTCACTTCGCAGCTCATCAGGCGTGCGTCCGAGGCCCCCGATGATGCCGAGGCCGCCGGCGTTGCTCACGGCCGCCACGAGCGCGGGGGTCGTGTAGGTGGACATACCGGCCTGGAAGACGGGCACGTCGATCCCCAGGAGCTTGCAGACGGGTGTGTGAAGAATGGTCATGCGCGCGCGTCTCCTAATATCCCCTATTCCGCGCCGTCCCTCCTTGGGGCAAGTACCGACCCCATCCAGCGTTCTACTCCCTTGTGAACCGACTTCTCGGTCGTGTCAGACAGCGCCTCGCGGCACGAACTACTGTTCGGCGAAAGGCCCTCTGGCGCCCGACGCCTCGTATTCGGATCGAGTTCGGCGATTCCGGCGTGTCGGGGCTGGTTTGGTGCCCGGTGCCCGGGCTTACGGGGTTGACGCCTTCGCCGGAGTTCTGGTACGGTGGCGGCCGTCTCAGGGGAACCGCCCAGACGGGGGCGGATTCGCATTTTTAGGGGTAGGACTTGCGAGTTCATCGTTATCTGACGCATGCCGTCGTGCTCGCAGTTGCGGTCGCGATATCGAGCTACGCCACGATCGACCGTAACTTTCCTTCCTCTCTCACCGCCCGTCTGGGCGCTGTGAACGCCGAAGCGGTGGTCGTGAGCGAGGGCGGCACCGTCGGCGACGTCTCGCTGGGCCGCTACAGCACGATCATCAAGCCGGTCTCGATTCCGACCTCGGCTCCGATCAACCGCGCGCCCGTCACCTACGGAGTCGTACCGGGCGACAGCCTGGCCCAGATCGCTTCCAGGTACGGCGTGACCGTGAGCCAGATCCGATGGTCGAACTCGAACCTGATCGCCAGCGACACGATCGCCACGGGTCAGCAGCTGGTCATCCCGCCGGTCCCCGGCATCGTCGTCACAACCAAGGCCAGCGACACGTTCGAAAGCCTGGGCGCCAAGTACCAGGTGGACCCGCAGACCATCATCGACTTCAACCGGCTGCGCAGCCCCCAGCTGACGGCTGGAATCACGCTCGTGGTGCCGGGTGGCGTCGGCGGCGCGTTCCCGCCACCTCCTGCCATATGGCAGATCCTCGCGCACTCCGGCACCGGCGGGTCGTTCAACGCCCACGTGGTCGGATGCTGCCTCGGCGCGTACCCGGCCACCGGATTCCCCGTCGGGTGGTGCACCTGGTACGTCGCCACGAAGCGCAACGTGACGTGGCGTGGTGACGCCGGTTACTGGTACGCCAACGCTGCAGCGCAGGGTTACCCGGTCGGTCCGACGCCGAAGGTCGGCGCGATCATGGTCACCTGGGAGAGCTGGGCCGGCCACGTGGCCTACGTCGAGGCGGTCAATGCGGACGGCTCGTGGGTCGTCTCTGAGATGAACTGGCTCGGGTTCGACGTGATCGACGAGCGCACGATCAAGCCCGGTCAGCTGGGCGGCAAGCTCGTGGGGTTCATCTACTAAGAGACCTGGGAGACCGGCTGGGCGGAGCGCGCCGCCCACTCACTCTCCATGGTGTTCACATCGCCCTTTACTGACCGCAATCCGGTCGCGGCGATGATGGCTGCGAGGACGAGCAACGTAGGCGACGTGATCAGCAGAGCCAGTTGAAGGCTGCCGACGTGCTCGGAGATCCAACCGACGTCGAAGGTCGAGTGCGAGTCCCCGAATACATGAGAGATGAAGAGAAGCATGGTCACGGCACCAGCCCTTAGGCCTGGCGAAACGACGTTCTGCGCGACGGCGGTGAACGGCCCGGAGTAGAGGTACAGGCAGACGACGGCCAGCACGAACGCGGGCACGAAGACGGGAATCGGGCCGACGTTCAGGGGCGCGATGAGGGCGATGGTGATGAACACCGCGCCAAGCAAGAAGCCGGTGATTCCGACCTGGAGGTGCGCTGCCGGGTTCTTCAACGCGCGGCGGTCCGCAATCCATCCACCCGCCAGCGTCCCGATCAATCCACCCGCCACCAGCACGACGCCAGCCAGCAATCCGGCCCTGCCCACCGAGAGGTCGAAGCGGCGTGTGAGGAGGATCGGCAGCCAGAACGCGTTGGACGCGAGCACGAAATAAAGCAGGGTCTGGGACAGGATCGTCGCCCGAAGTGTGCGAATCCGCATGAGGTCGAGGAATTTGCGCAGGCTCGCGTCGTGCATCCGCTCCATGGCGTGGCCAATGCTTTCGGCGCTCCCTCGCAGGGGCTCGCGCAGGGTGAATGCCAGCAATGCGAAAAGGATTCCGGGCACGGCGGCGAAGAAGAACGCACTGCGCCAGCCGAACTTCTCGGCGATGTATCCGCCGCCGGCAAATCCAACCGCGATGCCGAAGGTGCTCCCAGCGCCCCAGATGGACATCGTCCGGGCGCGCTGCTCCTTTGGAAAGTAGTCGGACAGAAGCGAGGTGCCGGCTGGGTAGTAGCCCGCCTCGCCGATCCCCAGCACTGCACGGCTGACAAACAGCTGGGGGAAGCTGCGGGCGAAACCCGTGAACAGCGTGGCGACGCTCCAGATCGCGACGCCGGCCGCGACCACCGTCTTCCGGACGCCACGATCGGCCCAGTACCCGAAGGGCACGGCGGCCACGGCGTAGACGAGCAGAAACGCCGAACCCAGGAGTCCGACCTGGGTGTCGCTCAGATGGAACTCCTTCTGGATCAGCGGGGAAGCCGCGGCGCCGACGTAACGATCCATGTAGTTCAGGAAGTTGATGCCGACCATGACAACGAGGACGTACCGTGCGTAGCCTCGCGTCACGGGGGCATTCTATGAGCCCAGGCGCCGAGCCCGACGGGCTACCATTACTCGCGCGCTTCCGAGCGTTTCGGCGGCCAGCGTGGGTCGGCTGGGCATTGGCGAGCTCAAGTGGCTGTAAACCACCCGCGAAAGCTTTGCAGGTTCAAATCCTGCCCGGCCCACCACCCCGATTCCGAGAGTTTGCCCTCTCCTAGGATGTCCGATTTTGGCCGATTCCCGAACAGCCGCGGACATCGACCGCCAGCACGAAGCATTCGAACAAGCAGTAAGCGAGCTGGTGGGGTAAGCGATCCCCCTCTCCCCGCACGGGAGGGGGTCGGGGAGCGGGTCGAGAAAGAACGTTAGAGGCCCTTCACCTCCTGCAGGATGTTCCCGCCGTCGACGACCAGGGACTGCCCGGTGATGTACGAGGCCTCAGGGGACGCCAGGAAGGCCACGGCGGCGGCCACCTCGTCCGGGGTCCCCGCCCGGCCGATGGGCGTGTGGAGCGCCGCGACGACCTCGTCCTCGCTCGAGGAGCCCGTCGCGATCCACCCAGGCGCGACCGCGTTGATCGTGACCCCGTCCGCCGCGGTCTCGATCGCGACGGCCCGCATCATGCCGTCCATGCCCGCCTTCGCCGCGCTGTAGGCAGCCGACCCTCGGTTGCTGACGAGCGGACCGGTGACAGATGACACGTTCACGATCCGCCCGTACCTGCGCTCGACCATTCCAGGCAGCACCGCGCGCGTCATGAGAAATGCAGTGTTGAGCGTGATGGCGATCTGACGCTGCCACGCGTCATAAGCGGACTTCTGCAAAGTCGTCGCTTCAAATGGCTTCCCGGTCTGAGCGAGCCCGGCGTTGTTGACCAGCACGTCGATCCGCCCCAGCTCACGGAGCACAGAATCGACCAGGTCCTGGACCGCATCTTCGTCGGTGAGATCCGCGACGAACATGGAAACGCGCTCTCCGGCCGGGTCCAGCTCGCGCGCTCGATCGTGGATCCGCTCGGTGGTCGAGGTGATGGCCACGTGAAACCCGGCGCCGTGCAGCCGCCGGGCGATCGCGAATCCAATGCCATGCGGGCTGCCCGCCCCGGTGACGATGGCGACCGGCTTTTGCGCGATTCCCACCGGGCGATGATAGAGGTGGCCGGAACCGATCCGAATCCCACGACACCTTTTTGGCACAGCTCCGGTCTACCGTTCCGGCCAGAGCCGTGGACACCACCGCCGCCGAAGCCCCCGACTCGATTGCCGTCATTGCGAATCGCACCAAGCGATTCCTCGACGTGCTCCTCGAGCCGCGCTCCTACCTCAACGCGTTCTACCTGCTCAAGTGACCGAAATCGCGGACTACCTTCTTCTCGCGCACCCCTTTGAAAAACGTGTAGCAGAACACTCCGTCCTCTTGGGTCGTCCGGTAGAGACCACCAGGTCCGGCCGGCTTGAATCGACTCGCTGGCGGAAGCCAGCGCCGGATCGAGCAGGCCGGGACCTCATCAAAGCCGGCTTCGACCAGTAGCGGGTAGATCTGGCGGCCGATCAGCGCGCTGCCACGCGCGGCCTCCTGCGCCTGAATCGCGCCTCGGGGCTCCGCTGAGCCAGTGTCATGGTCTGGGCACCGACGCCGCACCCGACCTCGAGCACCGTGCTCCGTGCCGGGTACGCCGTGTCGGAGTGCAGCAGGTCCACCAGCGTGCCGGCCTGGTCCTGTAAGCGCTCGTTCTCCCGCGGGTGATCGCCGTGAACGTACGTCTCACTCATCGTGCTTCCCGGGCTCGAGGTTGATAGAGCGGGGTTAAGGCTTCAGGAGACCTCGGCCGAGTCCCCGGTCTCTTCAGGGTCGATCAGGAGGTCCTCGTCGCTCGCCGAGTACCTGTCGCGGACCTCGGCGCCGCCGGTTTCCGAGTCTCCAAGGTCCTCGTCGGAGTCCTCTTCCACCACCTCACCCGCCTTTCCAGACTCCGCGAGGAGCTGGTCGTAGGCGCGGCCGGCCTCATCAAACGTGGGGTATTCCCAGAATTCGGTTCCCGGAGGTATCTCCGCGCCCTCTGTCTCGTCCGTTCCGTGCCTGAGCACGTAGCCGCGACCATCGTCCGGGTCCTGGATGAGAGACAGGAATTGCGCGTCGCTCAGCTCCGTGCGGCGCGCCGCCTGGCCGCCGTTCTCCAGCTCGAAGAGGCGGCTGATGATCTGTTCCTCGCTTCTTTCTTGCATAACTCCAATTCTCAGGGGTGCAGCTGCACCGCAATAGTGGTGGCATAGATATCTGACTTCTTTCCGATCGACGGGACAGCGCTGCCCCAGCTCAGGACCACCTGGCTCGCCGACAGCGTTGAGATTCCGAACGTGTCCCCCGGCCACACCGACGAGTCTCCGAATTGACTTGAAACCTGCACCGGCGCCGAGAGCCAACCATGTCCGATCGAGTAGGTCCGCAGGAATTGCGCGTAGCCCAAGGGATTGCTGTTTGACAGCCAGCCGACGTAGGCGATCCCCGCAGCGCCTCCCGCCACTTCCATGATGTGCGGCACGTTGAGCTGGTCGGCGGGTGCCTGGATTGGCGCCATCCAGTGTTGCCCACCGTCGATCGACACCGAGAGCCAACCGATGTCGTTGAGGGACCCGTCGCTGTTTGTGCCCTGGGTATCCCAGGTCGCGTACAGGTTGCCGCCGGCGTCGCGTCCAATGGCGCCGTCGATCCACCACTCGGACAGCGACATCGTTCCGCCCTGGCCTCCAACTCTTGTCGGTGGAGTCCACGTGGCGCCCTGATCAGTCGAAGAGGTGAAATAGCTGAACGCCGGGTCCATCGTGTAGGTCGTCGTATTCGTGATGTGGTAACCCTGGTACAGGACATCGATCCGGCCATCGGGCTCGATCACCATCGGGGCGCTGTCGCCACCACTTGCCGGGAACCCGGGACTCACATGCGACATCGCGCCCCAGGTCTTTCCGTGGTCCGACGACTTCTGCATGACGACGTTGAGATCTCCGGTCGCGAAGGCACAGCTGCCGCTCGAGGCGCAGATAAAGGTCACCGAGGTCCGTTCCGGCCCGTAGTCCCAGGTGACGTACACCGTCCCATCGGGACCGACGGCGATGAAGTCACGGTCGCCCCAGTTCTTGGCGTCGGGCGGGACGAGGGCGGAGACCTGGGTGAAAGTCGCTCCATGATCGAACGACGCCGCAACCACGGGATACCACTGAGCTGAGTGGGAGATCATGAACGCGGCGTAGACCGTGCCATCAGGTGCAACCGCGAGCGCCGGGTCCCAGGAGTTCCGGTTTGAGCCAACCGAGCCGGGGACCGAGATCGGGGAGGTGAAGCTCCGCCCGCCATCGAGGGATCGCGCGAAAGCGATGCCGGAGCAGCCCATCCACTCCTCGTAGACATAGCCGAGCGCTGGATCGACTGCCTGCTCCACCTCGGCGTTCTGTCCGGCGCACGAGGTGGTCAGGTTGGAAATCGGACCGAGGCTGTAACTCGCGGAAGCCGCCAGAACGCCCGCCGGCTGGGCGAATGCCGCCGCCAGACCGCCGAGGATCGCGATCAAACGCACTCTTCGCGCACTCATCCTTAGAACCCCCTCTTACTCGAGTGGATTGCCGAAGCGTTCGCCGGAGGCCACCTCGGCCAGAGGCTTCCGCTTCTTCTTGCCCAGGCCGATCTTCCGCTTCGGGTAGCCGAAAGGGACGACGGCCAGGACTTCGTACTCGTCCGGCAGCCCGACCTTCTTGCGCACGCCGTCGAGCTGGCCGAAGCCCGTCCAGTTGGATCCGACCCCTTCGCTCCAGGCGACCAGGATCATCGACTGGATCGCCCGGCTGACGTCCGAGATTCCCAGTGGGTTCGCCTTCTCGTAGGCGACCACGACGGCGGCGGCCGCGCCGGCGATGTACGGGCCGTGGGCAACGAGACCGCCAAGGTCCCGCAGCCCGGGCCGATCCCTCACAACAACAAAGTGCCACGGCTGAGCGTTGCTGGCGCTGGCGGACAGGTGACCCGCCTCCACGATGCGCCCCAGGACGTCATCCGGAATTGGCTTGTCCTGATACTCACGGACCGCGAGAACGGTGCGGACGGCGTCGAAGACAGGGTTGCTCATTTCTCTGATTCTCCTACGATCCCGATGTGACTGTGGCGCAAATGGGGGCAGTCGCTGGGCTGGTCTTGATCCTCATCGTTTTTTACGACCTGTTTCAGACGGTCGTGCTACCGCGCCCGGCTGTCAACAGGGTGCAGCTGGCGCGACGCCTGGTGCGGCCGATGTGGCGGGTCTGGCGTTGGGTGAGCCAGCGCAGCTCGCGAATCGACCGCAGCGAATCGCGTCTCGCGGCATTCGCCCCGATCGCGCTCCTTTCGCTGTTCGTGGAATGGGCGCTTGCGCTTGTCCTCGGATATGGCCTGCTCATCGATGGCCTGGCGGACGAGTTCCATCCTTCGCCCCAGGACCTCGCCACCTCGATCTATATCTCGGCGACCACATTGGTGCCGCTCAGCTACGGCGATTTTGTGCCTGAGGGAGGTCTGGCCCGCGCAGTGATCATCGCCGAGAGTGCTACCGGCGTTGCAATAGCCGCCCTGGTGATCACCCTCCTCTTCTCCCTGTACGAGTCTTTCCGCGCGAGAGAGGAGCTCGTCGTCTCGCTGGACGCAATGGCGGGGGCGCCGCCCTCCGGCGTTCAAATCCTCGAGACGGCTGCCAAGCACGGAATGCGCCCGGAGCTCAAGCAAACGTTCGACGAATGGCGCGCCTGGTCGGCGATGGTTCTTGAAAGCCACCTCGCGTACCCCCTGCTCGTCTACTTCCGGTCCAGTCACGACAACGAAGCGTGGATCAATTCCTTCGGCGCGGTCATGGACGCGGCCGTCCTGATCATGAGCACGGTAGCTGACGATTCGGAAGGCCCCGCTCGGTTGATGTTCAGGATCGGGAATCACCTGATCGAGGATATGAGCTGGGTCTTCGGACTCAAGAGCGAGACCGACGGCATCGTCGAACGCGACGAATACCAGGTGGCGGTGGACCGGCTGGTCAAAGTCGGGTACCACGTCCGCGACCCGGAGGCGGGTTGGAAGCAGTTTGCGGAGCTCCGTTCGCAATATGCCAGCCCGCTCAACCAGATGGCGCAGTGGCTCGTGGTTCCCCCTGCCGAGTGGATCGGCGACCGCTCCTACCTACCGCATCGGGCCAAGAGGGCCCCGCGCTCCCGCCGCCGCAAGGCGGCCCACAGCGATTCGACTAAGTAATCAGGCCCAGTTCCCGCGCCTTGACGATCGCTTCGAGCTTGGAGTGGACACCGAGCTTGCTGCCCAGGCTTCGCATGTGCGTCCGGACCGTCGTGTAGCTGATCCCAAGCCTGGCCGCGACCCCGCGGCTCCGCAGCCCTTTCGCCATCAGATCCACGCCCCCCGACCAATACTCGGGCCGCGGGCGGCATGCGGTTCGGCGCTGGAGCCGGGCTGCCGAAGCGTTTAATAGAGCGATGGTCAGAGCACGGAACCTGGCGATGACGCCTTTGTGGCTGCTCGTGGTGGCGGCCATCGTCCTGCTTGCCCTCCTGGTCCAGGCCCGGCCGGTTGCCGCGCCCGTCCGGGCTCTTCTGCCCGGGACCTCGGCAGCGGTCACCGCGGCTCCAGTCTCGAACCCGGTGTCACAGAGACCGATCAGCGTGTCAAAGCCTGTGGCGCCCGCTGCGCCCATAGCTGGCAGCCAGCCGGCGGCTCCCGCGCCGCCCCAGGCGCCCGGCTCCGCGAGCTGCCCTTCACAGCCGGGCAGCGGGCTCCCCTGCTCCGAGCCCTAGCCTGGAAATAAGAAGGGCCGCTCGCCAATCGACCGGCCCTTTTCTTCTGCTCGGTTAGGAGCTCGAAATAGCGCCGCGGCCGCCGAGGGAGAGTTCGGTGATCCGCGTACCCCAGTTGGCGAGAGCCGTCCGGGTGCCGCCGCAGGATCCGAGCGGTGAACTGCTCAGCCACTGTGCCAGCGTGCAGCTCTGCCCGATGTATTCCGAAGCGATCCACATCTTGGAGCCGTCGATCACCGCCGCGCCGTAGTCGCCCCAGCGGGTGCGCGGGGGGCTGCCGACGAAAGCGACGTAGCTGGTGAACCCGTCGTCGGGGCCGACCCCTGCCGCTGCGACGTGGATAGAACCTACACCCGATTTCGCGTCGAACGGTGCGTACGCCGCGCTCGGGTAGTCGTTCGTCCCGAGCAGGGTGAAGGCGATGGCGCCGACGCCATTCTCGTTGACTCCCAGCGCCGGGTACGTGAGGTTGGCGTCCTTCGCGCCGACGTATCCCTGGTTCACGACCTGCGCGTGGACGTCTGCGGAGGTGACATACGGCCGCGTCGCGAACCACTCGATGCCCGCCTGGGTCTTGCCGTTGACCTTGAGGGCGGTGTCCAGCGCCCCGAACAGCATTCCATCCGCGTACGTGACCTGCTGCATCCGGGTGTCGTTGCTGTCGATTACCGACTCGACCTCGCTGTGGCCCGGTTCAGCCGCGAACAGCAGCTGCCAGCAGCCGCTCACTCCCGGAGCAAGCACGAGAGTCGTGTCATTGATGCAGTCCCGCAAAGGCGTGCTGCCCACCTTCTGATTCGAAAGCGGCGGAGCTGCGTAAAGTCCAACCCGCACGACGGTGTTGGCCAGCGTGACGTCAGGGTGTGCGGAGTTCAGAGACCTGGTGTTGGTGAGAGACCAAACCACGAGGTCCTTCGACATCCTGTTCAGCAGCGGGTTGACCTCGTCGGCGGCATTCGAGCTCATGAAGAACTCGGTTCCGTCGAGCGACGTGTCGAAGTGCCCGTTGGGGACCTCGGACGGCCAGACGGTGAACCCGGCCTGGTTGCCACGGACCATGTTCGTGGTGTCGATCTGGGTCACGGCCACGGTCGCGGCGCCCGCTGCCAGCGCCTGCTTGGAGAAGGCGTAGAGCTGGGCGGCCTTGAACTCCGGTCCGAAGAAGGAATACTCGTTGGTCGTGATGTAGAAGCCGTTCGCGTCGGCTCCGATGTGCGGGTAGTCTCCTAAACAGGGTCCAAAGCCTGTCCCGGGTCCGTTCAGCGTGCACAGGTGGTTGGGTGTGTTCTGGGTGCCATCGTCCTGGACCGGGACCCGGTAGATGTTCCAGGTGCCACGCGGATCGGCACTCTGGCTGACTGCGAGGTCCAGGTGGTTCGGGCCGAGAGATGCTCCGGTGCCCGGATCCACCTCCAGCGTCAGGACCACGTGGAACCAGCGCTGGGTCGGGACGTCGAAGTAGCAGCTGGGGTCGGTGACGAATTGCCCGCGTGCGCCAGTCGACCTGTTGATGGCCGGCAGATAGCCGTAGAACGTATTCAGGTCGACCGGACCCATCAGCTTGCTGCCCGCGGTGTTGTAGACGGCCATGACGTCGTTCACGGTTTCGAGCACGAAACCATTGCCCGCGCACAGGCCCTGGTCAGGCGGCTCGAGGGAGAACTGATTGCCCCCATTGGCCGTGCGCTGCGCGAAATGGTTCAGGCCATCGAAGCTGAGGACCTGCTGCGGGTTGGAGGGGTCCTTCTTCGATTCGCCGGTCGCGTTGCCATCGCCGCTCTTGCCATTCGACTTGCTGCGATTGACGAGGCTGGGAACGTTGGACGGGCTGGTTCCTGCGCCCGCCGCGTCGGCGCCTCCTGGCCCGATCTCCGGAAACTGGAGGCCGGCGCTGCCCACGTTGGGGGCCGCAAGCGACGTGGTCCCCGAGCTGGAAATCTCACGAGTGTTCGAGCCGCCGGTCCCGCTTGCCGCGCCCGCAGGCACTATGGCAAATCCGCTCGCGGCCAGGGCCGCGGCCGCGGCCAAAACGAGCACGCGGTTATTGCCGAGTAGGCGCACCAATCCCTTCCCCATGTTCCTCTCCACTGAAAAAAAGGCACCCAAATCGAGGCCTGTCACTCACGCCTCGCGAAGCATCACTACTGTGTCAAAGGCCAGGAAGGAAAGCAAGCAATTAACCCCGTAACCGTGTCGAGAGAGCGGCTCTTCAGTCGCTTTTCAGCGAACCGCCCGTTTCGACAGTGATGCCCTTCGGCAGCCTGCCCCACTTGACGTCGGTGCCGTCGATCTCAAAGTCGATGCGGTGGCCGGCGAAGTGCAGTCCGGTCACCTCGATCCGCCGCCACAGCGGAGTCTCGATCGGAGCGATGCGCAGGCGCCCGCGCGTCGCGTCTGCTTCGAGGCCCAATAGGGTGGTGACCAGCGAGAAAGTGGACCCCGCCGCCCAGTTCTGGGGGCTGCAGCTGTTCCGATAATCGTCAGGGATCGCGCCCGGCGCCCGGTCCGTGCCGCACCATAGCTCCGGCATGCGCCGGTCGGGAAAGGCCATTCCCGCATCGAGGATAGACCGAGCGACTAGGCCTGCCTCCCGAGCCATTCCGTAACGCCGGAGGCCGGCCGCGGCGATCGCGCTGTCGTGCGGCCACACCGAGCCGTTGTGATAACTGGACGGGTCGTAATTGATGGCGCTGCTCGAAAGAGTGCGAATCCCCCAACCCGTGAAGAGATCAGGGGAAACCAGTCGAGAGGCGATAGCCCGCGCGCGGGCCGGCGGGAGGATACCCGTCCAGAGGCAGTGTCCAGGGTTTGAGGTCACAGCCTCGACCTGCCGCTTGCCCCCGTCGAGGCCCTGCGCCACAAAGCGCTCTCGCGCCATCCAGAAGTCCTGGTTGAACCTTCGACGCAGGTCCGCGGCCGCGGTTTTGAGCTCTGGTCGCTTGCGCGCCATTGCGAGCAGCCCCTGGTACAGGTAGCCCTGGACCTCGCAGATGGCAGCCGGCAGAGGCGCGGGCGTGCCGTCGACATGGGTGAGCGCGTCGTCGGAGTCCTTCCAGCCCTGGTTGCGCGCGCGGCCCCCCGAGTACTCGACGTAGCCGTCGTGGTCGGGGTCGCCGTATGTGGCGCACCACTCCAGCGCGGCCTCGGCCGCAGGCCACAGCTCATCGAAAAGCTCGGTGTCGGCGGTCCAGTCGAGCGTGTTCGCCAGCGCGCACAGGTAAAGCGGCGTGGCGTCCACCGTGCCGAAGAGGATGCCGGGCCAGAGGCCCCGATCGACCAGGTCCCCGGTCCGAACTTCGTGCAGGATCTTGCCGGGCTGCTCTTCGGTATCTCGATTCACCTGCTTGCCCTGGTGCGCCGCCAGGTAGCGCAGCGTGCCACGGGCGATCTGTGGGTTCATCGGCAGGGCGAACATCGAGGTGAACAGCGCGTCGCGTCCGAACGGAACGGCGAACCAGGGCAGCCCCCCGTTCGGATAGAGCCCTGTGGGGTACTGGTCGCACAGCATCCGCATGTCATCGCGGCTCTGCTGCAAAAGTTCGTTGAGGGCGGGGTTGTCCGTCTCGATGGCGACACAGTCGGCCGACCACTGTCTGTACGCAGCACGTATCCGATCAAGACCGCCTTCGAACGTCGCCTGCTCATGACCCGATCCCGTCACCACGTCGACCTCGAGCACGAGCTCCTCGCCGGGGCCGAGCTCAAGCCGGTGCTGATTGCCGGGCGGACGGATGATCACTTCGGTGACGCGCCTGGATCCATTCGAATCGCGGAGCTCGATTCCGCGGTCGGTCTCGGTGCGCGCAGCCGGCGGGGGCGGCGGGAGGGACACGATGCCGCGAACGGCGAGCATGGCCGCAAAGTCCGTCCCACAGACGAGCTCTACGCCTGCGACTGTCCTCGACGGTCCAGGGTTGGTGATGGTGATTCGCTCGTGCAGCCCGGCGTCCACATACCGCTCGCGCCGGATCCGCAAGGCCCCGACGGCCAGCTCCAACGCGACCGACCCGGCCTCGACCTGAACGCCCACCGGCTCGGGCTCGTGTCCGTCGATGAGCAGGTGGTAATCGGAAAGAAAGCGTGTGTCGCCCCACCAGAGCCCGTGCCCATCGGGACCGTCTGCCCTCATCGAGCCATCCGGGGCTGAGACCGCGAAGTAGCGATCCTCCTTCATGACGACCCGGTTCAAAACAGGGTCCGGCTCAGCTCTTGGTTCCGATGGCCTGCTGCGCAGGCTGCTTGACCCCCGCCTCGAAAGTGGGTCGCGTGCCGACCGCGTAGCTGGTCCACTCGCCGCGTGCGAGCAGGTCGACAGCCAGCGCCTCCAGCTCGCGGACCCGCTGGTTGGCGCGGATCGCTTCGCGAATCGAGAGAATCCCGACCGCCGGGTGCCGCTTCTCGATCACGTGGCGAAGCATGTTGAGATGCGCGTTGTCGGGCACCCCCGGCTCGCGAATCCTCCGCACCGCCGCGCGGACCGTGGCCTGCGTGGCGTCGATGGCCTCGCCTTTGCCGAAGTCGAACTTGTAGCTGGGGCTTCGTCCGGCGGCCCGCCGCTCGCCGCTCAGCTTGATCCACTTGGCGTTGTCCGCCCCCTTGCCGACGTCGATCACGAGCTTCACCGGGCGTCCCTGGTGGTGGAAGCTCGCGTTCACTCGCGCGTAGCTCTCGCGCTGTCCTGTCAGGCCCTCGTGGCGGCCGACCAGGAGCGGCGACTCGTCGTCGAGCTTGATCCGGTCGATCGCGGTCAGCAGAGAGATGATCGCGAACGCGTGCGGGACGAGGTCCGCGATGACGCCGATGTCCGCCGCCGCACCCACCAGGGGCTGCTCCTCGAGGATCTCGATTCTTATCTCTTCGACGCTGTCAAGGAAGTTGCGCAGCGTCCGCTCCTCGCTCAAGAGCATCTGCAGCAGGCGGACCTCGAGCTTGAAGTAGTAGTGATCCGCGGCCACGATCTCGACTCCGCCGGGCGCGGTTTCGAGGAACTCGCGATAGGCCTCGGGCGGAGCGCCGAGCGGCTTTTCGATCAAGACCACGTCGCTCAGGTCGTAGAAGAGCTTCAGCGTCGGCAGGTGTGTGGCGGCAGGCGTGGCGATGTAGGTGATGACGTAGGAGCTCGACTCGAGCTCGCGCTCGAGCTGGTCGTGCGCGGGCGACCCGTGGCTGTCCCAATAGAAGGAGTCGCCGTGCGTCCGAACCTCTTCTTCCTTGACGCCGAGACGGTCGCGTGAGCCCGGCGAGTCCTGCTCCACGACGTGCGTGCGGAAGTTGAAGAACTGTTTGAGCGTCAGCAGGTGCTGGTAGGCCTTCTGTCCCCACTGGCCGAAGCCGATGAGCACGAAGTCCTTCTGAAGGTGCCGCTCCTCCTCGGCCAGCGCGTGCAAGCGGGCGTTCTTGATCGCGACCGCCGCCTGCACCGCGAGCGACTGAGCGCCCTGGACTTCATGAGGGGTGAAGGTGCGATGGCGCTCGCGCTCGCCCAGGATGGCGGCTCCGATGGACTGGCCGTCCGCGACCAGCGGTATGGCCATCAGGGATCGCACTCCGAACGCGCGCACGTAGGCCGGGTCGACGTTCGCCGAGGCCGCGGTGTCGTCGATGACCACCGGCTCGCCGTGATCCAGCACGTCGAAAACGAACGACGGCTGCGAGCGCTCGGCGTGCTGGCGCCTCCACGGCTCCTCGAGATCCGAAGCCGCGGCGCCATACCAACCTTCGCGGTCCTCCTCGAGCAAAGCGATCTGGCACAGCGAAGCGTTCACCAGCCTCGCGAGGTTCTGCGCGACGAGCCGCAACGTCTGGTCGAGGTCGATGGAGCTCGCGATCGCCTTGCTGATCTCCGCCACGAGCTC